>SXGT01687624.1_pt1 | contig 32592 bp, 25 predicted proteins | sample 3176221 | NCBI WGS metagenome assembly SXGT01 (sample SAMN11356862, study PRJNA531348) | freshwater metagenome | isolation source: freshwater sample F1-120 | place: China: Fuxian Lake, Yuxi | collected 2017-12-25
CAGGCGATCGTGTGAGGGGCGAGCGGGTAGGGCTCGCGGTAGATGGGCAGCGGGACCTTGGCCCACGCGTGGCACCACCACGCCGGAAAGACATCGTCCCCGGTGTACCAGGGCCAGAAGAGCCAGAAATGGCAGTGCGTCACCAGGTCGGACAGGACATGCGACAGCGCGCCTATCCCCAGTGAAGCGCTCGCTCTACCCGGCGACGGAGGGGGTGATCCGGGCGGGTCCTCCAGCCTGGCGAGGAGCCGCCCCGGCACCGCGCGCCGCACGAGCCACGTGACGACCAGGCCGGCAGGGATGCACGCGAGGACACCGACGAGCGAGTGACCCGCCCACTGCCCGAGCTCACCGGCGCGGAAGGGCCACAAGGCCGTATCCAGGATATCCGGCATCGCGGCGCCCACGGAGAGGGCCACCCCTTCGAAGCGCCGTGGGAGCCACCTCCACAGGGGAAGGATCAGCCCCTGATGAGACGGAAAGGCCACGGGCATGCGGGGAAAAGTACCACGGGCCTTGTCGAGCGGCGCGGTCCCCCGGCCCTCGCCGCGTCGGCCCGGGCATCATGGCCTCGCCGGCAGCTTCACGGCCTCGCCGGCAGCTTCACGGCCTCGCCGGCAGCTTCACGGCCTCGCCGGCAGGGTGTCGTACTCGTATCCCAGCGCCTTGAGGTCGAAGACGTCCGAGGCCTTCACCTCGCTGAAGTTGAAGAGCGGCCCGGCGTAATCCTTGGGGTAGCCAGGGTTGCCGCTGTCCACCATTCGCTTGGGGTCACCGCTCTTGATGTTGTCCTCCTGCCAGGCGGCCCACAGCCTGTCGACCTCGCCGTGCAAGAGGAAGAAGATCGGATCGTTGGGGGCGGCTGTGGACTTCTGCACGTCGCCACCAATAAAGAAGTGGGCCCGCCCGTGCATGCCGCAGCCGGCGGCGACGCAGATCGGCACCAGATCCTTGTCGTTGAAGCCCTCAAGATACTGCCGGAACGACACGGCATCGTCGGTGTAGCACCCGTCGTAGGGCGCTGAATCGTAGACGGCGCGGCTGAAGATGCCGTTGATCGCCGCGCTGTCCGGAGGGCCGGCAGGGATGTCGGTGCTGCAGCCGACGTTGCGCCGGACGGGCCGCTTGGCGCATTTCACGCCCGCGGTGCTGAAGGGATCCCGCCCCTCCTGGGCGACGTTGACCATGAACCCCTGATCCGTAAGGTAACCCGTGACCGAGCTCGTGGCGTCGTCGCAGCTTCCTGGCGAGCCGAGGTGGCCTGAGCCGAACAAGGCCGTGCAAGTCTTGGGGGAGGGGCCGTCCTTGTAGCAGTCGGTCCAATCCCAGTAGGGCAAGGCGAAGTTCCTGTCTCCGATGGCCTCCCCCATGTCGGCCTCCAGCCGCAGCAGGAGGTAGCGGTGCCACGCCAAGAAGTGCGGGCCCTTGTGCGGCATTTGCATCATCCCCTGCTGGGGGGTCATCATGGCGATGTATGCGTTCACGTGGGCCTCAACGTAGAAGTCGTAGAGGTTTCGCTCGTATCCCCCGAGACCGAGCTCGTCGCAGAAGCTCTTGTAGCCCGCGCGGGCGGAGCCAGGATCGCCGCTCTTCGTGGTGACACGCTTCAGGGCAATGAACGCATCGACGACCCGCTTCTTCTCGGCCTCGGCCAGCGTCGACCAGGACTTGCGCACCCGCCTGGTGGCGGGGGGCGCGGTCGGGAAGCCCCAGCGAGGAGCGCCTGCCACGCCCGGTATGACATAGCCGGGGTTCTTCCCCGCCGTCGACTCGAGCATCTTGCATATCTGCCCGTGCTGGGAGTTCACAGTGCCGTCGGGCATGTGGCCCATGTCGCTCATGTTGGCATCGGTGCTCGTGTTGGCGTCGGCGCCCGTGCTGGCATCGGTGCCCGCGCTGGTGCCGTCCCCGCAAGCCGCGTGGCCTGCGAACAGGCCTACGCCCACGACCCCTACCAGAACCCGAAAACCATGGCTGATCCTCATTTTGATATGCTCCTCGATGGTGGCGCTCATGAACGCCCTCAGAACTTGCTCGACCCCAACGGCCGCTCGACCAGGGCATCACTCGGGAGTCTTCCAGCGTCACGGTCCGGCTCATGACCTACGAGTCAAGCGCCTCCAGAGCGGCACCGTATCAAGCGCGCATTGCGCCGGATGGCACCTCGGTACACCATGGGGTGGTCGAGCGTTCACCCACCCGAGACAAAAGTACGCATGGATCTTTCATGGCTGGAGGCGCTCGTCCTCACCGTCGAGCACGGCTCCTTCCAGGCCGCCGCGCTGAAGAAGGGGGTGTCGAGGGCGACGCTCCGCAGCCGGATCGAGGCCCTGGAGAGCCACGTCGGCCTGCCGCTGCTCGTACGCACCGCCCGAGGGGTCGAGCTCACCGACGTGGGCGGGCCGTTCCTTTCGCGGGCGAGGGCGCTACTCGCGGACGCCACCGCCCTCGCCCGCTTCGTCGACGATCACACGGCCGAGGTGACCGGCGACATTCGCATCTGCGTGCCTGTGGGCATGCCTCCGCAGCTGCATGCGCTGGCGCTCTCCAGGATCCGGCAGCAGTACCCCGGCGTACGGATCTACTTCGAGGTCCACGGAGATCCCGCCGCCGCTGGACCGGAGGCAGATTTCATCTTGCATTTTTGCCCCCGCGTGACTCGCGGCGACTTCAATACGGTGCGCCTCCTTCGCTTCCCGGTGCGCCTGGTCGCCAGCCCGGCCTATCTCGAGGAGCGGGGCGCTCCGCGGAGGGCCGACGAGCTGAAGGATCACACGTTGCTCTCCTGGGTCGCGCCTGGCGAGGACGGGAAGCGTTTGCCGTTGCAGGCCGGCGGGTGGATTCAGGTGGATCCCGTGGTGCTCTCTCCGGACGTCGGGACGACGAGGACGCTCGCCAGCGCCGGTCTGGGCATCGCGTTCGTGCCGGACGTGGAGGGGGTGGCCCCCCTCGTCGGCGAGGAAGATCTCGTGCCCGTCCTGCCTGATGTCGTCGGAAAGGAGCTCTCGCTCTGGATCCTGATGCCCACCCCGCGCGCCGGAGCAGGCCGCACCCGCGCCGTGCTCGAGATCACTCGCGATATCGTGGACTGGGTGGCGCGGAGCTCGCCACAACCGCCTTGACGCATGGCCAACGAGAAACGACGGAGGGTCACCTCTTCGAACAATCCCCTGTCATCTTTGCGATCCATTCGGTGACCAGAGCCACCCCCTCGTCGTGGACCAGGCTCCGCCCTATCTCCGGCATGGCGACCTGGGGAGCCGTCGCCTTCATGCGGTAAATCATGATCGACTCTTCGGGTCTTCCTGGCACGATGTCGTAGGTGAACGTCCCCGAGCCGGGGCCGGCGGCGACGGGGGTCTTGCACCTGCCGAGCCGGTAAGGATCGGTCACTTCGAAGCCCAGGTAGAGGCCGCTCGTCCGCGCCTCGCCGAAGTCGGAGTGGCAGTGTCCGCAGTTCGCGTCGAGGTAGGCGCGGGCGCGCGCCTCGTTGGGGAGCGTGGCGTCCGACCATGAGGGCATCTTCTTCGGCGCAGGGCTCGGCGCGCCGGTGAGTATCCCGACCTTCGTCCAGTGGGCGAGCTGGTTCTCCTTGCCGCCGGGATACGCAAAATCCACGTTGAGGCGATCACCCCGGATTCCGATGGGGACGACGACGCTGGACTCCCCGTCGCCGTGGCATTTCTTGCACTGGTTCTGGTTAGGGACGAGGTGCGACGCCAGGCTCGGCGTCCCGTCCTCCTTGATGAAGCGGACATCCCGCGTCTGCCCGCCGGGCCGTATCCGCGCCTCCTTCTGGTCGTCGTCCCAGACGTAGGCGATCGCCCGGTAGCCTGCCTCGGTGCGGATGAGGAGGCGGGTCTCCACCCATTTCACGGGCGCGGGCGTGCGTAGATCCTCGGGGAAACCGAACGATTTCGTGAGGATCGTGCCTGGCGGAAGATCGAAGATCTTGCCGTCGTCCCACGGGATCTTCTGGCCCTTGGGCACCCAGAGGGTGCGAACCTTGACCGCGTAGTCGGAGAACAGGGTCGCGCTCGGCTCGTAGAAGATCACCTCGGGCGATCGCGCCACGATCTTCGCGTCCTCGACGCCGAGCATGCAGTACGCCGAGAGCGTCGGCAGAGGCTCTTCGAGGTAGCTCTTGTCGCTCGCCGGCACGCACGCCGGAGCGCTGGCCGGAGGCGGAGCGGGAGGTGTGCTCGAGCACGAGAAGAGCGCCGTGAACCCGGAGACGAGCGCCAGACCCCCGAGGCGCACGCGCACCTCAGAGCCCCGGGAAGGTGACCGGCGCGAGCGCCGGGAGAGAGCAGCCATAAGGCTTGGGATCGAGCGACAGGATGCCGGGCAGGTTGGGGTTCTTCTCGTCGAGCTTGTCGAGGTGCAGGTTCACGAACGCTGCGCCCCCGTTGTTCTGGACGCAGAGCTGCATGGGGTTCTCGGGCGGCGTGGTGATCTTGGGATCGACGATGCCGTCGTAGAGCACGGCGGGGACCACCTTGTTGGGGAACGCCCCCGTGGCGGTCGCGAGGAGGATCCCGATCTGCTTGCTCACGTCCGGGGCAGAGCCGCCCGGGCCGTAGGTGTTGTCGTGGATGGAGACCCGCTTCGGGTACGGGTAATAATTGGTGTCCTTGATCTCTATTCCGGCGACGAGGTAGCTTATCACCGCCGAGTGGACGGTGAGGTTGTCCTCGAAGGTGTTCTGGAACACCTCGACGTTGTCGTTCGCCATGACGAAGAAGCCGGTGCCTCGAGGGATGAGCCCGACGATATTCCCCACAGGGGCGAAGTTCTTGGTGTTGTTCGAGCGGATCTTGTTCTTGAAGACCCGGACATCGTGGCCGCCCAGCTGGGGCAAACCGGGCAGATCGAAGATCAGGATGCCGCCGGTGTTGTCGTGGGCGTCGTTCTCGTAGACGTCGGCGAAGAAGGTATTTTCGATCTCGATGCCGGCGACGTTCTCGTATACCTCGTTACGGCGAAGGACGGCGCGCTCGGACTGCCCGACGTAAATTCCAGAGTCCGACGCGCCGCTCACCTTGGAATCCTCGATGAGTATGTTCTTCGATTTCACGGGGTAGAGGCCGTAGGGGCCGTGCTCGGAAGGCTCGGTTCCGGTCCAGGTCGCCTCCGTCTTGCGGAAGGTCACCCCCGTCGATCCGAGGACCTTGACCCCGTTTCCGGCGGTGTCACGGACGGTGAAGCCCTCGAGCAGGAGATCCTTCACCCCGTCGGCGAAGATGCCCTCGGCGCCCGCCTTCTGCCCCTTGAAGTCCAGGATGGTCTTGCCCATCCCCTGGCCGCGCACCGTCACCTTGTTCGCCGCGATGATGAGCGTATTGGTGAGCTTGAAGGTGCCCTCGCCGAAGACGAGGAGCCGGCCCTCCTTGGCCGTCGCGAAGGCGTCGGCGATCTTCTGCTCGCCGTCGCCCGACGCAAACGAGGTGCAAGCCACGCCGGCCGGGCACAGGGGCGCGGAGGGCGCGGGGGACGTGCCCGCGGTCGACGAGCAGGCGCCCACGGCGAGGGAGACGACGAGCGCGGCCGGCGTGAAGAAAGAGCGTTGAAGCATGGGGGGGTAGCCTACGCCACCGGTGCGCGCTGACCAAGGGGCGAAGGGCGCAAGGGCAGGTCACAGGTCGAGGCCGACGACGCGCCCGCACAGGGTGGCGGTGAGGCGATTGCCGCTCTGGGTCATCTCGAGCTTGCAGCCATCCACACGATAAGGGATTTTCGGCTCCCTCACGGTGCCGGTCAGGGTCACGGCGTCGCTCCTCATGACGAGGGCCGTCGACGAGCCGGGCTGCACCGCGAGCACCCCCGCCTGGGCGATCTTGCCGGAGAGCACGACGTCGTAGGTCTCCTCGGGATCGTCGTCGCGCTGGGTGTAGCCGCAGGCCTCGGCCTCGTACGTGAGCTTCACCTCGGTGGTCCCCTGGTCGGCGTTGGACGTGGCCGCGCCGTGGATGAACGCCCTCCCGCCCCTGGGGCACTCGATGGCCTGGCTCTGCTCTCCGACGGGCTTTCCCTGGAGGGTCAGGTTGTAAATGAGCTTCATCATCTCGCGGATCGCGCGCACGCCGGTCTTGTCCTGGCAGCCGAGCTCGCAGGGAGGGCCGGCGTCGAGCTCGCCGGAGGTGGACGAGCTGCAGGCCAGCACGACGGACCCGAGCGCCACCCCCACCTTGGCCCTGCCCCAACGGTCGATCATCAGAAGCCTCCTTCGAGCCCGAGGCTCGGAATCGTGACCGGGCCGATGAACTGCGCCTCGCATCCCTGGAGGGTGCAATTTTGGGCGATCGACTCCTTCGTCAAGGTCGCGTTGAGCCACTCGGCCACCACGGAGAGCCAGGCAGTCTTTCCGAAGTTCCAGCGCTTTTCCAGCCGAAGATCCGCGCGAAAGAACGGGGGGAGGCGGGTCTCGTCGGGGGCCGTCGGATCCAGGGCCTTGGGCACGCCCGTGTAAAAGACCAGCCGCGTGCCGGCGCGCCAGTTTCTCCCCAGGTCGAAGGCGAGGGCCAGGTTGACGACGTGGGCGCGATCGAACGTGGCCCCGTACTCGCGGTTTCCATAGGTCCGCGTCGAGCGAGAGAGGGTGTACGAGAAGAAGCCGCCGAGGCGGCTCGTGAGCCTCTTCTTCAGGAAGAGCTCGAGCCCGTATGAGCGTCCGCGAGTCCGCACCTCGAGCGCCGTGGCGGCGCGCTGGTTTCCCCGGGTCTCGCCCCCCTGACCCCCCCCGCCCGAGCGATCCGGGCCCAGGGTGTCCTTCGTGAATCGAGGGCCGCACGTGGCCCCGCCTCCACCCCCACCCCCACCTCGATCGCCCGCCAGGCTGTCGGTCGCGAACGTCCCCGGAGCGCACCCGGAAGGCACCGGCGAGGTCGCCCCCAGCGGATCGCTCATGTCGAAGAAGCCGTTGTGGAAGAGCGTCGCTGTGAGCGTCGCCTCGCTCGTGAGCAGGAGCTCGAGCCCCACGCTCTGCTGCGCCGCCTTCTGGAGGCCGCCTCGAAGGCCTCCCGGCGTGAAGCCCGGCACGGGCACGACGAACGCAGGCGCCTGGTGCGCGAACCCCGCCGCCGAGAGCAACGAGATCCGAGCGGAGAGCCTTGTCCGCGTGGCGAGCCGAGGGTCGAGCGAGACCGCGGTCGCCCCCTGGGAGGCGAACATGTCGCCGCGCAGGCCCATGACCACCTCGAGCCGGGGGTGCGGCGTGGTCACGACGTCCGCTCGCACCCCCATGACGAGATCGGCGCGCGAGGGGAAGAGCGAGGCGATGGTCTGGGCCGAGGGGCCGAGATCGGCGAGCCCGGTCCGCACGTCGTAGCTGTCGACCTGCGCGTCCGTGCCGGCGCGGAGCAACACGTCGGGGCCCAGGCGGTACTCGAGCTCCGTGCGGGTGCCGATGAGCCTGTCGCGTGTATTGCGGTCCCGGGAGATCCTGGATTCGTCGATGCCAAGGGTGACCGCCGAGCGAAGGCGCCCTCGCGAGTTGATCCGGTGATCGAAGCGGAGATCCAGGCGGTGAAACTCGGCGCCGAAGAGGGTCAAGGGCTCGTCGTCGCCCTCGACCTTCTGCCCCAGAAAATCGAACGATCCCATCGAAAAAACCGAGATGCGGTCGTCGGGGCCCAGGTCGTAGGTGGCGCGTGCCTGGTAATCCCAGTAGTCGAGTATCGTCTGTGGCGAAAAGAGGGAGAAGAGCGCGCCCGTGTACGAATATCGGCCTCCGAGCGCGACCGAGCCCTTGCCGCTGGCGAACGGTGTCTCCACGAGGGCGCCCACGTCGAAGAGGCGAAGGTTGGCCTCGCCGTGGGGCCTCTCCAGAGGCTCGAGCATCTCGCCAGAGACGATGCCGCCCGCGAAGCGGCCGAACCTCGCGGGGTAGCCACCCGGGTAAAGATCGACCTGCTTCACCAGGCCAGGATGCACGACCGAAGGCCCCGCGCCGACGTGGAACAGGACCGGGACACGGAGCCCGTCGAGGAAATAGCCGACGTTGCCCGGGGGCGCTCCCCGCACGAAGAAATAGGGTAATCCCGAGACGATCGGCGTCACCCCAGGCATGATCTCGACCGCGCGAAATGGGTCTCCGAACGTCCCGGGCACCTGGCGGACCTCGGCGCGAGAGAGCGAGGCCGTGCGGCCCGACTCCGCGCGGAGGCCGCGCACCTCGACCTGCTCGAACATGGGCGCGAGCGGACGGTTCACCGTGGGGGGCGGCGTGGGAGGCGGAGAGTGGGGCGGAGGCGGGGGCGGAGGCGGGGGCGGAGGCGGGGGCGGAGGGGGAGGCTCACGAAAGACGATCTCGACGCGAATCCTGGAGGGGACGGGCGCTCCGTCGCGGGTCGCGGGCTCGTAGGTGAAGCCCTTGACCGAGGCCACCGCGACGTCGCTAAACGGTGGATTTTCCTCGACCAGCGCGACGTCGCGCACGGTGCCGTCCCTGTCGACGACGAGGGTGAGCACGATCGTGGCGTCGCCGCGGGCGCCCTCGGGATAGGGGACGTGGGTCGAGCGGATCAGCCTCGGTGGAACGACTCCAGCCGGCGCGGCCGCTGCGGGCCCGGACGAGACGGGCGCGGGGTCCGCCCGGGCGAGCCCGGGGCACAGAGTGGTGAGCGTGACAAAGGCGATCCGCGCGAGCGCTGTGCTCCGGAGCGCTCGCCTCGCCTGCATGGCCCGCGGGGCCTCCTCTACCGCGGCTCCTCGGGCGGCTCCTCTCTGCCCTCCTCCGGCTCCCCGTCGTCGCCGAGGAGCTCGCTCACGTCGATCTCGATCGCTTCGAAGGGCTCCGCGCGGGCCTTGGCGCCGCGGCCGGCCACGAGGGCGACCAGGTACCCCTCCGCGTTCCACCGGAGCACGGTGAGCGTCCCGTTGATCGGATCCACCCGCCAGTAGTGTGCGACGGCCGCGCGGTGATACCCGAGGCGCTTGTCCCCCATGTCCACGTGCGCGGTCGAAGGCGAGAGCACCTCGCAGATCCAGTCCGGCACCGCGGTCACAAGGTCACGCGGATCGGGCGCGGGCATGGCCGCATGGCGGTCGCGGCGCCGATCGTACGGCCCTCGAAGGAGCGCGAACGTGTTGCCCCGTGTCCTCCCATGCACGGGGCCGGGCATGGCCTGGTAGACGATGCGCCCATCGATGAGCTCGGCGCGTCGCTCCTCGGGGAGCGCTAGCCAATCCTCGAGCGTGGCTTGGCGCGTCGAGCGAGGAGCGACGTGGACAGGCGGGTGAGCAGCTGCAGGAAGCATCGGGTCAAGCATACCCGAGCCAGCGCCCCGAACTTCACGAGCCGTGTTCCTTCCAGGACGTGAGGGCCCTCGATCCCTGATTGAGTTTGGAAGAGGGAAAAATAGGGAGGACGCGTTGAGGGACCGGCCTTGCCGTCCCGCATCGGGACACGCTCTGGGCGTCTCCTCGGACTGTGACAGGGTTCGATTCACATGGTGGCGGCGAGCCAGAACGAGCATCGAGGTGGCTCAGAGCGCCTTGAGGCGGCTCACCGTGACCCCTGATTTTTTCTTGCGAGGCTTGGTGGGGCGGGCGGCGGGCTCCAGCGAGCGAGATGGGGGCGTCACCCCGTCGATGATCACCCGGCTTCGCCCGCCGCCAAGCTTCTGGACGCGCACCTGGACGCCGATCTGGTCGGCCAGGCCGGACACGTGGGAGATGAGGCCTATCTGCCGGCCCGAGCTCTGCACCGCGTCGAGCGCGCTCAGCGCCGTGTCGAGCGTCTCAGGGTCCAGTGTGCCGAAGCCCTCGTCGATGAAGAGGGTCTCGACCCGGACATCCCTGGCCGCCAGGGACGAGAGCCCGAGGGCCAGGGCGAGGGACACCAGGAAGCTCTCCCCCCCCGAGAGGCTGCTCACCCCGCGCACGTCGCAGGCCATGTCCCGATCGACGATCTGGAGCTCCAGATCCTGGCCAGGTACGCGCATGAGGCGGTAGCGAGGGGCGAAGCTGTCGAGGTGCTCGTTGGCGTAGAAGACGAGCGCCTCGAGCGTCAGGCTCTGGGCGAAGACTCGAAACTTCTTCCCGTCGGCCGAGCCTATGAGGGAGTCCATCTTCTCGGCTCGCTCGGCTGCGGCGCGGCACGCCTCGATCTCCGAGGCCCGGTCGGCCTGGAGCTCCCTCGCCTGCTCGTCGATCCGGAGGCGCTCCCTCTCCTCGGCCAGCCTCTGGACAAGCGCCTCCTCGGCCTCGATGGCGGGGGCGAGCCTGGAGCGCGCCTCGTCCTCGGCCAGCGAGGGGCGGCCGCGCGACTCGTGCTCGACCCTGGCCCTCTCCCGCTCCCCGGACACGGCGTGGGCCTCGGCCACCCTCCTGTCCAGCCGGCCCAGCTCCTCTCGCGCCTCGGCCAGCCACCGGTCCTCGCGAGCGAGGCGGGCCTTCAGGGTGGGCAGGTCGATACCGGCGAGCCGCAGAGCCTCGTCGAGCTCGCGCCTGGCCAGCTGCGCCTCCTCCGTGCGACGCCCAGCGGCCTCGGCCAGGGCCCTGGCCGCCGTCGCGCTGGCCGTCGCCTCGTTCTCGAGGGCCCTCGCGGTCTGCTGGGTCTGGTCTCGCTCCCTCTCGGCCTGGCGCAGCATCGCCTCGAGCTCGCCCCGCACCTCCAGGGTCCCTCGCCCCCCGAGCATCGTCGACCGCTGCGTCAGGAGCTCCTGGAGCCGGAGGGCCGCCTCCTCCTGGACCTTCTCGCACCGGAGGACCATGCTCTGCCGCTCGTCGGCCATCGCCTCGGCTGTCTGCTCGCGCCGGCGCCGCTCCTCGGCTCCCTCGTTGCATCGTGAGAGGGCAGCGTCGTGCTCCTGGTAGCGAGCCACGAGAGAGGCACACCGGGCCTCGAACTCCAGAGGCGCCGCGTCCAGACGGGCTCTCCAGTCCCTGTTCTGGCCGTTGTCCTCGGCGCTGTCCTGGACGCTCTCGTGGGAGAAGGCCGGGGCCAGCTCCTCGAGGGTGGCCTCGGCCATCTGCCTGGCCTGCTCACTGGCCTCCTTGCATTTGTCGAGGGCGCTCCTGGCCTGGGAGCCGGAGGCCTCGGCCGAGGAGAGGGCCCTGCAAGCGGCGTCCAGCGCCTTCCCGCTGCGCTCGAGCTCCTCGCACCTGGCCCTGGCGTCCAGGGTCTTCCTCTCGGCCTCCACCTCGATGGCGTGGATCCTGGAGAGGCGAGCCTCGGCGTCGTCGATGGCCTCGCTCACGATCCTGAGCCCGGCCTCGTCGGCCTGGGAGGCGTCGATGCCTGCGAGCGAGGCCAGAGAACGGAAGGTCGTGGAGAGCTGCTCGATCTCCTTCTGCGCCTCCAGGGCGCGCCTCGTGGCCTGCTCCGAGGCCGTCCTCGCGGCGACGGCCCTGGTCTGCCACCTGGCCCCCTTGGTCTTCAGGTCGGTGTGCTGCTCGGCCAGGCTGGCCACCCGCGCCGCCGCGCCCGTCACCAGGCCGGCGAGGAGCCCGCTGTCCCTGGCGTAGGGGTGCTCCTTGGCCCCGCACAGGGGGCAAGGGTCCCCGTCGCGGAGCTCGGCTCTATGGGCGGCGAGATCCAGGGTGGCGCGCGCCTGCTGCTCCGCGCGCCTGGCTTCCTCGAGCCTGCCGGCCAGGGAGGAGGCCTCGTCGTCGCAGAGGCTGGCCTCACGGAGGCTCTCCTCGGCCTCGCTCCTGGCCGTGGCCTCTTCCTCGCGGGCCTGGAGCTCGGCGCTCCGCTGCTTGGTCACCTGCTCGACGAGGGGAGCGAGCCCCCCCGCGTGCTGCCTTCGTTCGATGAGAGACTGGCGCTCGGCCCTGACCTCCGGCGTCAGCGCGGCCCGCCGGGCCTCCTCCTCGGCGGCTCGGGCTTCCTCCTGGGCCGAGGTCAGGGCCTGGCTGGCGGAGGCAAAGGCACAGCGGGCCTCGTACAGCAGCCTGGACGCGGCCTCCTCGGCCTGCTCCAGCGCCGGGAGCGAGGCCTGCGCCCTGTCCCTGTCGTGGAGCCCTTCCATGTAGCGTCTGAGCTGCCGCTGGTAATGCGGCCATGCGCTGACCAGGGGAGCCCAGGCCGCGTGCTCGGAGAGCCAGGCTCGGTGCTGATCGGCCTGGGTCCTGGACGCTTCCATCTCGCCGCGCAGGCTCTCCACCTCGTCCAGGGTCTTCCTGTGAGCGAGCCTGGCGCTGGCGAGCTCCTCCAGGAGCCGCCCGTGGCTGCCCGAAGCGTCGACGATCTGACCGTCCACACGCACGGCCTCGTCGAGCGTGGGGCGAGCGGCGTCGAGCGCCGCCCTGGCCTGCTCGAAGCTCGCGCTGGCGGCGGCCCCCGCGAGCGCCGCCTCCTCGTGGAGCCTGGCCGCCTGGCTGGCCCTGTCGTCCTGCTCCCGCCGAGCCTCGAGCGCCCTGGGGATCTCGGCCTCGGCCCGCTCGACGGCGATCAGGTAGGGCCGGAGGCCATTGGCCCTCTCGACGAGGGCGAGCTCCTCCCGGCGTTGCGCTGCGGCCTCGAGCGAAGAGAGGGCGATCCCCAGCTCGTGGCTGGCCTGGAGCGAGGCCTCCTTGAGCCGGGTCAGCCCCTCGAACCAGCGAAGCGCGTCCCTGATGAGTTCCTTCTGGTTGGAGGCGGCCCTCCTCTCGGCGTCCAGCGCGTCGATGCTCTCCTCGAGCGCCTTCCTGAGCTCGGGAGCCAGCACCCGAACGGCGCCGACCTCGCCCTCCAGCTTGGCCAGCCTCTCCCTCGCGGCCTTGCAGATCCCGTGAGCCTCCGTGGAGAGCCGGCTATAGAGCTCGGTGCCCGTCATCTGCTCGAGGAGGCTGGCCCGGTCGTCCGCCTTGGCCCGGAGGAAGGCGGCAAAATCGCCCTGGGCCAGGAGCGCGGACCTGCGGAACTGCTCGTACGGCAGCCCCAGCGTCTCCACGATCTTGTCCTTGATCTCGGTCCTCGTCCCCAGAAGAGGCTTGCCTGTCGCCAGGTCGACGAGCTGCATCTCCTGGGGCTGCACCGCGCCGTCGGCCCTGTCGCGGGCCCGGTGGACCGACCAGGACGCCCGGTAGCGGCGCCCGTCTCGCCCCAGGTAATCGACCTCGGCGCGCCCCGAGCCCGTGCCTCGCCGCAGGAGGGAGCGCACGTCGTTGCTGTCGATGCAGGCCTTGGGATCTTCGTCCTTGTCGCGGCGGATCAGGACGCCCCGGCCCTCCAGCCTGGGCGTCTTGTCGAAGAGGGCGGCGCACATGGTGTCCAGCAGGGTGCTCTTGCCGGCGCCGGTGACGCCGGTGATCGAGAAGAGCCCGACCGAGCCAAGGGGGGGCTTCTCCAGATCGATCTCGAATTTACCGGCCAGGCTGGCGAGGTTCTCCCCTCGTATGGCCAGTATCTTCACGGCTCCCTCGCGTGGACGCGGTGGAGGAGATCCGCGAAATCGGCGAGAAGCTCGGGCGCAGGCTCGTCGGGGAACTTGCGGCCATAGCACTTACGAAATACCTGCTCGGGGCTCAGCTCGGAGAGGCTCTCCTTGGCATAGACGTCGCCCAGGGCGAGGCCGCTCCCCGCGAACTCCACGCCTATCCTGACCAGGCGCGCGGCCTTCCCGTCCATCGCCTCCTCGACCCGTCGCCTCATGGATGGCTCGGGTCTGGGCATCGCCACCTGTACCTCGAGGAAGGGGCGCGCTCCAGGGATCGTGTCGGGGGTGAGCGGGGGGAGCGCCTCGAGGAGAGGGAGCACCTCATCGAGGGGCCTCGGCCGGTCCTCGGGGATCTTGAGGATCGGGGTGGCTCTGGGGACAGGCAACCCACGGACCCTGGCGAGCCGCTCTCCGTCGATGTCCACGACGCAGACCTGATGGCGATACGAGGCCTCGCTCAGCGAGAGAGGAATGGGCGAGCCGCTGTAGCGTATACCCTCTCGCCCGCCCACGGTCTGGGCGCGGTGGAGGTGGCCCAGCGCGACGTAGGCCAGGTCCTCGGGGAAGATGTCGATCGGGAGCGCGTGCTGGTTGCCTCCCAGGATCTTGCGCTCGCTGAGCTCGGAGAGCTCCGTCCCCGTCATGTAGCAATGCCCCACGGCCAGGAGGGCCTGCCCGGGCCTCCTCCTGGCGCGGGCCGCCGAGGTGGCGTCGGCGTAGATCTGCCTCACCCCCTCGACCAGGACGTCCACGGGCTCTGCTTCGTCTTCGCCCTCCGCCCTGGCCTCCACCTTGACGAGCGGCAGGTCGAAGGCGCGCAGGAAGGGCACGGCGGCCAGCCAGGCTCCGACCGCGCCGGAGCGGAGGTGAAGGGGGACGATCAGCCGGTCTTCCCTGATGTTCCTCCCTTCGCGAGGCAGGCCGCCCACCACGCGAATACCGAGCGCGCGGAGGACCGGATCGGGCGCGTCCAGGCGGGCGGCGGAGTCATGATTGCCTCCGATGAGGACGATATCCAGCCCTGCCATTCGCTGGCGAGCCTCGGCGAGGAAGTCATAGAAGGCCTGCTGGGCCTCCGCCGACGGGTTGACCGTATCGAAGATATCCCCTGCGACGACGAGCGCGTCGATCTCCTCGGCCTCCAGCTGATCCAGGAGCCAGGCCAGGAAGCGGCTGTGCTCGAAGCGGCGCGGCAGATCGTGGAGCGAGTGGCCGAGGTGCCAGTCGGAGGTGTGCAGGAGTCGAAGCACCCGAGCTGAAATACCACGCGCTGGCGCAAGGGGAAGAAAGTGGCGAATCTTCTCGGTCAGCGGGCGGGCCTCGGTCGAGCACAAGGTCACCGTGCTCGTCGGCCCCCCTTGCTTCATGGCGTCCCGGAGGCGCGCAGCGAGCGTGGCTCGCCGCCACGATCACGGCCACAAGGACAGCTCCTCCACGCCAGCTCCGGCTACCTTGGCGGTTCGTGCCCGCGGCGCGAGCGGCGATGAGGCCAGGTGAACCACGACGGTTGAAGGAGGACAAGATGAGCCTGAAGTCATGGGTTGGTTGGATCTGGGGCGCTGGAGCTCTGCTGGCCCCCATGGGTTGCCAAGGGACGGTCGTCGATGAGAGCGGTCCCCAGAACCCCACATCTCGCATCCACGAAGCGGTCGCTCCGGCAGCGCCGGCCACGAGCATCAAGGTCTACGCGATGAACATCTTGGCGCCTTGCTGGGCCTCCCCCTCTGATTACCCCAGCCAGTGCGTCGGCTTGCTGGACACCTCCCGACGACGAGCCGCGCTCCTGAATTTCATCGACGACAACAAGAGCACGGCAGACGCGCTGACTTTCCAGGAGACGCAGACGTCTGAAAATGCCTGGCTATCGCAACGTCTGACATCGGGCTCCGAGGCGTTCTACTACTACTCGGCAAACCACGATGACGACTACTGGGCGAGATGGATCACCCAGGACCCTCCGTTCCAGTCCAATGGCGTGGCCATAGCGGTCTCCAAGGCCAAGTACGACTCATGCACCTTCGTCGACTATCCTCTGGGGACGGGGAATCACGCCGCGATCGCCACGTGCCGAAACAAGAGCCTCGACACATTTGTTCGAATGGCTTCGGTCCACCTCGACTCCGACCGCGGCGGACGTCGCAAGAAGGAGTCCGCCGCTCTCCGCAGCTGGTTCACCGACAGCTCCGGCGCGTACATCGATATCATCGCAGGGGATTTCAACGCCAGCACCAGCGCGGGCGTGGTCCATATTGAGCTCACAGGTGGCGCCCACTTCGTCGATGTGCTGGCGGCCACGGGCCACCCGGAGCAGACCCACCCCTACAGCACCGGCTACAACGGCAACACGATGTACGGCCCCATTGACCACGTGCTCGCACGAGGCGCTGGAGTCACCCCTTCGGAGGGCACCATTTACGACTCGAACCTGTGGACCCAGTACCCTAACCTGAATGGCGCCAATGACGATCCCAACGAAGCGCTCCGGATCTGTGCAAACCTCCAGGCCATAGGCTCGGATCACTATTATATTTCCGGCACCATCACGCGTTGACCAGAAATGCCTCTCAGCAGGTGACGACGGTGTGGCGAAGTCAGCTCCTCGGCCTCCTCAGGGCGAGGGCGGCGATCCCGATCGCCAGGAGGACGCCCAGGAGCGCCAGCCTGGCCTGACCCACGCGCGCCGCGACCAGGTCGACGTGAGGTCCCGCGAGCGAGCCCAGCCACAGGAGGAGCGGGACCTGGATCAGGCAAGCGAGCGCGTCGATCGCCAGGAAGCGCCAGAAGGGGCGGCGCAGGCTCCCCGAGAGGAAATAGATCGCCCCCCGCGCGCCCATGACGAAGCGAGCCAGCACGATGGCGCCGTCGCCGAAGCGGTCGAAGAAGCGCTGGGCGGAGGCCAGCCGCTCCGCAGTGAAGCGCCGGGCGAGCCTGGGGTGGCCTACCAGACGGTGCCCCCACGAGTAGCCCATGGCGTAGAGGAGCAGATCCCCCGAGAGGACTCCGACCAGGCCCAGCCCGAGGGTGGGCGCCCAGAGGAGGGTGCCGTGGGCCAGGGCGACCCCTGCCCCGAGGAGCACGGCGTCCTCGGGGACGGGCAGGCCCGTGCCCGTCGCGACCACGGCCACGAAGAAGGCCCCGTGGGAGGCCGGGACGACCAGGTCGGGTTGCATCGAGCCGGAGGAGTCTGCCACGGCCGCTGGCAACCCGGTGTAAACTCCATGCGTACGCGGCGACAACCGAGGCCATGGATCCCGATCGACCTCGGGTTTTTGCGGTGGGATCGGATCCTGCTACGGCAATGCTCGGAGGTACGAGTCATGAAGCTTCTTCGAATGGGTCCTCTCGTGGTCGCGGCAATCATGGCCGTCGGCGCCCCGGCGCGGGCCAGCTCCCCGATGGGGGTCTATGCCAGGGTCGACCAGGTGATCTTCGAGCCGACGGAGGCCGGGGCCACCAGGGCGCAGGTCCACGGGGCCTTCGCCCTGCACAAGGGTCCCCCCTCCACGGGCTTCGACTACGCGGAGCCTGTCGCCGGATATATGTATTTTACATGCCCACCTGGCCAGGAGGCCGAGTGCCGGCAGCAGTGGCAGGATATCAAGGGGTATATCGGCAAGCAGCTCTGCGCGGGCTTTGGCCAGCAGCTCCGGCCCTTCGGCACGGTGCGCCCGGCGGGCACGCCCCCCTCCCAGCCCGACAGCTACGATCTGGGCATGGGCGTCTCGGGCGCGGTGTCGGCGGGGGGCATGTGCCCTCGGCTCCTCGCCTTCCAGCCCCCTCCCACCGACGGCGGCGTCGGCTCGGACGGCTCGGTGGCTCCCCCTCCGCCCCCCGGGCCGACCGGCTCGGCGCCCCCGCCTCCCGCTCCAACCGCGACGACCCCTGCTCCTGGGCCGTCGGCCCCTGCGGCCGGCGGTGGCTCCGGCGGCTGCTCGGCGACCGAGTCAAGGCCTGTGTTCCCGGGCCTCGTCCTGGCAGCGGGTCTCCTCGGGCTTGGCGCCGTGGCTCGTCGGCGAAGCCGGCGGGGCTGAGGTCATGGTGATCCGGTGATCGCGGCGACGCCTCGGCCCTTGCATACGCCGGACGGCCCGGGCAAGCGAGGGCGGATCTTCGCGCACTCCCGCGCGGACGCGTGGCTCCTCCTGGCAGCCGCCGCCTATGGCGCGGCGCTGGCCGCGATCGTCCTCCGCTCGCCCGCGGGGGCTGGTCGGCTGGGCGCTCTGCTCCTCGTCGCGCTGGGCACCGTATGGATATCCAATACCGTTTCGCACTGCCATCTTCACAGGCCACTCCTCGCCTCGCGCGCCGCCAGCCGGGCGCTGTCTCTCTATCTCACGGCCATCCTCTTCATTCCTCAGACCCTCTGGACGCAGCGCCACCTGTGGCACCACGCCGGGGAGCCAGGGCGCCCCTCCGTCCGCCTGACGCGCAGGCTCGTCTTTGAATTCGGGCTGGTGGTCGCCATGGCCGCGCTGCTCGTCGCTCGAGATCCAGGGCTGGCGCTCACGGTCCTCGCTCCGGGCTACCTGATCGGGCTGGGGCTCTGCCTGGTGCAGGGCCATTTCGAGCACTCGGGTGATCCTGATCTCAAGGAGAGCGGAGTAAGCCATTATGGCCGGCTCTACAACCTCTTCTGGTTCAACGACGGCTACCACGCCGAGCACCACCGCCAGCCAGGCAGGCACTGGACCGAGCTGCCGCTCATCAAGCAGGTTCCCCGGAGGGAGAGCAGGCGAGCGCCGCTCCTGCGCTGGGCGAGCGGGGAGGGGGAGCTGAGAGGTATTTTTCTGGGCCTCCTCGAGCGAGCGGCGCTCCGCTCCAGGGCGCTCCAGCGCTTCATGATTCGCACCCACACCCGGGCCTTTCGAGAGCTCCTGGAGCGCCGGGCCTCGCCCGGGGAGATCAGGCGCATCGCCGTCGTCGGAGGGGGCCTCTTCCCTCGCACGGCCCTGGTGCTGGGCCGGCTCCTCCCGGGGGCCCGGATCGTCATCATCGACTCCTCCCCGGACAGCTTGCAGGAGGCTTCGGGTTACTTCGAGCGCCTCGCCACGGGGGCACTGCCCTCGGGCCGAGGCCCCGAGATGGTGCTCGCCAGGTTCTGCCCCGAGGAGCACCAGGGCTTTGATCTGGTCGTCTTTCCGCTGGCCTTCGTCGGACAGGAGAACATCATCGAGCTCGCTCTCGGGACCAGCGGAGCGGTCATCACCCATGACTGGCTCTGGCGCCGCCGCGGGGACACCTGCATTGTCTCCCTCCTTCTCCTCAAGCGCCTCAACCTCCTGACCGCCGCGGCGACATGATCCGGAGCGAGGCGTTCCTGAGGGCTTACAAGGTATTTCCTCACCGGGCCATCAACCGCGCGGCGGCCAGCATCGCCAGGCTACGGAGGCCCGCCTGGCTGGTGAGCCGCGCGGTGACCTGGTGGGTGCACAAAGATCGTATCGACATGAGCGATTTCGAATCGCCGCACTTCGAATCGCTCGAGCATTTCTTTCTGCGGAGGCTGAGGCCCGGGAGCCGCCCGCTCTCGGGCGGGCTGATGTCCCCGGTGGACGGGTGCGTGGTGGGCGTGGGAGCCCTGGGCCAGGGCACGATGCTCCAGGTGAAGGGCTCCTCGCTGTCGATCGATCGCCTGATCAACGGGCGAGGGCTCCATGATCTGCCGGGGGGCGCGCTCTCGGGCGGCCGCTACATGACCCTGTTCCTCAGGCCAAGGGGGTATCATTTCGTCCACGCCCCCCTGGACGGGACCCTGGTCGACGCCCGGTGGATCCCTGGCCGCTTCTTTCCCCAGAACGAGGACGCCCTCCTCCATATCCCTCGTATCTACGAGAGGAACGAGCGGGTCGTTCTGAGGCTGAGGCCGCATGACCTCAACGCCGACATGCTCCTCGTCATGGTGGGAGCCAGCGTCATCGGGGGTATTCACGTCAAGGGGGTAGAATACCTCCGCAAGCCAGGGGCGATCTCCATCGGGCGCCCGGTCGCCAAGGGCGAGGAGATAGGCCATTTCTCCTTTGGCTCCACGGTCGTCCTGCTCCTCCCCGAGGGCATGATCGGCGAGCCCCTCGTGTCCCTGGGCCAGGAGATGCTCCTCGGTCAGGCGCTGGCTCCTCTGCCGGGCCTCCCGTGAAGACCTCCACGCAGAGGTGCGTGTCTCTCTTCTTCGTCCTCTCGGCAGCCAAGCTGGTCCTGCTGGGGCTGAGGGCGCTGGATGGGGCTCCCCTGACGCTCTGGCGCGCCCTCGCGGTCCTTCGCGAGGAGGCGCTCCTCTGCTCGATCCTGCTCCTCTGTGACGCCCTGATCGGTCGCGGGCTGGAGGGGAGCCGCGTCGAGCGCGGGGCCCAGAGGATCCTCTGGGCCCTCTATGGGGCCATCGTGGTCTATGCGGTGGCCAACGTCCCCGTCGCCAGGGTGCTTGGCTCTCCCCTCACCGCGTCGATGATCGGGGCCACGGGGGGGGCGCTCCTGGACTCGCTCCTCGCTTACGCGACCCTGGGCAACGTCGTCGCCGTGCTGGGGCTGCTGGCCCTCGGGGCCTGGCTCCCTCGAGCGCTCTCCAGGATCAGCCCGAGATCTCTGGCCTTGGCCGGGGGCGCAGGCGCTCTGCTTGGCGCCCTTGGATGGCTTGGGGCGTACAGGGCCGACACCCTCGGGCTCCACAGGGATCCGCTCTTTACCCTGGCGAGGACGGAGCTCCAGAGGACGCGCCTGGGGGCGGCCCGAAGCCTGGATCCTGCAGCGCTGGTGGTGCCGCAAGGGGAGGCGCTCGATCTGTCGCACCTCTCCTCGGCCGCCCGGGGCAGGCACGTGGTCTGGATCATCCTGGAGTCGACCGGGGCTCGCTACCTGGCGATCCACGGGGCCAAGGACGATCCCATGCCCAACCTGACTCGCCTGGCCCAGAAGGGTATCGTGTTCGAACATGCCTATGCGGCTTATCCGGAGAGCATCAAGGGCCTCTACGCGTCCCTGTGCTCCTTTGCTCCTGCTCCCCACACCTCGGCGGAGGCCTATGCCGCGAGCCGCTTGCCCTGCGTATCCATCGCTCAGGTCGCCAAGGATTCGGGATATTCGACGGCCCTCTACCACTCGGGGCGCTTTCTCTATCTGGGTATGGACCACGTGGTCCGGGAGAGGGGCTTTGACCGGCTGGTCGACGCCAAGGACATCCGTGGAAAATACTATTCCAGCTTTGGCACGGACGACATGTCCACGGCCAGGGCCGTCCTGCGGCGCTTCGATGAGCGAGGTCCGGGCGAGAAGCTCCTCGTCGCTTATATGCCCATCTCGGGGCACCACCCCTACGAGACACCCGGAGAGGGCCCCAGGCCCTTCGGGGAGGAGAGCGATCTGGCCCGGTACAAGAGCGATCTCTTCCGGGGGGATCTGGCGCTGGGGGCGCTCGTCCTGGGGCTCAAGGAGCGGGGCCTCTACGACGATACGCTCTTTGTCATCCATGGAGATCACGGGGAGGCTTTTCTACAGCACGAGGGGAACGTGGCACACTCCCTCTTCCCCTACGAGGAGAACGTGCACGTGCCCCTGGTCGTGGTCGCCCCAGGCCTTCTGACCCGGTCCATCAGGGCTCCCCAGCTGGTCAGCTTGATGGATGTGGCGCCCACGATCCTGGATCTGCTGGGGGCCGAGCGCCCTGCTTCCTGGCAGGGGCGCTCCGCGCTCGAGGGCCGCCCCAGGGTGGTGCGCTTCTTCACGGATCACACGGTCGAGATGCTGGCCCTCAGGAACGGGCGCTGGAAGCTTATCCTCGATATGGACTCCGGGCGAGCCAGGCTCTTCGACCTTCTCCTCGATCCCGACGAGCGGGCCGAGGTTTCCTCGGCGCACCCCGAGCGCACCCTCCTCTACTCGAGCGATCTGAAGGCCTGGACCGCGCGTCAGCGATGGATCGTGGACGGCAAGCGGCTGGAACCCGTTCCGTAGGGGAGACGGTGGCTTTACTGGGTATCCATGCGCTTGCGGACGCCAACAAGGAGGTCGCCATCTGCCAAGGGGGTGTCGGTCCCTGCGGCTCGGGCGAGGGCCTCGGTGGCCTCGGCGATCTTCTTGAGGGTCGGCCCGACCGAGCAACGCCAGGGTGTCATCATGCAGCGGGCTTCGTAGCCGTCTGTTCGGCCGCCGGCTTCGTAGCCCCCTGTTCGGCCGCCGCCATCGCCCCAACCCTCGCACCGCGCCATCCTCGTGCCGAGGTGGCGCAGGCCCCTTCCGACAAGGAACACCAAGAGTGCGCGAGGGAGGAGCGGCGAGTCCAGCATCCTTGACGGCCCCCTCCGCATGCTCGCAGGGTAGCGACCCATGGGCGACTCCGGGGAAGAACGCGTTCCTCGCTCACTCGCAGGCCTGGAGGAAGACCGGGCGGGCCATGTTGCAGTGACCCGACCCGCACTGCTCCCCGCGGACGCAGAGGGCGAGCTCCCCGGCGCCGCAGGCTCCGGCGCTGTTGCAGCTGGACTCCACCACGGAGGATCCCTCCAGCTTGGCGCAGCACACGGAGCCCCTGGGGCAGTCTTCTGGATCGTCGCAGGCCAGGCGGAGCTTGCCGCTGCAGCTGGGTTTGCAGGTGCTCTCCAGCCAGCTATCCACGCCGCAGCAGAGCGGGGCCTTGCAACGGAGATCCGTGTCGCCGCACGCGATCTCGACCCGCGGCTCTCCAGGGTTGGGGATGGCCTGGCCAGGCTGGACGGAGGTGTCGGGCTGGGCATCGGCCGAGGGCCCGGCGACGGGGGGATCCGCCCGACCAGAGTCGTGATCGGTGCGGCCTGCGCTCGAGTCGCCCGCGTCCCCCGAGGAGTTGGTGAAGGGGCTGCAGGCCTGGGGCTGGAGAGAGACGAGCAGAGCCGGGAGCAACCAGGTAAACACGAACGAACGTGATGGCATGGAAAAGGGCTCCTACTTGCATTCTGGCGAGGTGGCGAAGGGGCTGGGGAGCCCGTCGCTGCCGTAGCACTCGTCCGGTTTCTTCCTGGGCGCGGCGGGGGCCGGGGGCGGAGGGGGCGCCAGGGAGGGAGGGGGCACCAGGGAGGGAGGGGGCACCAGGGCCGGCCGGCCGGCCATCGGAGGCGGCGCGTTGGTCCTTGCTGCCCTCGAGGGGACCAGCTCGACGCGCTCCACGTCGCTCGTGGAGCGGTCGACGGTCACCGTCCTGGACGAGTAGCCTGGCATGCTCACCACCAGGGTGACCTCCTCGTCAGGCCCGAGCTCCAGGTGGACCGAGCCGGACCTGTCCACGACGAGCACCGTTTCGCCGCGTGTCACCTGGGCGCTCTCCGGCCTCACAGCCAGCTGGACATGGCGCCTGACGGGGGGAGATACCGGGGCACCATGTCGGGGCTCGCCGGGGGGGGGATCCGGAGAGCGCGCGACGGGAGCCGTGCGGCCTGTCCTGTCGGCGGCGAGGAGCGCCACGACACCCCCGACGCTCACCAGCGCCAAAGCGGCGCCGGCCAGGGTGGCCCACAAGCGTCGAGACGAGGCCTTCTCCCTGGAGGGGACCGTGTCGGGGTCCTGGAAGTAATTGGCGGGGACGTCGTGGCTCCCCCCTCGGGCCATGAGCTCGCCCACCGCGACGGGCACCTGCCCGAACGCCAGGAGATCCAGATCGGCCACCAGCAGGTCCATGGTCTGGTAGCGCCCCTCGGGCTTCTTGGAGAGGCATTTCAGGAGGATGGCCTCGAGCGCGGGCGGCACCTGGACGGAGGCGACGGCGTGAGGCGGGGTGGGCGCCTTGTACATGTGTTGAGTGAGGATGCCCATGTGGTTGTCCGCGTCGAAGGGGACAGTCCCGCAGGCCATCTCGTAGAGGATGATCCCCAGGGCATAGACGTCGGCGCGGCTGTCGACCGACAGGCCCGCGGCCTGCTCAGGGGACATGTAGTGAGGGGTCCCGAAGACGCTCCCGGTCCGGGTGAGGCGGCTGGTCGCGTTCAGCATCTTGGCGATGCCAAAATCCAGGATCTTCACGAAATCGGGCTGCCCGGGGCGGGCGACGAGCATCACGTTGTCGGGCTTGAGATCGCGGTGCACGATGCCCGCCGCGTGGGCGGCCGAGAGCCCCACGGCGATCTGCCTGGCGATGCTGACCAGGCTGGCCGCCGGCACGACGCCGAGCGCGCGCAGGACGCTGGCGAGCGAGTGGCCCTCCAGGTACTCCATGACGAAGTAAGCGGCCCCGTCAGGCAGCATGCCGAAATCCGCGATGTCGACGATGTGAGGAGAGCCGATGCTCGACGCCGCCCTCGCCTCGTTGAAGAAGCGATCGAGCACGTCGCGCTCGTGGGCGAGCTCGTCCCGCAGGACCTTGATGGCGACCCGCTTGTCGATGATCCGGTGGCGCCCCCGGTAGACGACGCCCATCCCTCCCTCCCCGAGGATCCCCTCGATCAGGTAGCGGCCGTCGATCACCGTGCCCAGCCTCGGATCGCGGCGAAGCGAGCGGCTCGCGGAGGAGGGGACAGGGTCGCCTTCCAGCGGGTTATACTGGGTCACCGCAGGGCTCGGGACGTCGCTCGACATGGGCAGGTTGGAGTCTAGCCTCGCTCGAACAAGCCTCAAAGCCGGAGTTCTCCCAGGGGCGTGCTCTCCCTGTTCGGCTCGACCCCCGCTCCCGCCCCTCCTCGGAGTTGCGCAGCGGCTCCATCCGAAGGTCACGCGATGGCCGCCGGCGACGAAGATCGCGCCGGCGACCCCGCCTGCGGATCACATGCCTGGAATGGGCATTATCTCCACCACCTCGATGATGCCTTCCGGGGTCATGAAGTGAGGGTGGCCCTTGAGCGTCTCGGCGAGTGCTTCGTTGGACTCGGCCTGGAGGATCGAGTAGCCGCCCAGATCGTTCGTCGTGGGCGAGCTGCCGGCGTCCTCGCTGACCTTGAGGCTCTTGCCGAGCGGTGCGCCCATGTCGACGATGGAGCTCTGGGCCTTTTTACCCCAGCTCATCCACGCGTCCATGCCAGCCTTATGCTGCTCGGGCGTGGCTTTTCTCATCTGCTCGAACGAGGAGGTCGGCGCCCTGTAGAGGACGAGGAACTTTTTCATGGAACGGATTCCTTCCTTGGAGTGCCGAGTCTTTACTACGGCAGACCAGCGCACGCATAGCGTGAACAGAGGCGGGCGCTGCCTCGCCACCGCAGCCGAGCATGGAACAGGGGGGCGAGAACGCAGACAGCGCGAAGAAGATCCCTGTTCGCACAAGAACGCGCACGGATTCCTCAGTCCAGTCCCAGGAGGCGGGCCGCGTTTCGCCACAGGATCTTGTGGCGTATATCGGCCCGGCCCGCGGTCGCGATGAGGACCTTGGCGATGGGGAGCGCGAGGGGATAAAAGGGCCAGTCCGAGCCGAGCATGATCTTGTCGGGATCTCCCAGCGCGACGAGCATCTTCACCCCGGCCAGCCCCTGGCAGGAGAGCTCGACCCGCACGTTGGGGTATTTCCTGCATAGCTCCATCGCGGCCTCCAGCTGGAGCGCCCCCGCGTGCCCCAGGACGAAGGTGGTGCCAGGGTTCTCGCGTATGGGCGCCTCGTAGTGCCGGACCTGGGTGAGGTAGCGGCCCAGGGCCGGCTCGATGCCGACCGGGCCGCAGTGCCAGAGGACCGGGATCTTGGCGTCCGCGCAGAGGCGGTAGAGCCTCATGGCGCGAGGATCGTCGGGCCTCACGCACTGGATGTTGGGGTGGACCTTGAGCCCCCGGGCCCCCCGCCGGATCTGGGCCGCGAGCTTGCCTTCCACGTCGGTCGAGTAGGGGTGAACCGAGCCGAAGGAGAGCAGCTTTCCCTTGCTGCTGTCCTGGGCGTCGAGGGCATGGGTGGCGTTCTGGCTGATGACCGGGAGATCGATGGGCAGGAGCACGGAGTGCGAGACCCCGAGCTCGTCCATCTCCCGGACCAGGTTGGGCACCGTGTGGGTGCGCCGCATTCCTCCCCTATCCAGGCTACCCAGGGTGAGATCGCTCTTCATCCTCGAGAGATCGGAGGGAGTGAAATTGCGATTGGAATAGGGCACCAGATCCACTGGACAGCACGACGGAAGGTAGTGCTCGGTGCGGGGCCACTCGCGCATCAGGTCGACCTGCATGGGGCGCACGTAGGCCAGCGCGACGTGGGTGTGCACGTCGATGATGGGGCCCACGCTCTTGTCCGACACGACCACGCGATCGTCGTAGGTCTCGAACCACGGGAGGCTTCCCAGAGCGGCCAGGTTCTTGAAGAAGGTGGGGTGCTCCATGCTCAGCGATCCCTCGAGGCCCCGCCGGGGGGCGCTGGGATGTCCTTCGGGGCCTGATCCTCGGGCACGGAGCGGATGGTGGCGGTGCCCCGGCCCGAGGAGAGCCTGGCGCTCCCGAAGACGATCTCGGAGCCCGTGACCGTGCCCGTCGATCGAAGGATGCCTGCTCCGTCCTTCTTGAAGGAGGCGGTGAGCACCAGGCCGTTGACCTGCACCTCGGGCTTCTGGACCACCAGGTTGCCAGGCGCTGTGACGAAGGCCGCCGTGGTCTCGTCCTGGTCCTCCGCGCAGCCGGAGACCAGGATGGTGTAGCCCGTGGGGGGCGTGTTGTTGGGGACGAAGTCGGAGAACTCGTCGACGCTCCCTGCCTTGAAGGAGGGCACCACGCAGTCGGGGGCGGGGAGCTTGCGGCACACCTTCTCGGCGCCGCAGTCCTGGGGACAGGTGAGCCCGGGGTTGCGATCGGCGTTGGTGAACTGGGCGACGAGCTTGCCCGTGGCCTGATCCACGTCGATCCGGCCATAGAGCTGTATCTGGACGGGGACGGGCTCCTGGATATCCAATAGCGCGAAGTAGGCGCCGCTCGTGACCAGCTTGGTCCCCCGGGTCCCTCCGCAGCGGAACTCGTAGGAGAAGAGCACTCGCTTCCGCACCTGGGTGGCTACGCCGTCCCTGGTGGAGAGGCCCGCCTCGACCACAACGACCATCTTCTGGCCCACGGGGAAGGGGGCGTTGGGGGTCACCACCAGCCTGGTGTCGTCCTGGGTGAACACGGCGGTGCCGCCCTCGTCGCCCGTCACGGAGTGCGAGAAGAGGGGCTTGAGGGTGGGGCGCTCGTCCGCGGGGACGCCCCCGGCGTCGCGCTCGTCCGGGAGGTTGCCCTCGTCGTCGATGTCCAGGGGCAGGATCTTGATGTCCACCGTCTTCCGATCGACGGGCTTGGAGAAGGCCAGCACCAGCGCGGCCTTGGTGTCGGTGAGGACCCCGTCCTTCGCGTCCGAGACCTCCACGTCCGGGGGCGCCACGTAGGTGTCGCAGGCCGCGGCGAGCAAGGGCGCCGCCAGGATCGCGGCGAACAGGAGCATCTTGGCGAGTCGCGAGAGCGTCATGGGAGCCTCGTGCGTGTCCGGTGAATCAGAAGAAGAAGGTCGTCCTCGCCTGGAGCATCACGCTGCGGGCGGCGAAGCCGTCGGCGTTCTGGAGGGCGGCTCCGGGAAAGAGTATGGCCCCCTCGAGGTCGAAGGCGAAATGCTCGTACATCCTGTACTGCGCCCGCCCGCAGAGCTCGGTCCCGTAGAACCTGGCAGGTTTTCCTCCGACGAAATTCACCAGATCGTCCTCGATCTTGGTGCCGTCGCGGCGCTGCTGGGAGAAGATGGGATCGAGGACCGGGGCGGGGGCCCAGGCCAGGAGGACCCCCGCGCGGAGCAGCAGGTTCTCCACGGGGCGGACGTCCACCTGGGGGAAGATGGCGAAGGCGTTGGTGAACGCCCCCTGCGTCGCCACGGACTCGACCGGGATGGTGGGGGCCCTGAGGCTCTTGAGGAGCTCGGTGGCGGCGGCGGCCACCCGCCCGGTCTGGTAGGCGAGGACGTGCTTGAAGAGCAGGAGCCCCACGTTGGAGTCGGGGGCGAAGTTCATCTGGGTGAGCGGGGTGCCGACCTGGGGATCGTCGTCGCCGGAGGCGTAGTCGCTCTCGAAGTAGAGGCTGAACTTGGGGCGGTCATAGCGGAGGACGCCCCTGGCGCCGATCTGGCGCACCACCTGGCTCTGGGCAGGGTCGTTGGTGATCACCCGGAGGGCCTCGGAGACCTCCCGGGTCTTTCCCACGATGCCGACGACGTCGGCGCCAACGAAGAAGTCGCCGAAGCGCCCCGAGACCCGGCCCCCTATGGCGTGGATCCTGGTCTCGTTTCGTGTGTCCCAGCGGTAAGCGTGAAAGAGCCGGAGCTCGACGTCCTTGATCTTCGGGGAGGCCTCGGGCTTCAGGTAACGGACGGCGGTCACCCACTGGTGCACGTCGTCCTGGAGCGTCTGGGGTCTGTCCCCGACGACCCGGTCGAAGGCCAGGATCAAGAAGCCGCCGTTGGTCTCGCTCTTGTCGCGGTCCCACGGGCGCTTGAAGGCCTCGAGGGGCTTGGTGGCGAACAGGATACGATCCACCGAGTTGCCCCGGTTGGTGAAGCCGAAGCGGTTGCGGCGGCCGTCCCCGTCGTGGAGGGCCACGGCGGCGCCGGCGGTGGTCGCCTGGCGCCCGATCCGGAAGAGGCCTATGGGCGTCACGACGTCGCCGTAGAGCCGGCGTATAAAGAAATTCTCTCCGGGGCAGTTGGTATTTCCGTAGGAGCCAGGATCGAAGGGATTGCCGCTCCGAAGGCCTATACAGAGGTGGGCCGAGTTGACGTTCTTGGAGTTGATGTTGGCGCCGCTCGAGGGCTCGGGCTGCCTGCCCAGATCTCCGTTGTCCCCCCAGAGCACGCCGTCGAGCGCGTCGATCGAGGTGGTGATACGCACCTTGTCCTGGTAGTCCACGGCCCCGTCCAGGCGGAGCCTGTGCTCGATCCACGCCGCGTCCCGGTCGATCTCGCTATTTAGGGCCAGCGGCCGGATGCTGAGCAGGTTGGTCCTGTACTCGGCGCCTCCCCGGAAGCCCAGCTCTCCCAGCTCGAAGCGCTTGGGAGGCTCGGCCGGATCGTGGTCCGACCACGGCTCCGGGGGGGTGGCTCCCGCGAGGCGCGGGAGGAGTTCGAGCGCCGAGAGGCAAGAGGCGACGAGGAGCGATTTCCGCACCGCTCGACGATACCTGCGTTCTTCGCCCTCCGTCGCCGCTTCTCGCGTCTCGATCGCGCCGCACGGCCCCGTGCTCGAGAAGGACGCGTCGCGTCACCCCTCTGGCCAGACCAGCCTGGCCCTCACCTTGGCCAGCACGTCGATGTCGGCGGGGGGGAAGCGCTCGGGCAAGAGGCCCTCGGGGCCCACCCAGGCCAGATCGGCCACGTCTCGCGCGGAGGGCTCGGACGAGCCCGGGGTGCGCGACACCTCGTAAAAGAGCAGGAGCACGGACCTCCCGGCTTCCTCGTAGCGGTGGAAGGTGGCCTCCACGATGTCGCCCACCGTGACGCAGATGCCCAGCTCCTCGTCGAGCTCCCTCACCAGGGCGTCCCTCGGATCCTCGCCTGGCTCCACCTTGCCTCCGGGGAACTCCCAGAGCCCCTCCAGGTGAGCTCCCTTCTTGCGCTGGGAGAGCAGGACTCGCCCTTCTTCCACGAGGATGGCTGCGGCGACCAGGATCGTAGCGCGAGGGGTGTCCACGGGCGGCAAGGCTAGCAGCGAAGCGTGCCATGGGCCGGGCGGGTTCTCGAGATGTATGCCATCGAGCGCGATATCCCGCTCTGCGGCTATGGCTCCACGACCTTCAGGCGCGCTGCGAAGGAGCGAGGGCTGACCGCCGAGAGGGCCGAGCCCGATCCCGGGACCGAGCGTGTTTTTCATGTGGGGGGCCGAATCTTGGTCCTCGCGGGGCAAAGTTCGATCTAGCCTTCGGCCCCTAATGAACCCCCGTCCGTCGAGCCACGTCCCCAGCCCCCAAAGACCGCCCGTCCCCGTGCTCCACGCGGCCAAATGGCCGCCGGACGACGACGGTCACCCCGTTGGGCCCCAGGATTTCGGCGGCGGTGGCGGGTATGACGGCGGGGACGGGAACTTCAAGAAGGGCGCGGTCAAGCCCATCGCCTTCGTCGTGGGCACCCTCCTGGTGGTGGGGGCCGGCATAGCGCTCTTCATGGGCTTCAAGGGGGACGCCGAGAAGGTGGGCGCCAAGGAGCTGGCCGACGAGAGGAAGACGCTCCAGCTCCTCACCAAGGAGGAGCAGCTCCCCAAGTGGCGGACCTGGGCCACCCGGGGCGATACGCCCAAGATGCAGGAAGAGGCCTTTGCCCAGCTCGCCTGGGTCAAGGACACCGAGGGGCTCCAGCTGATCATCAAGGGCCTCTCTTCCAACGATCACCGGGTGAGAGGCACCGCGGCCACGGCCCTCCTCGAGTATGGCTCGCCCGCCGCGGACCCCGCCAGACCCGAGCTTCAGAAGGCTCTCAAGGAGGCCGACTCCAGCGACAAACCCCAGATCGCCTGGGCGCTGGCCTCGCTCAAGGAGAGCTCGGCCTTCGAGGAGGTGCTGGCCGAGTACAGGCTGGGTCACCTGGCCAAGATCCAGAAGCTGGACGGCAACCCGGCCTTCGATCCCGAGGTGCTGGCAGGGATGGTCTCGCTCGAGCGGCTGGCCAGCTTCTCCAAGGACGACAGCGAGAGCGTGCGCCAGCTGGTCGCCACCGTGCTCTCTCGCACGGGGGATCCTGCCTGGCTCCCACAGCTCACCCAGCTGGTCACGGACAAGTCCGTCGACGTGGCCAGGGAGGCCGCGGTCGGCCTTGGAAAGATCGCCAACGAGGCCTCGCTCGTGCCGCTCCTCTCGGCCCTCAAGAGCGCCGACAAGGACTCCCGCCAGAAATTCCTGGAGGCCCTGCGCGACGGCGTGGGCACCAAGGGGCTGGTCCTCGCCCTGAAGAGCGTCCAGAAAGACCCCGATCCCAAGATCGATCGCGAGAAATTCCAGACCAAGCAGCTCTTCGACATGATGAGAGAGCTCGAGGATCCTCGGGGGGGCGACTCCCTGGTCGAGTACCTGAAGACCGATCCAAAGCCTCACTGGAAGACCGAGGCGGGCATCCGTCTGGCGGAGGTGGGCGATCTGCGGGCCGTGCCTGTCCTGGCGTGGCGGATGAAGCAGGATCCTCTGAAGCTCTACGACAAGGAGAAGGAGCCCGAGTATCGCATGGACGACAACGAGCGCGTGGTCTCGGCCCGCATGCTCGCCGACCTCGCCGTGCTCTACCCCGACAAGCGCGAAGAGATCCTTCGCGCTGCTTACGAGTCCGTCATGTTCTGGCTGACCGACAAGCCTCAGCCTCACGCCAACGGCCTCCGCTTCCTGGCCGCGGCCGACGCCAAGGACGCCCTCCCCCAGATGAAGAAGTGGGCCGATCCCAGCACCCCCCTCCCCAAGGAGGGCCAGCAGCAGATGCCCGAGTCCTGGGCCACGGCCCAGAGCGCCCTCCGCTACTATGGCTGGATGAAGGGGGACTGGGGGCTCCTCGAGCGTCAGCTCAACCGCCGTCCAAGGGACACCGACGTGACGATGGAGGGCCTCCAGCAGGGAGGGCTGGCGGTGCTGGGAATGACCGTGAGGGCCCTGGGCGTCGGCGCGGCCCACGGCTTTGCCCAGTGGGGCGATTCAAAGGCCTTCCCCACCCTCGTCAAGGCCATCGAGGACAAGCAGCACAACGAGCAGGCGCGCCTCGAGGCCTGCTTCGCCCTTGGCTGGGTAGCGACCGACGACCAGATGAAGGAGGTCGTCCAGAAGGTGAAGACCTTCTCCCAGCCCGATCCCAAGTCGTCGATGATCCGGGCCTGCTACCTGGAGTCGCTCATACGCAAGCCGGTGCCCCAGGCCACCTCGGGCCTCCTGGATCTGATGCGCCCTGACGTGGATCTGGAGGTGCGCCACCAGGCCGCGCGCGCCATAGGCTTCGGGGGGCTGACGCCCGTCATGGTGTCCCAGCTCTTCGAGAAGCTGAAGGATCCCAACGTCCGCTCGGACGCGGCGCTCGCCCTGATGCTCGGCGCGGATCCTGACACGGTGAAGCGCTCCCTGGCGATCTACAACGACCAGGATCCCGCGGCCATGGAGGAGCTCAAGATCATCTACAACCAGACCTTCGGGTACTGGTCCGATCGCAACTACGAGAACGGCGATGTGGCGCGCTGGATCGAGAACGCCAACGCCTGCGCCAGGGTCAAGGTCCGCGACGCGCTCCAGGACTGGCCTCGCCTCATCCTGAGCCGCGGCCTCCAGGGCATCGACTACGACAGCGGGCCCCACTCGCTGACGAGGGTCCAGCTCAGGGTCCGCCTCCTCAAGGACGCCCGGAGCGCGGACGAGAAGAAGCGCACCCAGGCGATCGAGATCCTCAAGTTCATGAAGGAGAAGGGCGTTCTGATGGCGCTCAAGGGAGAGAGCGGGCCCCACGCCGAGCTCGCCCGCAAGGCCTTCTTCGAGGTCATGAACCCGAAGATCGTCACCGACGCGCTGCCCGACGCGAAGGCCACCAAGGGCGCGAATGTCCTCCCTCCGAGGTGAGCGCTCCGGGATCGCTGCGCGTGGGGGGGCGCTGCTCCTCGCCTCCTGCGGCGCCGTCTCCGCCTGCGGCGCTGTCATCGCTCCGTCGGGGGGGTCGGCGCAGGTCGCGCCCCTCCACCTCTCCTCGTCGGACGGCTCGGCGCTCCAGACCGCGTGCGTCCCCACGGGGCCCGAGCGCTGCTTCGACGCGCTGGACGACAACTGCAACGGGGTGATCGACGAGGGCTGCGGTATCGGGACGGGGTTGCTTCAGTTCACCGTCGCCTGGGGGGATAGCCCCGCCGACGTCGACATGATCCTCGTCGATCCCAAGGGCAACAAAATCTTCGAGGGCAACCGCTCGTCCCGCACCGGCTTTCGCCTCGACCGGGACTGCCCTGGTGAGGACGGGTGCCACGCCCAGAACATCGAGAATATCTATTTCGAGGGGGGGGATCCTCCCCGAGGAAAGTACAGCCTGGAGATCAAGCTCTCGGACGTCAGGGGGGGAGAGACACCGGTCAAGGTACGCCTGAGCGCGCGGGTGGGGAGCCATTCTTTTACGGCCCTGGTCGAGCTCTTGCCCGGCTCCACGACCGACAAGAAGGTGTTCTCCTTCGAGCTGTAGAGCGGCCGTTTCTCTACCTAAGGAAAATAGACCCAACTCGAGCCGCTAGAGAGCCGACCTTCAATTCTTGAGGATGGTCGAAGTCTGGGAAAATCAGTCCTCCTTGCCTCACTTCTCCCTGTGATTTACAGGGAGAAAGCAGGCCAAGGAGAGCGCTCCGCTGACTTTCCGGTCGGCTCTCTA
>SXGT01489711.1_pt1 | contig 32587 bp, 38 predicted proteins | sample 3176221 | NCBI WGS metagenome assembly SXGT01 (sample SAMN11356862, study PRJNA531348) | freshwater metagenome | isolation source: freshwater sample F1-120 | place: China: Fuxian Lake, Yuxi | collected 2017-12-25
ATGTTCTTTTTTTGGGTTGCTGAGTTTCTTTTTCAATACTATCACGCATCGAAGAATCAGCTAGCAGAGGCCCTGGTACGGAGTTTCTCGCTTTCAGGAATGACGCTTATTGGCGCGTCGCTTTTTTCTAGCGCGCTCTTTCGCTGGGTGCCGCGTCTCGCGCAATATTGGCGTATTCGCCGGTATCTCGGCGTGAGCGGATTTATTTTGATTTTCTTGCATATACAGGCCGTGATGAAATTATACTTTAACTACGATCTTGCCGTAGTATATTTTTCACTCAATCCGCTTATAAACCCTGTTCTCTTTGGGTCTATCGCATATAGTATTTTATTTTTAATGGCGATCACCTCGACTGATTGGGCTGTGCAAAAGCTTACGCCAAAAGTCTGGAAGATACTTCATCGATTTGTGTACGTCGCGTATGTTTCAGCTCTTTTCCATTTCCTATTGATTGCGCCAGAAGGCGCGCTCAATAATCTTGCCGGTTATGTGTTGATGGTTGTTACGGCAGCGGCACTCTTTGGTCACATATATTGGTTTTTTGAAATAGCGCGTAAAAAACATTTTCGTTCTACTGGTTCCTGTGTAGGGATTGCAATCATGATAGCGATACTTTTACTCGCGTATGCTGTGTGGGTGAATCTCGCGCATATAAATTGACAGATATATTTTTATAGGTTAAATTATTTTAAGAGAATATGCCATGCTCTCAAGCATGGTTTGGGGAGGGGCGTGTGGTTGACCATATATGGGTAGTGGCCGCTATCATAGCGATGGAGGGCGTAGCGCTCGCGGTTTTGATAATTTTAGGCGCGATACGCGATGATTCGGAAGAAAAGAGCGATCAATAAGTCTATCGGTTTGATGATTGCCGCGATTGCGCAGATAGAGTATGGGATGTCTTTGGATCAACCAAAGACATCCCAATCTTTTTAGGTAACATCAAAAAATGGTATGCTTTCTCATACGAAGCCACACATTTTTGGTTGAGGCTTTGTCGAGTAACACAAGGAGAGGTGGCTGAGTGGTTGAAAGCACCGGTCTTGAAAACCGGAATACGGGCAACCGTATCGTGAGTTCGAATCTCACCCTCTCCGCCAAGTTTTACATTCAGCGAAATTGAAAGAGATTGCCTCGGCGCTTCGCGCCTCGGCATGGTATTTCCCCGCGAGAATCCAAGCATTTTTGAGGGGGAACGAAAGCGTCCGCTCGGCAATGCGGAAGTTCGAACCAATCTTTTTGAGAAAATCCCGAATCCGTTCGGGATTTTCTTGTTGAGCGTATTTTTTGGCTTGACCGGCCTCTTATTGAAAATGGTCGTATGAACCCGACTCTTTCCACTTTGGAAAAAATTGCCGAAGCGTTGGGAATTCCCAGTAGCGGGCTTTTGGAATGATTTTATGTTATAATCTTTTTATTCTATGGAAATCGCCACTAAAAAATTTGCTCGTTTTCTCTTAGTTATGGGGCTTATCGCTTTCCTCTCGGTTGCATTTTTTGGCGCGTCCCAATCTATGGGTATGGAAATGAGAGATGACGGTACAATGGGCGGTTGTTTATTTATCGGCGTGGAAGAAATTTGCAAGATGAGTCTCATTGAACATCTCTCGCAGTGGCAGAGCATATTCGCTACTATCGCTCCTCAACAAGCAATTACTTTCGCTTTATTGCTTTTGCTTGCAGTTGTGTTTGTAATAGTTGCGACTATCAAACATAATCTGCTGTTGCCGTTCAACCATTACACCACTCGTTGGCGACTTTATATAAGACAAAATCCGCATTTAAATCTTTTCAATCATCTACGAGCAGCATTCACTCGAGGTATTCTCAATCCAAAAATCTACTAAATAGGTAGCCTGTATACTCGCGGTTTTTTCCCATTGGTCGTATTGGGAAAACTCTCCGTAGGTATTTTGTATTCCGTCTCATTACAAATTCTACTTATGTCTTACGAACAACTAAAAAAAGTAAAACTTAAAATTCATGGCATGCACTGCGCCAGCTGTGAAGTTCTCATTGAACGAAAATTCAAAAAGGTTTCCGGCGTTGAGAAAGTATATGTGAGCCATCACAACGGCAAGGCAGAACTCTATTGCTCTGCGGACCCGAATATCCACGAGCTCGACGGTCTTGTGAAGCTAGACGGATATCGCGTGTCTCCTTGGGAAAATCACCATCAGGTCGTACATCCAGAGACTCACAAAAATACTTGGAAGGATTACTTCCAAATCGGAGGTATGTTCCTTGTGCTCGTTTCTCTCTATTACATCCTTAGACAGTTCGATCTCCTTCCGACTATCGCAATTTCAGCACAGATGAGTTACGGAGTTGTGTTTTTGATTGGTCTGTTTGCCGCTGTCTCAACCTGCATTGCTGTCGTAGGAGGCCTTTTGCTTGCAGTTGCTGAAAAATTCAATGCATCACATCCGGAGTTAAGCGGCATTCAGAAATTCAGACCTCACATGTACTTCAATGCAGGTCGCATGGTCGGCTATACCGGTTTTGGTGCCGCCGTGGGCGGGCTTGGCTCAGCGCTCACGCTCTCACCTCAAGTAAATGGCTATCTCACTATATTGGTGAGCGTCGGCATGTTGCTCTTAGGCTTCCAGTTACTTCACCTTTTCCCGTGGCTCCGACGGTTCAGTCCGAAGATGCCTAAGTTTATCAGCCACAAAGTGCATGATCTAAGCAGTAAAGACAGCAAGGGTGCGCCATTCATTCTCGGTGCCTCAACATTCTTTCTCCCGTGCGGCTTCACACAAGCTCTTCAGTTGTATGTATTAGCAAGTGGTGATTGGAAAGTCGGGGCATTAACCATGCTTGTGTTCTCATTCGGAACATTGCCGGCATTACTATCTCTCAGTGCTATAACAAGCTTTGCAAAAGGTGCATTTCAAAGGCACTTTCTTAAGTTTGCTGGAGTTCTCGTCGTACTGCTTGCGATCTTTAACATCAACAATGGCTTTGCCCTTGCCGGTGTCAATTTCGATCTCGCATCCGCATTTAGATCGCATAATGGAACTATTGAGGCACGTGCCACCCCAACATCGCAAATTGTTGACGGGAAACAAATTGTGGACATGACTGTGAGTGGATACAGCTACTCGCCCAGCAAGTTTACTGTCGTGCAGGGAGTGCCCGTTGAATGGCGCATTGACGGAAGAAATGCTGTCGGGTGCGGACAAGTGCTCGTGATGCCAACACTTGGCGTTAGTAAGTATCTCTCACCGCAGGGGATTACGACCATTACGTTCACACCCACCGAGACCGGCACGATTCCATTTAGTTGCAGTATGGGGATGATGACACGTGGCGCGGCATTCATTGTCGTCCCAAACACCACCGGCACAGTTGGCGCAAAAATTGAAAACAATAATCCGGCTGAAAATTCATCAGTGTGCAATCCGGAATTCGCTAACTGCATCGAAGCTCAAAAGGTCTCCATAGAAGTCTCACACGAACGTGGTGTATATCCCGGTTCGCTGACAATCAAAAAGGGCGTACCGGTCGATCTGACGATAGATTCAAAAGTGCCTCTCGGCGGCTGTATGTCAGTCTGGGTTATTCCGGATTACAACGTCACGATCCCCATGAAGGTCGGAATTAACAAAGCCAGCTTCACTCCCACCAAAACAGGCACAATTGCGATGACCTGTAGCATGGGAAGAAGAATGGCGCAGTTTAACGTAATCAATTAACTCTATGAAAAACATCCTAAAAATATGTATGAATTGGAAAGTCTTATTAGGGATTGGAGCGGTCATACTCCTTGCGTATTTCTTTGTGCCAAACATTGCAAGCTATTCATGGGTTCTGTTTGTGCTTGTATGTCCACTCTCGATGATGCTCATGATGGCCGGAATGGATCACGGAAAGGATAAACCAGAAAAAGTATTTGCATGTACAGAATGCGGCATGTCCTACAAAGAGGTCGAGTTGGCGAATAAGTGTGCGGCATGGTGCAAAGAGCATCACAGCTGTAACTTGGAAATTACCAAACACGCGGTCAAATAAAATATGAACGAACAACAAACATCCCAAGATAAAAATGCTCTTTCTATTCCGATCTCGATTGTGATTATTGTCGCTCTCGTTGTTGTTGGCGGAGGGATTCTTCTGTTTGGAAAGGGAAAGAGCGCTCCAGCTGATAATTCCAGTTCCAATAATCTATATCCCGAACAGGCAATAACTCATGGCCATGGTCTTGCCGTTGACGTTAAGGATGGAAGCAAGCTCTATATTGCTACCCATCATGGGCTACTTCTCCTCCAAAATGAAAAAGACCTCTACCGGGTCGGCAAAAGCAAAGACGATTACATGGGCTTTTCACCGCACCCGACAGAAGCAAATATTTTCTTTTCAAGCGGTCATCCTAGTCTCGGTGGCAATATCGGATTTCAGAAATCCGAAGACAGCGGTGTGACGTGGAAGAAAGTATCGAATGGAGCAAACGGACCGGTTGATTTCCATGCAATGGCAGTAAGTCCAGTGAATTCAAATCTTGTCTATGGATGGTATCAGGGCAATCTCCAGCGAAGTACGGATCAGGGCAAAACATGGGAAATTGTAAATCGTGAGTTACTGCCAGTATATCTTGCGGCCGACACCAAAGACGAAAATATTGTTTATGCCGCCACGCCACAAGGGCAAGGAGTAATAATCAGCCGTGATAAGGGCACAAGCTGGAGTTCTCTCTCATCGGAATTGGAAGGCGGAGCAGTATCAGTTATCGCTGTTCATTCCAAAGATGCAAAGATTTTATTTGTATTCTCCGAAAAGTTGGGAGGTTTAGGGAAAAGCACGGATCAGGGTAAAACATGGCAGAAAGTGAATGAGGTTTTCGGCGGAGATACCATACTGCGCATTGCGATTGATAGTAATAATCCCGCTGTCGTCTACGTCCTGACACACGAAAATAAATTGTATAAGAGTATAGACACTGGCGGCACATGGACTCAGATTCGTTAATGTACGGACTCGTTATGGTCTAAAAAAATTATCATCCCCAGGGAAAATAAGTTTTGCGGTCGGTGGCCGCTCCCTCTTGGGAATTGTAGGAAGCGGATGTGCAAGGTGTGGATTGCCGATACCGGCATTTCTGGGTCTTAGCGGCGCAATCTTCTATCTCCCGTTTCAAGGCCTTGAGCTATCGGTACTCGCAATCATTCTTCTTTCTATGTCCTCATGAGACAACGCACAATGCAGACTGTCTGCATTGTTGGCATAAGTACCCCATAGGGGGTACTATGGAAGTATGAAGACAGTTCAAAAAAATAAACTCATTCAGAGACTAAAAATTATTGAGGGGCAGGTGCGAGGTGTTCAGAGCATGGTTGAGAAAGACGCCTATTGTATCAATATCATTACCCAATCCTCGGCAATTAAACAAGCGATCTCCAACATAGAGGACGTACTTCTTGAAAATCACTTGGCTACGTGTGTGGTTGATCAAATTAGGAATGGAAAGGACAAACAGCCGACTAAAGAGATTTTGAAAGTTTACAAGCTTAAACGTAAATAATATGCAAACACAAACTTACAAAATAAAAGGAATGCACTGTGCTTCGTGTTCTTCTCTCATTGAGAGAACTTTCAAAAAAGTTGAAGGTGTGCAGTCTGCAGAAGTAAACTACGGCACAGAAAAGGCCAAGGTCTCTTTTGATCCATCAAAGACAAACCCCCAGGCACTCTCCAGTAAGATTGAACCTCTTGGTTATTCGATAATTATGCCCACCGTAGACGATGTGAGCACATCAGCTGATGACAATACAGCAGAGGCTGGTATTGACCAGTCAAAGAAAGAAAAACTCGCAGAAATTGCCAGCCAAAAAAATCTGGTGATGTCGGCTATTCCGCTTACCATCATCACCATTTTTATAATGACTTGGGATATTCTTACCCAATTTGAATTAATTACTCCTCCGCCTCACGATCTTTCTGAATTCTTTCACCATCTCCTACCGCTGATGGCCACCTATGTCTTGTTTGTTGTAGGCAAGCCATACCTCTTGGGCATGTATCGTTTTTTCCGCTACGGCAAAGCAAACATGGATACACTCATTGGCCTCGGTACATCAGTCGCATTTCTATATAGTTTTATCGTCGTAGCTCTTGAGGGACCGCTCAAACAATTCATTAATACAAGCCACACATACTACGATGTCACCATTGTGGTTATTACTTTTATTGCTCTCGGCAAGTACCTTGAAGCAAGATCAAAAGTCAAAACGGGTGATGCTATTGAAAAACTTCTTAATCTCCAAGCAAAGACTGCTCTGGTTATTCGTGATGGGAAAGCAACAGAAGTATCTGTACATGAGGTCAAGCACGGCGATCTTATTATTGTAAAACCTGGCGCGAAAATTCCTGTTGATGGTCTGGTTACCGAAGGCGTATCATTCATCGATGAATCAATGATCACTGGAGAGCCGATGCCGGTTGAAAAAAAGACCGGAGATAGTGTGGTAGCTGGAACTATCAATACCAACAGCTCTTTCACTTTCAAAGCGACCAAGGTTGGATCAGAAACACTTCTCGCTCACATTGTTAAAATGGTTGAAGAAGCGCAGGGCAGTAAAGCGCCGATTCAAGCCTTGGCAGACAAGATTTCGAGCATCTTTGTGCCGGTAGTTCTTGTTATTTCTTTCCTTACTCTTGGGGCGTGGCTTCTTTTTGGAACAGGACCTCTTGGCTTCTCACAAGCTCTTTCATTCGGTCTCACGGCTTTTGTCGGTATTCTTGTGATTGCTTGTCCCTGCGCGCTCGGTCTTGCTACACCAACAGCGATCATTGTCGGCGTAGGCAAGGGCGCTCGGGAAGGCATTCTCATCAAAGACGCCGCAACGCTTCAGAAGCTCCATAAGGTTAATACGGTTGTAGTAGATAAAACAGGCACTATAACCAAAGGAAAGCCGGAACTCACGAGCATCAAAAACTACTCGAAACTTGATGATCAAAAAGTCATCTCGATACTTGCCGCTCTTGAAAGCAAATCAGAACATCCCATTGCCCACGCTGTCCTCCAATATGCAAAGGAAAAATCAATTGAAACCGCTCCGATACAGGATTTCGAGATTATTAAAGGAAAGGGTCTCAAGGGAAAGATGAATGGTACAGAATACTTTGCGGGTAATACAAAACTTGTTTCTGATCTTAAATTAAAACTCGATCTTCAGAGTCTTGAGGCTGAAACCTTGCAAGGCAAGACTCCAGTTATCCTTGCTACAAAAAATGAAATTGTTGCGGTGATTATGGTTGCAGACGCAATAAAACCTGAAGCAATTGAGGCAATAAAAAACCTCCACAAGCTTGGGATCAAGACAGTGATGCTTACGGGAGACAATCAAAATACAGCACGAGCCATTGCTAAAGAAGTCGGTATTGACGAAGTTGTAGCCGAAGTTCTTCCGGAAGATAAGCTTAAAAAAATTAAACAACTTCAAGCAGAAGGCAGAATAGTAGCAATGGCTGGCGATGGTGTGAACGATGCTCCGGCCCTCGCGCAGGCTGACATCGGTATCGCCATGGGAACAGGTACTGACGTGGCCATTGAGACTGCCGGTATTACACTCCTTCATGGCGATATTTCAAAGCTTGTAAAAGCAATCAGGCTTTCAAAGATGACAATGCTCGGTATCAAGCAGAACCTCTTCTGGGCATTCATTTATAACCTCGCAGGTATTCCGCTTGCCGCAGGATTGTTCTATCCGATTTTTGGGTGGCTCCTGAACCCAATATTTGCAGGACTTGCCATGGCATTTTCAAGCGTCTCTGTTGTCTCCAACTCATTGCGAATTAAGGCTAAAAATTTATGAAGAAACTAGCCATTTTCCTTCTCCTTGGTAGCATGCCTTGCGCAGTTTTAGCCAACGGCGGCGACCAGCGTGTGGCAGATGGGTACTTAGTCACTTTATCTCGAGCTCCCTTCACTCCGATAGCCGGGGTTAAGACTGCACTCCTTGCCTCGTTTGTTGATCTAAAAACAGGAAGATTAATTCAAGATGATATTTTAGTATCAATTCGTATAGCTGAAGGTAGAGGATCAAGAACTTTTATACATGAAAAGAAAGATATTTCGGTAGATGGCGGTGTGCTGGAATACTCATATACATTCCAAAACGCAGGAATGCACGAAATATTTTTTGACTTTACATTTGCAAACGATCCCACAAAAAAAGCCCACGAATTGCCGGATTTCCTTATTGATGTACAGAAACCAGAGGCTGAAAGTGCTATTGACACTGAATCTCTTATCTTAGGTATTGCCTTGGGTACAGTCCTCGGTTTGTTGGGTGGATGGTTTGCCGGTCGGAGGAAGGTCTGAATATCGGCAAAATACATTTGAACTTTGTTCAAAGCTTTGCGGGTTTTATTTTTGTGTGCGTAGTATACTAAAAGTATGAAAAATCCATTCGTTATTATTGGCATTGTGGTCGTTTCGATTATCGGATTTGTCGTATTACGTGAGCGTGGCACATTTGCTCCTGCCGAAAAGATGTATGTAGCAGCCGAGGGTGACGGCAAGATCGTCGTCATGGATCCTGCCAAAAAATCTGTCATCAAATCGATTGATCTTACAGTCGAACATGATGGTGGTACGGTTAAATTTTTCCCGCACAATGTACAGGTTTCACCTGATGGCAGGGGTGTATGGGTGACTGCCAATAGCGGCAAGCACGAAGGTCATAGTGGCGGCATGATACCAGCGGCATTCGCACACGGTGGGGATGAGGCCGGCTCCAATCCCGATGAAGTCATCGTCATCAATCCGCTCACTGATCGCATCATCAAGCGCATCCCACTCGACAAGGGTGTGCAGGGCGCGCACGTCGTCATTACACCTGACGGATCATACGCGTACGCTACAGCGCAGAAAGTAGGCATTATCTATAAGATCAATGCTAAAACTCATGAGATAGAAAAAAAGATTCCTGTCCCACCCAGCAGCCAACCTCACGGAATTCGTATTTCGCCTGACGGCGAAATACTCTACATAGCACTATTGACCGGTAAGGCGCTCGGTATGCTCGATTTGGCGACCGATGCACTGACACAGGTGCCGATGCCCGGCCAAGCAGTACAGGCGGGCGTGACACCTGACGGTAAGGCGGCGTTTGTCTCACTCTATGATTCAAAACAGCTTGCCATGTATCGCACCGATACCAAAGTAACGGTTATGATTGATTTACCGCAGACTGCCAAAGGACCAATCCAAATGTATCCGACGCCCGACTCACGCTTTGTCTATCTTGCCGATCAAGGATATTACTTTGGCCAGCCGCAAAATAATCTTGTCTATAAAATTGATGTAGCATCAGGCGCTATTATGAAAGAAATAAAGGTAGGTGACGCGCCTCACGGGGTCGTCGTATCGAAGGACGGCAAGTTTGTCTACACTACCAATCTCAAGAGTGACGATATTAGTATTATCGATACAGCGACCGATAGTGAGGTGGGTAGGATGCCAGCAGGTAAAGAGCCAAACGGCATTAGCATTTGGTCAAAGAAGTTTGGTGGGGCTCCCTAATAAGAGGCAAAAAGTGTATACTGCACATAATGTATGACACTATAGCAAATGCAGCCGAACAGCTCTTGTGGAAGCCTGAGATTGAGCGACCAGCTGATTTTTCAAAACTGAATCACTCCATAGTGGCAGGTATGGGTGGCTCGGCGCTGGCCGCGGATTTGATACCAGCTATTTGGCCCGAGATAAAGATACACACGCATCGCGACTATGGTTTGCCGTTTAACACGCAGGGTGCGCTTGTCATCGCGAGTTCATATTCAGGCAATACCGAGGAAGCGATAGACGTATTTCGTAGTGCGCGCAAAGAAAAATTACCAACTGCCGCAATCGCTACCGGCGGTGAGCTTGCGCGTTTGGCGGAAGCCGAAGAAGTGCCGCTTGTGCGGCTACCCATGACCGGCATCCAGCCACGCGCGGCGCGCGGATATAGTATGCAGGCGCTTCTGGCGCTCATGGGGTGCAGTGCCCAGTCAGAGGAGCTTACGCAATTTGGTAAAAAGTGGGATCCACGCAGCGTTGAAGAGGCAGGCAAGCGTCTTGCATCGCGTATGCATGGCAAGGTACCACTCATCTATACATCAGAGCGCAATCGTGCGATTGGATACAATTGGAAAATTGTTTTTAACGAAACAGCAAAAATCCCTGCGTTTGCTAACGCCATTCCCGAACTCAATCACAACGAAATGAACGCATTTGATAATGTGCTCGCAGGCAACGCCTTTGTGTTTGTCATCTTGTGTGATGCCCAAGATCATCCGCGTATCGCACGGCGCATGGAAGTTTTAGAAAAAATATTATTGAGCAAAGGATGGCCGGTAGAAGTTATCACTCTCGAGGGTTCGTCACGCATTATGCTCATGCAAAACGCCCTCACGCTTGGCGATTGGACGGGGTATCATACAGCGATGCTCATGAATCATGATCCTGACACGGTACCCGCGGTAGAAGCATTTAAAAAAATGTTATAAAACTCGGATGGCGCATGTATTGGCATGGTGGTAGAATAAAAACATGATCAAGATCGTTGAGGTCACATCTCCAGGCTGCTCACATTGTGCGGCAGCAAAAAAAATTCTCGAAGGAGATATCCGCACCCAATTTCCCGATGTCGATATTCAGTATATTGATGTACTCTCGCCCGAGGGGCAAAAGATGGTGGGAGATTACGGTATCATGTCGTCCCCAGGCGTGCTCGTCAATGGCGAACTGTTTGCGGTGGGCGGGCTTGATAAAAATAAGCTCATCGCCAAAATAAAAGCACTCAAAGGATAGCAAGGCAAGATACGACTGATATTGGTATGTTGTTGATTAAAGATTTTGAAGTGCGTGCTATATCCGGCAAGGGCAAGGGCGTTTTTCTTACGCGCGACATTCCCGCGGGCACGATTATCGGGGATTATCTCGGTATGATCGTGCCACATGAAGATGTGCGCGAAGAAGAGCAGGGACTTTACGCGATGCTTCTCAACGAGAAATTTTCAATACTCGCCGATTCAAAAGAAAGTGGTATTCACCTGATCAATCATTCGTGTGAGCCAAATTGCGGTATGTATCCGCTTGGTGATCATACGGTATATTTTGCTCGGCGTAAGATTTTTCGAGGCGAGGAGCTCGCTGTTTCCTATACTATCGGTACGCCCGATGAAGAGTGCAATCCGTGCCGGCATATTTGTCTGTGCGGATTTCCATCGTGCAGGGGGTCGCTTCACTGTTCAGATGAAGAGCTCAATGCTTTTTTTGCGTTTGAGCGCGCGATACTCGAAAAACAAAACGGACGCTACGGAAGATACCTCTTTGAAGTGGGCAAAAAGCTCGAGCCGCTTGTATCATACCCAAAAACTGTCAGAGATTATCAGATTTATCAGCTTTTTGCCACGAGAACCAGACCAGCATGCACGATGGCGGGTAAGCCAACACTTGCGGCAATTCGCGCGCGTATACGCGATGAGGGCAGAGCATGCAAGATATCAGCGCTTGGTATTACGGTGCATGCCGTTATTGACAAGGAAATGCGCGTAACGCGCGCCTAGCCATGGCTCAACCCGCGCGCGCGTTTGATCGCAAGTATTTTTCTTCGGGTAGTTATGATTCGTATAAGGATGATGTTTTGGGCTGGACACGTCCAATGGCGCGCAAGATTTTCTCATATATCAAAAGCAATCCGCAGCATCGGGTACTTGATATCGGCTGTGCCGAGGGGTATCTGATGGATGAATTGCAACGTACGTATGGTGCCGAGGTGCAGGGTATTGAATTTTCATCTCACGCGCTTTCGCGCGCGTTGCCGTCAGTCAAAAAACATATTACTAAGGATAGCTTGTTTAGTGCGCGGCTACCCATGCGCCGCTACGACGCAGTCATCTGTTTTGATGTGTTTGAATATTTAACGCCGCAGGAGAATAAAAAGGCAGCACGCATACTGGTACGCGCGGCGCGCGACTATATTTTTTTTGCAAATCCGTATAAGCATTCATTTCAAGGATCGCAAAAGCTCAATCCTGATTCGTTACGGATCACGGCGTTTACGCAAAAGGAGTATCAAAAAATTTTTCGAGACGCAGGCGCGCGTTTTGTGGCAAAATTCAACGCTGGATCGGGCAGTGATATATTGGTTTTCCGCACGAGAAAATAATTACGCACCAAAAGTGCTTTACATTTTTTTTGTATCTTCTACAATAAAAATATAATGGATGCCAAAACGAATGGAAATGGGAATGGCAACGGAAATGGAAGTGGCAACAGCGCTGCTGAAAAAATTTCCAGAAAATTCCTCTTTATTTCATGGGAAAGTTTGTCAGGAGATTTAGCATGGCAGGTCGCTCGTGAGGGTAATGAGGTTAAATGCTACATCGATCGTCAAGAAGACCGTGATGTCTACGATGGGTTTCTCGAAAAAGTGGACGATTGGAAGGTCTATAAAGAGTGGGCTGATGTTATTGTTTTTGATGATACCGGATTTGGTAAAATAGCTGATGGGTTGCGCCGCGAAGGAAAGCTGGTGATTGGCAGTAGCGCCTATACTGATACGCTCGAAGAAGATCGTGAGTTTGGTCAAAATGAAATGAAATCAGTGGGTATGAATATCTTGCCGCACTGGGATTTTACTGAGTTTGATGCGGCCATTGAACATATCAAGGTAAATCCTGGCAGATATGTATTTAAACCGTCAGGCAGCGTGCCATCTGATCAAAAAGGCATTTTGTTTATTGGTCACGAAGAAGACGGTAAAGATATCATTGAGGTGCTTGAGCATAATAAAAAAACATGGGGCAAGCGTATCAAGCGCTTTCAGCTCCAAAAAGTTGCCGAGGGCGTTGAGATTGCGGTTGGCGCGTTTTTCAACGGCAAAGATTTTCTCTACCCCATCAATGTCAATTTTGAGCACAAAAAACTCTTTCCTGGCGATATAGGTCCGTATACTGGCGAGATGGGTACGCTGATGTTTTGGTCAGCTCCTAACAATGCCTTCCGCGTCACTCTTGAGAAGATGCGCGATAAGTTGCGTGAGTCGGGCCATTGCGGATATGTTGATATTAATTGCATTGCTAACGCGCGTGGCATTTTCCCGCTCGAATTTACTTGCCGGTTCGGATATCCCACTATTAGCATCCAGATGGAGGGGATCACAAGCCCTATAGGCGAGCTTCTCTATATGATGGCGAAAGGTGAGCAGTATGATATCAAAACTAAAAAAGGCTTTCAGCTTGGTGTTATTATTGCCGTTCCCCCGTTTCCCTATGATGACAAGCGCGAAGCGGCTATCTATAAAGATATTTCCATACTTTTTAAAAAGCAAAATCTCGAAGGCGTGCATTTGGGTGATGTAAAGCTTGTCGATGGCGATTGGCATTTGGCTGGCGATTCGGGTTACGCGTTGGTTGTGACGGGCGCTGGCAATACTGTTGAAGACGCGCGTCACCAAGCGTATCGGCGTATTAAAAATATTCGTTTGCAAAATATGTTTTATCGTACGGACATTGGGGTCAAGTGGTACCATGAATCTGATCAGCTCCAGACGTGGGGGATTTTATGATGATAAAATTTCGCGTAATACAGGTTGGAGGCGGGGTGCTCTTGGCGCTTTTTTTGGTTGTAGGGTGGGGATTGGGGATTATCTTTCCTCCGTCATCCAGTCAGCATGTGGTGCGTATTGAACGCGGCATGAATGCCGAGCAAATTGGCGCTCGCCTCAAAGAAGCGGGGGTTATCCGCTCGCGTATCTTTTTTGTGTGGTCCGCGTACTTTTCAGGCAAGCAAAATCGTCTGGGCGCGGGGTCATTTGAATTCACCGGTCCCAAATCTACCTTTACGGTGTTAGGAACGTTGCTTGCTCAGCACAGTGAGCGCGCAGTATTGATTACCGAGGGATCAACAGTCAAAGAGATCGCGAAAGTATTATCATCTGCTGGCATGCCGGCTGGTCTGCGCTTTGAATCGATAGCAACATCAGCAGAGGGTTATCTTTTTCCTGATACCTATCGCTTTTATGAATCTGCATCAGCAGAGGAAGTAGTAGATGTCATGCAAAAAGAATTTGAAGAAAAGATTCAGCCGCTCGCGGCTGATATACAGTCGAGCGGTCGCAGCAAAAAAGATATTATTACGATGGCATCGATCATCGAGCGCGAAGTACGCACGCCGCGCGACAAGGCGCTAGTATCGGGTATTTTGTGGAAGCGTATGCGTGGAGGCATGCCACTGCAAGTGGATGCTACGTTATTTTATATAACTGGTAAGGCAAGCCATGAACTCGATGCGGCAGATCTCGAGAGCATATCGCCATATAATACGTACAAGCACAAGGGTTTACCGCCCACACCTATTTCAAATCCAGGCCTCGAATCAATCAAGGCATCAATTCACCCTATAGAATCTCCTTATTTTTTCTATTTATCAGGTAGCGATGGCGTTACTCACTATGCGCGTACCTTTGATGAGCATAAGAAAAATAAAGTCCTCTACCTTAAATAGGATTCTTGTGGTATAGTACGCGCGCTATGGAGCGAAAGAAAAAGGTCTTCGTAGGTATGTCAGGCGGCGTTGATTCGTCAGTAGCCGCGGCCCTTCTTAAAGATCGGGGATATGATGTGCAGGGTGTCTTTATGCAGGGTTGGCAAAACCCGCATTTTGAGTGCACATGGAAAGAAGATAGGCAAGACGCCGCGCGTGTTGCTGGCATTTTAGATATTCCATTTCGTGTACTCGATTTTTCTCGCGAATATTATGAAAAAATAGTGGCTCATTTGATTGCCGAATACAAGGCTGGTCGTACGCCAAATCCAGATGTGATGTGCAACAAAGAAATTAAATTTGGGCTTTTTTATGATTGGGCGCGCGCCCAAGGTGCAGATTTTGTAGCTACCGGTCACTATATCCGCCGTGATGGCGACAAGCTTTTGATCTCTAAAGATACCAACAAAGATCAGACATATTTTTTATGGGCACTCACGCCAGAAGTCGCCGCGCATTCACTTTTTCCGATAGGTGAGTATACCAAGCCCGAAGTACGCAAGATCGCAGAGAAATATAATTTGCCAACCGCGTCAAAAAAAGATTCGCAGGGTATTTGTTTTGTGGGCAAGGGGAGTATCGCTGATTTTTTGCGTGAGCATATCGAGACCACTCGGGGCGATATTCGCACGGCCGACGGTCAAAAGATAGGCGAGCATGATGGCCTCGAGCTCTTTACGATTGGCCAGCGCCACGGCATCGGTACGCCGGGGGGTTCGGGTGAGCCGTACTATGTGGCCGCCAAAGACGCCTCAACAGGTACGCTCACGGTCGCGCAAAGCGATCAAGATCCTTTGCTCTACAAAAAAGAAATTATGTTTCATAGTGCAAATTGGCTTTGTCCAACACCGAGTGTTGGGCAATTCGTATGTGAAGCTCGTATTCGCTACCGCGCACCACTCGCGCCGTGCACGGCGTACGAAGATCGCGTTGTGTTTGATAGCCCCCAGCGTGCCATCGCCTCTGGCCAATCTGTTGTGTTTTATCGCGATGGCGAACTTTTGGGCGGCGGAATTATTTCATAAAATAAGGTTTTTGGGCTATACTGCCAACTATGAAAGGGTCTGATACTCGCAAGGCTTTTCTCGATTTTTTTGCAAAAAACGGCCATACAGTGGTGCCGTCGAGCTCGCTATTGCCTGACGATCCATCGGTACTGCTCACGACCGCGGGCATGCAACAGTTCAAGCCCTACTACCTGCCTACCGGCAGGCAGGCTGATGCCGTGCGTGATTTTAAATCGCTCAATACTGCGTCATCGCAGAAATGTTTTCGCACTTCTGATATTGATGAAGTGGGCGATGACACACATCTAACCTTTTTCGAAATGCTGGGCAATTTTTCATTTGGCGGATACCTCAAAGAGGGTGCGATTCGCCTCGCACATGAATTTATCACAAAAGAACTTGGGCTTGAGATCTCGTATGTCACAATCTTCGAGGGTTCACATGGCGTGCCTAAAGACGACGAATCACGCGCGGTTTGGCAGGCGCTTGATGTCAAAGATATTCGCGAGGAAGGTATCAATGATGTTTTTTGGGGGCCTACGGGCACTTCGGGTCCCTGTGGTCCTACGACCGAGATTTACTGTAAAAACGCAAGCGGTCAAGACGTAGAAGTCTGGAACTTGGTCTTTAACGAATATTTTTATCCCGGCACCCGTGAGGAACTCCTTGGAAGTTCAACTTCCAAATCGCTGGAAAAGCTCAAAGCCCCAGGTGTTGATACTGGTATGGGTCTCGAGCGGCTCGCGATGATCATACAGAAAAAACGAAATCTTTTCGAGACGGATCTTTTCGCGCCATTTTTGGAGCTTGTTCCACACGAACTGGGTGAGCGCGTGCGTCGTGTCATAGTAGATCATATTCGCGGTAGCGCGTTTTTGATCGCTGACGGCGTGCGCCCCTCAAACAAAGAAGCAGGTTATATCTTGCGCCGTCTTTTGCGACGCGTGTTTGCCTTTGAGGAGCTCTACAAAATGCCTATCCATATCGTCGATGCATTGCTCCACGATATTGTTCACGAATACGGTGAGACTTATAAAGATCTCGGTGCCAAAGCCGACATGGTGCGCGCGGAGGTGACCGTTGAGCGCGAGCGATTTGTACGCACGCTCAAGGGCGGTATAAAAGAGATGGAAAAACTTTCGGTTATTGGCGCGACCGCGGCATTTAATCTCTATCAGTCGTTTGGTATCTCGTATGAAATCATCAAAGATGTAGCAAAAGAAAAAGCCAAAAGTCTCGCGCGTGAAGATTTTGAGGCAGAATTGCAAAAACACCAAGAAAAATCACGCCAAGGGGCCGAGAAAAAGTTTGGTGGTCATGGTCTGATACTCGATACAGGCGAGCTCAAGGCAAAAGACGCAGCCGAACTCCAAAAGGTTACTCGTCTCCACTCAGCGACGCACTTACTCCAAGCATCACTCCGTAAAGTACTTGGTGACGAGGTGCATCAGATGGGTTCTGATATCACGGTGGAGCGTACTCGTTTTGACTTTGCCTTTGGCCGCAAGATGACCCCGGACGAGCTTAAAAAAGTAGAAGATATCATCAATGGCGCCATCGAAAAGGACTATGCGGTCACAAAAAAGCTTTTGCCATTTGATGAGGCGGTTAAAACTGGCGCCCTCTATTTTTTCAAAGAAAAGTATCCCGAGATGGTCAATGTCTATACGTTTGGTACCCCTGGTGAGTCCGAAATTTTCTCGCGCGAGTTTTGTGGCGGCCCACACGTTACCCACACGCGCGAAATTGGAAAGTTTCGTATACTAAAGGAAGAAGCATCTTCAGCGGGTGTACGACGTATTCGTGCTACAATAGAGCCATAATGTCTTTCAAAAAATTGCAAAAGAAAGTTGGTCTTGCTTTTGATATTGGTACGGCATCGGTAAGTGCCGCGCTCTTTGAGCTTCGTGGCGATGATCCGCGTCCGTATGTACTTAAAATCTTTCGCAAGTTTCATACCGCATCCCTTAATCGCGACGCGTCTCATTTTAGCAAATCAACCGTAGGACAATTTTCCGCGATTCTCAAAGATGTAGGTATTGAGCTTAAGGGCGTCATGCCTGAAATGTACGTGGTGGGGCTTTCATCTATTTTTTATCTAGGCAAAACCGAGCATATTTATATGAAGTATCCAAAGCCGCGCTCGATCACGTCAGCTGATACAGCAAGCTCCATCAATCAAGGTCAGCAAAAATTTTTAGCCGATATTGGTAATAGCGATGTCGTCATTATCGAAGAGGTGCTTATGCGCTCATTTCTCAATGGGTATCGCGTCGATCAGCCAATCGGCAAGAGCGCTGAAGAAGTTGAGTCGTGGGTCCATTTTGCGGGCACTTCGCGCGAACTTTATGATACCTTTACTTCGATCATCAAAGGCGCGCGCTCTGACGCGCATATTCGGTTTTCCACTTTTCCGGTTACCACATGGCTTTTGATGCAGGAGATGCTGGAACCCGAACACTCCGCGCTCGTTATAGATATTGGCGGCGAGCTGACCGAGGTTACTTTTTTAGTAGACGGTGTTATTACCGAGATCGTATCATTGCCGTTTGGTGTGCTCAACATTCTTTTACGTATTTCAGAATCTGAACGTATTGATACAGACAACGCACTTTCGCTTCTCAAATCATACACAGCACAAACGCTCGCTCCCGAGATATCTTTGAGGATTCATGGTATTATAAAAAAAGAAATGAAACTTTGGGAAGAAATATTTGAACGTATCTGGCAACGTGCCGCACGTGACATTATGAGTGATATCAAAATGTTCTTTTTGGGTGGCGGATCGCTCGTGGGTGATATGAAGACAGCAATAGCGCAGCCTCTCTTGCATCCTGATCTCGCGCGTGGACTTCATGTCTCTGTCATCCAGCCAGAGGCGTTTCAAGATAAATTTAGTATGTTTGGGGCTTTTGACGGTCCGGGAGATTTTGGCCTCATGTCGCTTATCGCGAGTACGCGTTATTATACTCAAGAGTAGTATGCTTTCTTCAGATAAAAATCAAAAACGAGTAATCTCGGATATTCGTCCCGCGGGTAGTATCAAGAAGCCGCCCACGCTAGTGCCCAAAAGGCGCCCCCCAGAATCTGTCGCGCATCATGGGCGTTCTCTCGAGCCACTTTTGCCGCGCCATGAAAAAGCGCCAAACAACACGATGAGCGAGAAGTCTCATTGGTTTGGTTTACGGCAAGCGGTTATTATTGTGGGCGCGATAGTGGTGGTTGGCGCATCAGTATGGTGGTCATCAACGCTCACTCTGACCATCAAAAAACAAGAACGTGATTTCTCTCTGGGTGAGGGTATTCCGCTTACCGTTGCCGCTAAAGAGTTTAAGATTGATGTCGTCGAACAAGGTGAGGGATCAAGCGCTCGCGTTGAGGCATTTAGCAAGCGGGCAGGCGGTACCGTTGTGGTATATAACAATTATTCTTCCGGGCCGCAAGTTCTTATGCAGAATAGCCGTCTTCAGACTCCCAAGGGGTTTATTTTTCGAACCACTCATCGCGTTGTAGTACCCGGTAAAAAAGGTGATAAGCCGGGTTCTATTGATGTTGAGATAGCTGCTGACGCGCCGGGTGAAAAGTATAATGTTGGTTTCTCTGATTTTAAGATCCTTGGTTTTGCGGGCACTCCTAAATATGACAAGTTTTATGCTAGATCTCGTTCTGACGCGGCAGGCGATATCAAGGGGGGTATCGCTGGACAGAGTAAGGTGGTAGGTAAGGCAGAGGCAGATGCGCTTATCAAGGCTCTTGAAGAGAAGGTAAGGACTCGTCTTGCCGCAAAGCTTGCCGATGAGATTAAGGATCCGTATGTCGTTTTTTCCGATATGATTGAGTCGACTATTACGCTACGCGTTACTGATCCACCCGCGGGCGCGCCTGGTGATAAATTTTTTGGTGAGGTGAGGGGGGAAGCAAAAGTTTTGGCGGTTGACCGTGCCGTATATCAGGCTTCGCTTGCCAATATATTATTTGAAGATAAGGCACTTATTGCCAATTTTGTCTTGCCTGCAAGCGCGAAACCCTCATGCGCAAAGCCAAGACTTGATTATGCTAAAAGCTCAATTTCCTGCACAGTACAAGGCAAGGTGGTCTTTGAAGGTGTGGTGCCCGTTGACGAATTGCGCGCCAAAATAGCGGCTACTAAAAAGGTTGCCGGTCTTGAGGCACTTTTTAAGCTGTACCCCGGCATCAAAAAGGTTGAGCAGACCTTTAGGCCCGCGTTTTTGAAGCGTATTCCATCTCGTCCGGGCCAGCTTATCATCCAGGTTCGTTAGGGTTGACACCAAACAAACTTTTAGATATGATGGAGAGCATATTCCTATGCTAGATGAAAAGACTCTGCGTGAAGGCGTTGTGTTAGAGGCGTTCAAAGGCGGTCTTTTTAGAGTGAAACTCGACAATTCCGAAGATGAGGTATCGGCCCATCTCGCGGGAAAAATGCGTTTCCATTATATTAAAGTTCTTGTCGGCGACCGGGTGAGGATATCATTTTCACCATATGACAAGGAAAAGGGTCGTATTGTCCAGCGTCTCTAGCCTGGAATCTAAGACGTAAGACAAAATGAAAGTACGCGCATCAGTAAAGAAAATTTGTAATAATTGCAAATTGGTCAAGCGTCAGAGACGCCTTTTTATTGTTTGTAAAACTCCTAAACATAAGCAACGACAAGGATAAATTATGGCTCGTATCGCAGGGGTAAATATTCCCGACAACAAAAAAATTGAAATCTCCCTTTCGTATATTTATGGTATCGGCCGTCCTTTGGCGCGCGTTATTTTAGGAAAAGCAAAAGTATCAGACGCAAAACGAGCAAAAGATCTAACTCCTGATGAGACTGCCCGTCTTCGTGCTATCATCGAAAAAGAATACGCGGTAGAAGGCGCGTTGCGCAGAGAGATTCTGCTTAATATCAAGCGCCTCAAAGACACGGGCGCGTACCGTGGTACTCGTCATACGCGTAATTTGCCACTTCGCGGTCAGCGGACCAAGACCAATTCACGCACGCGTCGAGGCAATAAACGCGTGACAATGGGTTCAGGTAAGCGTAAGGTTGATAAGAAATAAAATCCTATGGGTAAAAAACGTATTATTAGAAAATCAGGAGAAGGCGAGGCGTCATCGCAGCGCCAGTCTTCTGGTTCGCGCCGCAAGCTTGCGCGCGGTCTCGTACATATTTCAGCGACCTACAACAATACGCTTATTTCACTTACTGACGCGAGAGGTAATTTGTTTGCCCAAAATTCCAGTGGTCGCATGGGCTTTTCAGGCTCCAAAAAAGGTACGCCATACGCCGCCACAAAAGCCGCTGAAGTTATCGCGGATCAGGCGCGCGATATGGGGGTTACCGATCTTGATATTCGTATCAAAGGGCTCGGATCAGGTAGAGAATCAGCGCTTCGCGTATTCGGTCAAAAGGGTTTCGCTATTGGTTCCATTAGAGACATGACGCCGATTCCGCACGGTATCCCGCGTCTTAAGAAGCCTCGTCGAGTATAACATCAACCTCATCAATATTTTTTTATGATACAAGATTCAAAATGTAAAATATGTCGGAGACAAGGAGAAAAGCTCTTTTTGAAGGGAGAGCGGTGTTATTCCGCAAAGTGCGCGATGATTCGCAAGCCGTATGCCCCAGGTATCCATGGTAAGGGCGGCACCAAGCGCAGAAAAGAGGTATCAGAATTTTCTCGTCAGCTACATGAAAAACAGCGTGTCCGCTTGCTCTATAGTATTTCCGAGCGTCAATTTTCTAACTATGTATCAAAGGCGCTTGCGGGGCATGGCGGCGATGTTATTCAAAAATTTGTTTCCGCGCTTGAATTGCGTCTCGACAATACAGTGTTTCGTCTCGGATTTGCCGTGTCGCGCTCTGTCGCTCGCCAGATTATTTCGCACGGGCACATCACCGTTGATGGCAAAAAAGTATTTGTGCCATCATATCGCCTTAAGGTCGGCCAACGGATTGGTATGGCACAACATTCTGTGAGTTCGGGTGTGTTTAAAGATGTTGAATTATTACTTAAAAAACACGAAACTTCTCCGTGGCTCTTGTTTGTACCCGAGAAACACGAGGGGACAGTAAACTCTTTACCAAAAGTCGAAGATATGGTACGATTATACGATGTAAAGTCTATTATGGAGTACTATTCCCGCTAACAGGGAATAGTCGCATTTTTAATTTTTATGAATACTACAATACTTCTTCCCGCGAGGCCCTATGTCGAGAATGAAACCCCGACTAAGGCTGATATTATTATAGAGAGTTTGCACCCAGGATATGGCGTGACTATCGGCAATGCGATGCGTCGCGTGCTCTTTTCATCATTGCCGGGCGCCGCGGTGACTCGCGTCAAAATTCAAGGCATTAATCATGAGTTTTCAACTATCCCTGGTGTACTCGAAGACGTGCTCTTGATAGTGCTCAACTTGAAACAGCTTCGTTTTAAGATGTATTCAGAAGAATCCGAAACTATTTTGTTTGAAGCAAAAGGTGAGTGTGAGATTAAGGCCGGCGACATCAAGACTTCTTCAAATCTTGAAATTATTAACAAAGATTTGCATATCGCTACTCTTACTAAAAAAAGCGCGATATTTTCTATTGAACTTACGGTAGAGCGAGGTGTGGGATATCGCCCTAAAGAAGTGATCGAGAGTCAACGACTTGAGGCTGGCGCGATCGTTCTTGATGCTATTTTTACTCCTATTCGCAAGGTGAGCTACCATGTAGAAAATATGCGCGTTGGTACCGAGACTGATTACAACAAACTTATTATGTCGATTGATACCGATGGCACCATTACGCCGCGTGACGCTTTTACCACAGCTCTTGAAATCCTCGTCGGTCAGTTAAATGAGCTTCGCTCGTTCGGCGAAAAGGGTGAGATACTAACGACTCTACACGAGCGCAAAAAAGAGGTTGAGACAGCATCTTCTGATAACGACACCGATTATGGCAGTATTTTGCTTGAAGATGTAAAGCTTTCAAGCCATACGCTCAACGCGCTCTCTCGCGCCGGATTTACCAAGCTTGGCGATGTCGCGCGCAAGACCGAAGCCGAGCTTCGTGAGCTTGATGGTGTTGGTGAGAAGGCAATGCAAGAGATACATCGTGAGCTTGGCAATTTTGGCTTAACGCTTAACCCAGAGGACTAATTCTTTATTATGCAACATCGTCGTGTTGGTAAAATTTTAAAACGAGAAAAGGGGCCGCGAGAAGCTTTATTGCGTTCGCTCGCTCGTTCTATCGTGCTCAAAAGTGCCATCACCACGACCGAGGCAAAGGCAAAAGCAGTACGCCCCGTGCTTGAGCGCTTGATTACCGTTGAAAAGAAGGGTACTCTTGCCGGGCATCGCACGGTGGTAGCGGCGCTTGGAAAAGACGCTGCTGCTTATCTCAAAAAAGAGATCGTCCCAACAATGACTGAACGCAAAGGAGGCTATCTTCGTATCACCAAGATGGGCGTACGCACGTCAGACGCCGCTCCCATGGCGCGCATCAGCATCGTTCAATAACATGACTCAGAAAACAGTAAAAAAATCAGATATTATCATAGATGCTCGCGGTATGGCGTTGGGGCGTCTTGCTTCACAAGTTGCCGTTTTGATTCGCGGTAAAGGCACCACTGATTGGGAAAGCCGATTGGCGCCAAGTCAAAAAGTGATTGTAAAAAATGCAGGTCAGATTCGTTTGTCAGGCCGCAAGTGGGATCAGGGAGGCAATGAGCGCTATTCAGGTTTTCATGGCGGTCTTCGTATCCCTACGTATCGCGATATTTTTACCAAAGATCCAACACGCTTGATTCGCGAAGCGGTCACTGGTATGATTCCACGCAATCGCCTCCGTAAAGATATTTTGAAAAATCTTATTATCTATGTCTCAGACGAAAAGTAAAACCACCGCGTTCGCGGGCACATATATCGAAGCAGTCGGACGCCGCAAGACCTCAATCGCGCGCGTGCGTATTTTCGCGGACTCTGAAGGTATCATAATCAATGGCATTGATTATAAAAAATATTTTCCTACTACGGATATGCAAAAGATCATAGAGGACGCTTTTCGCGCATCACGCCCCTCAACTCGCTTTGGTGTGTCAGTTAAAGTAGAGGGTGGCGGTATCCACTCGCAATCAGAAGCGGTACGCCACGGCATTTCTCGTACACTTAATACTTTTGATATCGCATTGCGTCACAGTCTTAAAAAGGCGGGCTTTCTCAAACGCGATCCACGCGTCAAAGAGCGCCGCAAGTTCGGTCTCAAAAAGGCACGGCGAGCCCCACAGTGGAGCAAGCGCTAAGGCGTACAATACTAGGGATAAAATTAAACATTATTAGCACTCTTGACCATAGAGTGCTAATTGTTTATACTATCAGTATGCTCAAAGAGCGCGAAAAAAATATTCTCGAACTGCTGGTTAGGGACTATATTCATACAGCGGAGCCCGTATCATCCGAACGCATGGCACGTCATTTGCATGGCACGCTTTCATCCGCTTCGGTTCGCAATGTATTTAGCGCTTTGACTGATGAGGGCTTTATCAGGCAACCCCATACTTCGGGCGGGCGCGTGCCGTCTGTGCGCGGATATCGTTTTTTTGTTGACGAAGTATTATCTGATAGTACGGAAAGTGGCATCGTACAACGCACGATGGACGTACCAGGTGATATGCGAGTATTACAAGAGAAGATGGCTCATCATTTTCGCGTATTGTCAGCGTTTGGCGAAGGCATGCCCGTTGGTTTTGATGAATTGTTTCGAGAGCCTGAATTTGCCGAGCGTGATGTGATAGCAGAAATGAGTATTTTTCTTGATCATTTTGAGCGCCAGCGTGGAGCATACTTGCAATCGCTTCACGATGATCCGTTTCGCGTATATATCGGTGAGGAAAATCCCGTTGAGCGCATGCGCTCTATGAGCGTGGTTGTAGGACGCCAAGGTAGAGACGATGTTTTTTTTGTAGCAGGTCCTATGCGCATGAATTATGAAGGCATTATTGGTACGGTACGAATATGGATGAAGAACGATTAGACGATATTGAGCTTGAGACGGAAGATGGCATCGATCCAAAGCTTACAAAACTTAAACACGCGCTCGAGATCTGTAAAAAAGAAAAGGATGATTATCTGCAGGGTTGGCAGCGCGCAAAGGCAGATTATTCTAACGCCGAGCGCGAGTCTCGCAAGAACCAAGAATCAGCTGTCAAGTTCGCAGAGACCCAGATGATTCGTGAGATCCTTAATATCGTTGATACCTTTGAAGAAGCGTTTGTCGCGCCGCCACCCGACTCTCCTTGGGTGCAAGGCATGCGCAATACGCTTGAGAAGATGCGCGGTTTTCTCAAACGATATAATATTGAATCTATTGAGGCGCTTGGTAAGCCATTTGATCCGCTCTGGCACGAAGCGATCGAAGTACGAGCGGTGGCAGGCGCGTCAGATGATAATAAGATTATGGTAGAGTTTCAAAAGGGGTATCGGATAGGCGATCGAGTCATCCGTCCCGCGAGAGTAAGTGTCGGCGAATTTAAAAAAGAATAATAAAAAAAATACTATGGCAAAAATACTTGGAATTGATTTAGGTACTACCAATTCAGCGATAGCAGTCATTGAGGGTGGTAATCCAAAAATAATAGAAAACAAAGAGGGCAATCGTACCACTCCGTCTATTGTTGCGCTCTCAAAATCAAATGAGCGCTTGGCAGGACTTTTGGCAAAGCGACAGGCGGTAACAAATCCACGCGGTACCATTTTCTCTGCAAAGCGCCTGATTGGTCGTAAATTTTCTGATGCGGAGATACAGCGCGATAAAACATTACTGCCCTATACCATCAAAGAATCAGCAAATAGCGGCGTTGAGATTGATATGGGTGGCAAAGGATACCGCCCCGAAGAAATCTCGGCGATGATTTTACAAAAACTGAAAGCAGACGCTGAAGAAAAGCTTGGTGAGAAAATTACCGAGGCCATTATTACGGTGCCTGCGTATTTTAGCGATTCACAGCGCAAGGCAACAAAAGACGCTGGCGAGATCGCGGGACTTACCGTACGTCGCATCCTCAACGAGCCGACAGCTGCCGCTCTTGCGTACGGTTTTAACAAGAAAAAAGATGAAAAAGTAGTCGTCTATGATTTTGGCGGCGGTACTTTTGATGTTTCAGTGCTCGATATCGCAGAGGATACAATCGAGGTAAAAGCCACTGGAGGTGATACGCACTTGGGCGGTGATGACTTTGATCAAAAAATTATCGAGTGGGTTATCAGTGAGTTTAAAAAACAATCCGGTATTGATGTCTCTAAAGACGCGATAGCACTTCAGCGCCTCAAAGAAGCTGCTGAAAAAGCGAAGCACGAGCTTTCAGGCACCACGGAGACCGAAGTAAACATACCCTTTATCACATCAAATGAATCGGGTCCCCAGCACTTACTTCTCAAATTTAAACGTGCCGATTTTGAGCAGCTTGTAGGTGATTATATTACCAAATCGATCAATATCACGACTCAAGTAGTTAAAGACGCTGGGCTTGCGATTGCTGATATTCATGAAATTATTTTGGTAGGTGGCCAAACACGCATGCCCGCCATTGTTGAGGCGGTTAAAAAACTTTTTGGCAAAGAGCCAAATCGTACCATCAATCCTGATGAAGTAGTAGCGCTCGGCGCCGCAGTCCAAGCAGGTATCTTGCAGGGTGACGTCAAAGACGTGCTGTTGCTCGATGTTACGCCGCTCTCAGTAGGTTTGGAAACATTTGGTGGAGTATTTACTCGTATCATTGAAAAAAATACCACCGTACCTACCGCAAAGACGCAGGTATTTTCGACCGCGGCAGATTCACAGCCATCAGTAGAGATCCATATTTTACAGGGTGAGCGCGAGATGGCGACTGACAATAAAACACTCGGTCGCTTTATTCTTGACGGCATTCCTCCCGCGCCTCGAGGTATGCCGCAGATTGAAGTATCGTTTGATATTGATACCAATGGTATCTTATCGGTAAAAGCAAAAGATAAGGGCACTAACAAGGAGCAATCCGTACGCATTGAAGCATCGAGCGGTCTTTCCAAGGATGATATTGAGCGCATGAAGCAAGACGCTGCCACGCACGCAGATGAAGATAAGAAAAAGCGCGACTTGGCAGAGGCGCGTAATATCGCGGATACTATGGTCTATACAACCGAAAAAGCTGTTCGTGATGCGGGTGATAAAGCGCCCGAAGCGCTCAAAAAAGAAATAGAAGATAGGAAAAAAGAGCTCGATGAAGCCATGAAGGGTGAAGACGCGGCACGCATTCGCGATAAGGCGACCGCTTATTCGATGGCAGCTCAAAAAATAGGTGAATTGATCTACAAAAAAGAAGGCGAGACCGCGCCTGGAGCTACGCCGGTTGAACATGAAGAAATAAAAGACGATACTAAAGGTAATGAAAGCGCCGGCTAAAGAAGCCATACTTCTTACCCTCTTCGTATTTTCGGCAAGCCTTCTCTGGCTTTCAATTTCGACACTGCTTCCGCGTCTTTCGTGGGACAGTATGCATCTGATTTGGAGCACCATTGCCGCCACTATTGTATTTTTTACGTTATGGGGGCTTTCGGTCATCTTGGTAGATAAAATCTACGTGATACTTATCGGTTGGGCGCTTGCGTCGTATATTGGCGTTATTTGGTATCAAACGCACTTTTTTGTCGTGGTCGCGACCGCGCTTTTTTGCTTTGGCACGCTCGGTATATTCCGCGCAAAATATCAGATACAGCGAACACTCGATGGCAGTATCATCAAAAGTCTTCGTCAGGGTTTGCCACTTACCGCGACTTTTCTCGCGGCAGCCATTGCCACTGCCGCCTTTATCGTAGCGCCAAAACAGAGTCTCGAGATGGAGGTGCTTATCCCACGATGGCTTTTTGATCCGATACTTGAGGCAACCGACCCAGTTATTCGTCTTGCGTATCCCACATTTGATTCAAATCTTACGTTGGGTGAATACTCCGCGAAAAACGCGTCTATTGAGCTTGGCCGCGATTTGACGGTTAACGAGCGCTCGCTTGCTACACAAAAGTTAGCAAATATATTCAAGGAGCGCGTTGGAGTTGAGCCGCGTGCTAATCAAACAATGGGAGATATTATGTATGGTGTCGGCATACAGTTTATGCGGAATCAGGCGTTGCTTTTTGAGGGCGTGTTTCCCATCGCGTATGCGGTCGGCTTTTTTGTGACATTGAGACTTTTTGGCGTATTACTTTATTGGATGGCTATCGGTATCATAAGTATTATATTGCGCATCTTGCGAAGATCTGGTATAATCGGTGTACGAACGATGCACGCAAGTATTTTTGTATACTCGTTCTTTTAGGAAATTCTTTTTATGAAAGACTATTATGATATTTTAGGCGTACCGCGCAACGCAACCACCGAAGATGTAAAAAAGGCATATCGCAAGCTTGCGCACCAATATCATCCTGATAAAAAAGGTGGTGATGAGCGGCGCTTTAAAGAAATAAACGAAGCCTACCAAATCCTCTCAAACGATGACAAACGATCACAGTATGATCGTTTTGGTAGTGCTGGCGCTGGAGGTCCCGAGGGCGGTTTTGATTTTGGTAATTTCGGTTTTGATCAGATGGATATGGGCGATATTTTTGAGACTGTGTTTGGTAGAGGAGGTTTTCCCGCGGGTGGTGGCAAGCGCAGAGGTCGCGACATTTCCATAGATATTGAGATTCCATTTGCTGAATCAGTCTTTGGCACCGAGCGTCGCGTATTGATCCGCAAACGAGCACCGTGCGGTGAATGTAGCGGCACGGGCGCCCAAAAGGGCTCATCTCTCACCACGTGTGCTACATGCCACGGTGCTGGCACATTGCGTGATACGCGCAAATCACTCTTTGGTACTTTTACTAAAATGGTTGAATGTGCCACCTGTAACGGCAAGGGCAAAGTACCCGAGAAAAAATGCAAAACTTGCAAGGGCGAGACAATCAGCGTAAAGAGCGAAGAGGTGCATATTGTTGTTCCGCCGGGTATTGAAGACGGTGAAGTGATTAGAATCTCGGGCAAAGGCGAGGCGGCACCGAATGCTGATATTGGTGATTTATATGCGAAGATTCATGTCTTATCGCACGCGGTGTTCAAGCGTATGCGTCATGATTTGGTTATGCGTCTTGAGGTGCCGCTATCCTCGGCTCTTATTGGTTCGTCCGAAGACATTGAAACGCTTGATGGCAAGATTAAAGCAAAAATTCCACAAGGTGTTGCAGACGGCGAAATACTTAAGGTTGCCGGAAAGGGCGTCATGCGCGATGACGGCGGCAGGGGGGACTTGCTTATTGAAATAAAGATTCGCATGCCGAAGAAAATCACGCCAGCGCTCAAATCTCTTATCGAAGCACTCAAACACGAAGGTTTCTAAATGGCTACGTACCTTGCATACGCGGAGGGACTTGCGGCTTACCTGCGCCATCCGGCAGTAGATATATTGGTTATCTCTTTTTTCTTGGGCGCTGGATTTTTGTGGGGCATGATGAATGGCAAGGCAAAGTTACTTGCGTTTTTACTCGCGACATACTTGGCGCTTTTTATCTCGCCTCTTATTTTTGAGCTCCTCGATAGCCACAAACTCGGCGTGCACCTATATCGCAATTTGCTCGTATATGGCGTGATGCTCGCGCTATTGTTTGTGTTTACCGAACGCATCTTTTTGCGCGGTATGGGCAAGCAATCGTATCGGTGGCTCTCCGCGCTTCTCATTAGCTTTCTCTCGACGGGTCTTTTTGTGGCCGGTACCTTGAATATCATCTCATTTCGGGGTATTATAAAATTATCGCCAATCACGAAAACACTCTTTGCGGGGCCTGACGCATATTTTGTGTGGGCGGTAGTACCCATCATCGGCCTTGCTCTGTTGAGTAGGCGATCATAAATATCCGCTCGTAGTCCCGACGTTCCTTTTATAAATTATAATAAAGAAGTCGGGATCCCGACCCCAAAAGGGCGTCGGGACTCAGTCGGTACAATGGCATTCGTATATATTTTAGAAAATGAGCAAGGCAAGCACTATATCGGTAGTACAACCAATCTCGAGGAGCGCATAAAGCACCATCAAGGTGGTCATACGCCCTCTACAAAAAGATTGGGCAACCTCAAACTAGTTTTTCAGCAAGAGTACCCCACGCTGGGTGAGGCGCGCACCATAGAGGGACGACTCAAGAAGCTAAAGCGCAAAGACTATATTGAAAACATTGTAAGAGACGGGTATATTAAGATGCAGTTATAGGTTCCAAGAATCCGCTCGTAGCTCAGTCGGTAGAGCAGCTCCCTTTTAAGGAGATGGTCGTAGGTTCGATTCCTACCGAGCGGACTATGCTGGGAGCATAGTCCGCAGCTGGTGACCTTGTCGATAGACAAGGCATCCAACCACCAGCTGTGCCACTATTGTCCGTGTAATCATTGTGCCACTATCTATGCGCATTTATCTTATCCGTCACGGCGAGTCCGAGGCGAACCACAAAGGTATCAAGCAAGATGCCGAGGACCCCTTGTCAAGCAGAGGTCGCGAGCAGGCGCGTTTTTTGGCACATCGTGTAGAGCGCTTGCCGATCGATGTGATGATCGCGAGCCCCTACGCGCGTACGCGTCAGACTGCCGAGATTATTCTTGAACGCCTCAAGGCACCTATCGAGTGGCGTGATGATATTATCGAGAAAGGCACCCCATCAGAGATCATAGGTTTGCCGTACGAAGACTCTAAAGTGACAGAGGTTTTGCGCCTTACGCTCGAAAATCATAAAAATCCTGATTGGCGATATTCAGATGAAGAATCATACAATGAGTTTCGCGCGCGCGCTCGTAGTTTGTTGCGGCATTTGGAATCACGCACCGAAGGACATATCCTCGTAGTATCGCATGGCGCTTATATTCGCATGCTTTTGGCATTACTTATCTTTGGTGACAATGCCACTCACGAAGAGTTTGGCCGCACCTTTTTACTGTTCCGTAATAAAAATACCGGTATCAGCATACTTGATTACACAAAAGAGCGTGGTTGGATTATAAAAACTTGGAACGACCACGCGCATTTGAGCTAAAAACCTCCGTATAAAAAGTGATAGCCGGCCGCCCCAGATGGGACGGCCGGCTTTGGCCTAGTTGCCGCCGAGCGCTCGTGTAGCTCCGGCCGCGAGCTCTGCTGCGTTGCGAAACCCTTCGGCGCGGTGATTGTTCAACACTGGGATTGCGATCACCACGGTGACGACAACGGCCACCGCGATGACGAGCAGCTCGAATCTATTTTTCTTCATCTCTTCTGATCTCCTCATTATGGCCCTGCTTTCTGGGCAGAGCGGTACATTCCTATTTTCCAGTATACTATATTTATAGCTATTTGTCAAGCAAGCCAAAAACCCTTATTTTTCCGTTGGCGGAGGGCTTTTTGTCTGTTATTTTAAGTACATGAAAGCGAAAGAAGGTTTGCGCACATGGATTGAGATTGATGCGCAAAAACTTAAGGCAAATTATATTATATTTTGCAAAATGGCAGGGGAAGGCACCATGCTGATGGCTATTACTAAATCAAACGCGTATGGGCACGGCCTTCTTGATTTCTCGAAGACTATGAAAAAACTGGGTGCCGATTGGCTCGGTGTTGACTCAATCGTCGAGGCGCTTGCTGTACGCAAGGCGGGCATCCGCATGCCGATTTTGGTTCTTGGCTATACTATGCATGAGCGTTATGCCGAGGCCGCGCGCGCGGGTATCAGTGTCACAATCTCAAACTTTGCCGCGCTCAAATCAGCTATGGGCGAGGCCATGCGCACCAAACCACTTCGCGTGCATATCAAGATTGATACTGGCATGCATCGCCAAGGTTTTGCGCCCCAAGACATCGCCAAAGTATTTCCGTATTTCAAAAAGAAAAATGCCAACCTACGCCTTGAAGGCATCTACACTCATTTTGCCGCCGCCAAAAATCCAGCATTTCCCAAAGACACACGAGCGCAAATAGCGTTGTTCGAAGGTGTACTCGAAGCAGCGCGTCAAGCAGGGTTCAGACCCATCAGGCATGCCGCCGCAACGTCTGGCGCGATACTTTTCCCCGAGGCACATTACGATATGATTCGCGTTGGCATTGGTATGTATGGCCTATGGCCATCTAAAGAAGCCGAGGCCGCGTTTCATTATCAGTTTCGTCTCAAGCCGGTGCTTACGTGGAAGACTATTATCAGCGAGGTGAAAGAACTCACCGCGGGGAGTCGTGTGGGATATGATTTTACCGAAGAGCTTTGGCGTCATTCGGTGGTTGCCATTTGTCCTATTGGCTACTGGCATGGCTATCCTCGCGCTCTCTCAAGTGTTGGATATGTTATGGTGCGCGGCAAACAGGCAAAGATTTTGGGCCGCATCTCGATGGATATGATTATTATTGATGTGACCGATATCAAGGGCATTGCTGTGGGTGATGAGGCGACGGTGATTGGCGAGGGTATCACCGCAGACGCGCTTGCGTATCTTGCTGACACTTCAAACTATGAGATTATTACGCGCATCAACCCACTCATCAAAAGAATTTATAAATAAATGACTACCAAAAAATTTCAGCGTAAGATTGAAGACTTCGTCTGCGAGCGATGTGGCGCGCGCGTGGAGGGCAATGGCTACACCAATCATTGTCCCACGTGCCTTTGGTCAAAGCACGTGGATGTTAATCCGGGCGATCGGAGCGCGGTATGCAAGGGTCTCATGGAGCCGGTGGGCGTTGAAGAAAAGGGTGGTGAATATAGCATTGTCTACCATTGCCGTATGTGTGGTAAAACAATCAAAAACAAAGTCGCCCCCGAAGACGATATGGAAATGATCGCACGATTGGGTGGCAAAGCGACAAAATAACAGTATGAACATTGAAACCCTGTTACAAAAGAAACTTGAAGATACCGTAAAACCGCAGATTTTTGATTTGTCGGTTGATGCGGATAGAACTGCGGTAGAGGATTTACTTAAGTCAGGTAAGATCCAGCAGGTGAGTGATAGCTTTGAGGCACAACTCGAAGAAT
>SXGT01110748.1_pt1 | contig 32586 bp, 26 predicted proteins | sample 3176221 | NCBI WGS metagenome assembly SXGT01 (sample SAMN11356862, study PRJNA531348) | freshwater metagenome | isolation source: freshwater sample F1-120 | place: China: Fuxian Lake, Yuxi | collected 2017-12-25
CGGCTGGCAGCCCGACGGTGCTGCCGACGTGCAGATCGCTGACGACTGCCAGCTTGAAGGCGTGCCGCAAGCTGTGCGATCTCAACGCGCGCGAAACACCCCCACCCCACACCTCAATTCGGATTTGGCTCACACCGGAAGGAACCGTGAAGGTTCCGTTTGCAGAGAACGCCTTAAAATTTCCTTTGTCTCCACCATTTCCACCATTTCCTGCTGAGGCCCCTGGAATGACTTGGAAATTATAGTTTTGCGAATTGAAAGCAATGGTTCTTGAAGGTTCGGCTGATTGATAAAAAAACTGACCTTGTATGGTGATTGACGGCGAGATACAGGAACCAGAAGGGGGGCAATTTGGGCGCCACGTCAACTGCAATTGAAACGGGCAGGCATTGTTCCCTGTAGGGCTGAAGGTATTACATCCCTCCCCCTGCATTGTATAGCCCTGAGTAGTTGCTGTCCCCAAAGAGCCGTCAAAGACGAGATTGTTCCCGCTATCATAGAGCTTAAAACCGCCACCCGCAGTCGAGCAATTGGTAGAATTTAAAATACAACTAAATGTGCTGTTATTATCTGAGTGATTAAGTGTATTCAACCAGGCTTTTGAACCCGCTAGATGATTTTGAAGGAGCCGGCTCACCATCAGGACAGATGTGGTTGTGGTAGCCTGCCGTTGTTGCTTAAAAAGAATGGCACCTATTTTTATTGTGCCTAGCATAACAACTCCAGCGAGGATCGACACAATTAGGATTTCAATCAATGAAAATCCACTTTGGTTTCGTATAGACTTAAGTGAAATGAAACGGCTCATAGCTTTAAATTATATCAATATTAATAGAAATTTTAAAACTTAAGAGATCTCAAACAGTAGTTCTCGGTGAGCCACAGTGCATAGTAAAAAGCGGAGTCATTCAAGAATTTGGATATGAAAGTGGGGCGTACAGCGACTTTCCTTGGAGGCTGATAGCCCCACTTTCATATCCAAATTCTTGAATGAGCCACCCTAAAATTACCCCAATGGTACACCGAGACTTTGCGAAAAGATTTTTCTAGTGCTGCTCAATTAGCCTCAAAATTTATTCACCGAGAACTGCTGGATCTCAAATCCTCCCTAAATAACAGAGACCTTTGCAATCACAAATCAAAAGGGCCATTCCTATTCTCACGCTTATCCCTGGCGTGACATAAAGGAATGGCCCTTTTAATTATTTTCTTAATCTAATTACTTTTTGCGAGTTTAAGTTTTAAGGCCTCTAGAGCAGCTAATCTAAGGTCATTTTCGTAAACAAATTTGAAAAAATCTTTTACATCTTGATCTTTTAAAAGTTTATCTAAAGATGGAATCTCTTTTTTAGATTTGAACGGCACAACATTATTCACTGACGTTTCTTTTTCGAGCATCAAGAACCCCCTAAGAATGTTTTAATTGTGAGCGATTAAATTTGACTAGATGCGGCATTATGCCCAAGCAGCTAACAGAATACAAGTGAAATATTATATGTTACTGATTTTATTGGTCTAATAGTTTATACTCTGTCTGTTTAAACAAAAGTTTTGATTGTCTATCTACCAAAGGACCTTTCGTGGCCCCACAAACCCTACCGTTAGTCAGCGTCTTATATATTACTTACAACCGAATTAATCTTTTAGAAAAAAGTGTAACCTCTTTTCTAGCCCATTGCTCTTATCCAAATCTAGAATTAGTGGTCACTGATGATGGGAGCCATCTTGAGATTCAAGAAAAGATTAAAGCATTACCTTTTCATAAATTCGTATTTTCAGAAAAACAAACTAGTTTAGGGGCTAATACTAATCGAGGGCTTAATGCATGTAGCGGCAACTATATTCTTCAAATACAAGATGATTTTCTCTGCTTAGGGCCTACTGGATTTCTGGAACAATCCGTAATGGCTTTAGAAAAATTTTCTGAATTAGGTTTTCTGATCTTAAGCAGTCGAATTGATGAACTTCCAATTTTAAGAACAGAACTATTTAATAACTCAACTTTAATTTTCTACAAAAACATTCCCAAAAGTAAGCACTTTGTTTATTCAGATTTGCCGCATTTAAAAAGAAAAGCCTTCTGCTCTACCATTGGAGAATATAAAGAAAGTAAGTACATGCAACACACCGAACTTGATATGAGAGATCGTTTCAACTCTCAAAATAGGTTCTACGGTGCGATGATTAAAGATTTATGCCCATTCGACCATATAGGCGCAGACTATAGTTTTAGAACTCCCACATTAAGAACAAGGTTAGGCTCTTTGCGAAGAAGGCTTCAAAAATTGTTATTGGATTTCCTAATGCCTTAATTGCCAGTTGCGTTAACTATTTTTTTATTTTAACAATATTTGCATTAGCCAAAGGTCGGAGGTAATTCTACTCTATGACGCCTTAATGTACGAAAAATTAACAAATGAGGCACTCTTACTAAGAAAGACAATCCTATGAAATCACATCCACTTTTTGAGAAGCTTCGTATCTTTGCTCCTGGCCCCACTCCGGTACCCGATCTCGTTCTAGCTGAAATGGCCAGATCCCCTCTTCATCATCGAACCAAGGAGTTCGTAGAGATCCTCACTCGAGTTAAATCGGGGCTTCAATATCTTTTTCAAACTAAACAGCCTACCTATGTTCTCTCCAGCTCTGGAACAGGGGCCATGGAAACCCTCATTGTTAATCTCTTTGCGACTGGCGATGAGGTTATCGTTGTAGACGGGGGTAAATTTGGAGAACGCTGGGGTAAGCTAGCTATCAAGTTTGGTCTCACAGTTCATACCCTTAAAGTGGAATGGGGCGATGCTGTTTCTCCAGATGAAATTGTTAGAACATTAAAAGCCCATCCCAAAACTCGTGGAGTTCTGTTTCAAGCCTCTGAAACTTCAACCGGGGTCTATCATCCCGTCAAAGAGATCGCAGAGGCCGTTCATAAGCACAGTGATGCTTTAGTCCTAGTAGATGCGATTACAGCCCTTGGAGTTGTGGATCTTCCTATGGAAAAATGGGGATTAGATGCAGTAGTTAGCGGTTCACAAAAAGCTTTAATGTTACCGCCAGGGCTTGCCTTTCTAGCACTTTCTGAAAGAGCTCATGAACAGAGAAAACGTTCCAACATTGCTAACTTCTATTTCAATTTAGCAGCAGAGGATAAAGCGGCTATGGGTGGAGAGACGGCCTGGACTCCAGCTGTTAGCCTTATATGCGGGCTAGATGTCGTTCTAACCCAACTTCAAAAAACAGGGCTTGAGCCCGTATTTAAACATCATGCTCGACTGGCTGAGGCCACCCGTCGTGGGGTCAAAGGTTTAGGACTTGAACTTTTTGCTAAAAACTCTCCTTCAGATGCCCTGACTGCAGTTCATGTTCCTAAAGAGATCACTGAAGGTAAAAAAGTCGTCTCTTACTTGCGAGATACCTTTGGAGTTACTATCGCCGGAGGCCAAGATCAATGGAAAGGAAAAATTTTCCGCATTGCTCACTTGGGATTCTATGATGAACTCGATATGCTCACAATATTAAGTGCGATTGAAAACACGCTGAAAGCCTTGGGCGGAAAAGTTGAATTGGGTAAAGGGGTAGCTGCGGCCTCTCAATACTTTTTAGAAAGCCGAAACCATGGAAAATAAGATGAGAGTTTTAATTGCAGATGGTCTAGCTAAAGAGGGCTCTGCTCTTTTAAAACAGAATTCCAAGATTGAACTCTTAGCCTTCGATGCGATTGATCGAATGGAACTTAAGGAAAAACTTCCACAGATTGATATTTTGATCGTCAGATCTCGAACCCAGGTAGACAAAGATCTCTTAGAGACAGCAAGAAATTTGAAACTAGTTCTACGGGCTGGCATTGGTCTGGATAACGTAGATGTTCCAGCCTGCACCGATCAGGGCGTTGTTGTCATGAATGCCCCCACCGGTAATATCGTCACCACCGCAGAACACACTTTAGCCATGATCTTTGCAGTCTCCAGACACATTCCTCAAGCCGATGCCGCTTTAAGAAGTGGTAAATGGGAAAAGAAAAAATTCCAAGGAAATGAACTCAGAGGTAAAACTCTTGGACTCCTAGGGCTTGGCAATATTGGTCGAACCGTTGCAGATAGAGCGTTAGGTCTAGGTATGCGAGTTATTGCTCACGATCCCTATGTAAATCCAGAGGCCGCAGCTAAACAAAAAATTCATCTCGTAGGATTTGACGAGCTTTTAACTACCGCCGACTATGTCAGTATTCATGTGCCACTCATCAAATCGACTGAGCATCTAATCAACGAAGTCGCTCTTAGAAAAATGAAAAAAGGGGCTTACCTCATTAACTGTGCTCGAGGGGGTATTGTCGATGAAAAAGCTCTCCTTATGGTTCTAAATGAGAAACACCTAGCTGGAGCGGCTCTCGATGTTTTTGAAACTGAACCTCTCTCTCCAGACTCCCATCTTTTCAAATGTCAGGATTTGGTAATGACTCCCCATCTCGGAGCCAGCACCGATGAAGCACAGGTGCAGGTTAGTTTAGAAGTTGCCGAACAAATAGCTCTTTATGTGGGAGAGGGTGTTTTGAAAAACACCATCAATGTTCCAAATGTAACTTTAGAACAGCTCAATACCCTTAAGCCCTATGTTCAACTTTGCGAAAAACTTGGAGCCTTTGCAACCCAAGCTGGCCCTCAAAATGTTAAGAAACTTAGAGTCCACTACGAAGGGCATATTTCCGAACTCAATAAAGAGCTTCTAACTCTCTCAGTGCTCAAAGGTTTTCTATCCCCTATACTCTCTACAACCGTGAATTTTGTGAACGCGAGAAAACTTCTGAAAGAACGCGGAATTCGGGTTGAGGAATCCTTTGAACAGGAGTGTGCCGATTACACCAGTTTGATAGAACTTACAGTTACAGGAGATGAAACCTTCTCCTGTACCGGCACTCTTTTTGGCAAAGAGGAAGCTAGAATTATTAAAGTAGATCACTTTAATATCGATGCTATTGCGATGGGGCATTTGCTATACACCAAAAACATAGATCAACCAGGTGTTATCGGCTCCATGGGAACTTTATTGGGAACTCACGGAGTTAATATCGCCCGGATGCACTTGGGAAGAGAACCTAAAAAAGCAGAAGCTATTGCACTTATTAATATTGATTCGGAGCCCTCGGTCACAGCTTTAGAAGCCTTGAGAAAAACCAAAGGAATGATTTCAGTTAGAGCTATTAAGATTTAAAGGAGTAAAAATGCCACAAGCAGTTGTAATTATCGGAGTTCAATGGGGAGACGAAGGCAAAGGAAAAATCGTTGATTATTATGCCTCGGGTGCCGATATGGTTGCTCGATTTCAAGGTGGAAATAATGCCGGTCACACTTTAGTTGTTGATGGTAAAAAAACGATTCTTCATCTTATCCCCTCAGGAATTCTTCATCCCCATGCAAAATGTTTGATTGGCTCTGGAGTTGTTGTGGATCCTGACAATTTCTTACATGAAGTAGATCTTTTACGAAAAGCGGGAATTCAAAATTTAGAGGATCGTATCTACTTAAGTGATCGTTGCCACTTAATTGTAGATTATCACAAGCACCTTGATGCAGCTCGAGAAAGTAAGAAAGCTGGAAAAATTGGAACGACCAAGAGGGGAATTGGACCCGCCTATGAAGATAGAGCTTCCAGAAGGGGGCTACGAGTCGCAGATCTTTATAACGAAACCGCTTTTGAAGAGAAGCTCAAAGAAAACCTGGCTGAGAAAAATTTTCTTCTACAAGAGTATTATGGAGTCGAAGCGGTCTCCATGGAAAGTTTCATGGCCAAATATCGAGAGATTGCAAAAAAACTAAAACCCTTCGTTCGTGATGTCTCGGCCATTATTTTTCAAGCCATCGATGATAATAAAAAAATTCTCTATGAAGGGGCTCAAGGAGTATTGCTTGACGTTGACTATGGAACCTACCCTTACGTCACCTCCTCTCAAACTCTCCCCTCACAAGCAGCCCTCGGTCTTGGGGCTCGAGTGCCTAAAGACACCCTCTTTGTAGGGGTTATTAAAGCTTATTCAACTCGTGTGGGAGAAGGCCCTTTTCCTACTGAACTCAAAGATGCTTTTGGAGATCAATTAAGAGAGAGTGGTTCGGAGTACGGAGCTACGACAGGCCGTCCTCGAAGATGTGGATGGTTAGATCTTGTAGCGGTTAAATATGCGATTCAAGTTTCAGGAATTAAGAATATTGCTATCACTAAGGCCGATGTTTTATCAGGAATATCAGAGCTAAAAGTTTGTATCGGGTACGATTATCAAGGCAAGCGGCTCAATACAATTCCAGCCGACTCCTCAATCTTGAATCAAGTGACTCCTATCTACGAAACTCTTCCAGGCTGGAATGAAGACCTAAGCAAGATAAGAAATCCACAGGATATTCCTAAGAACCTGCAAAACTATCTAAAGTTTATCGAAAACTTTACCGGAACTCATATTAATTTGGTCTCAACCGGTGCTGGACGAGAGGCGGTCATCGATATTCAGAAAGCCTTCTAAAAATCTAGGTCCGAAGCGTAAGAGATGACTTCAAAGTTTTCCGATTCAAAATCGTATAGATAAACCTTGGTTTCTTTTCCCTTACCCCATGCAACCAGGCCATCTCTAGATGTTATCGGTTCACCTACCTGTCCTTCGACAGTTCTAGCACTGTAAACATTAAGTTTTGTCTGAGGGATAATAAGTTCTTTCATAACTCTCTCTCTGACATTTAAAAGAACTTTCGTTTGGTCGGGTTTTTCTGGAAAACTCAATATGTCATCTAAATATCCATTGCCATCAAGATCCGCTTTAAGATGAGAGGTGCTATGACCTGGAAAAGCCGCGGGATCCCTTTCTAACGAAGAAAAAACTGGGGCTTCAATCCACTCTTTAAACTTTCCCTCGTGGTACTGACTTGTAGCAACTTTTTCTCCAGAGGGTTCCCATTCCTCAAAAAGCCCCTCTAAAATTCCCTTTGAATAGCGCCGTTCTGACATCCGTTTTCCATTGGGATAATAAAGTGAATAGGTCCCTTCTAAGTGGCCATTTAAATACTGAGCTGCCAAATGAAGCCGTCCATTAGGATACCAATCACGATATAACCCCTCCCATCCAAGTGTCCCGAAAGTATATTCGGCTTTCTTTCGACCACTGGAATACCATAATGTCCATGTTCCCGATGGATGCCCATCTAAATACTCTGTTTTTCGTTCAAGTTCCCCGTTCTCAAACCATGAAACCTGTTCTCCATGTTTGAGTCCATTTATATAGTTTTCTTTCGATTTTTTCTTTCTACTCGCAAAAAATGTTTCCTGTTTTCCCTGCTTTTGTCCTGAGATGTAATTTTCCTCAGAAAGTTTTACTTTTTTATACGAACGACTAATGGCCTTCCCATGCAGTTTTCCATTGTTGTAATTCAAGATAAGTTCACTTCCATCAGGGTTCTCGTACCGAGTCTTACCATGGGAAATCTCACATCCCCCCATCGGATCGGACGAACCTGGAATAATCTCTGTGTTCTCATCCACTGGGCAGGGTGATTTTCGTTTAACACAGGACTCAACCTTAACCTTGTTTTCAACGCTTTTGTGAAGCCGTGCCCCTTGTAAGCACACAACAGCCCCTTGACTCGTAAAGCTTAGTAAGTAGCCTCCAATAAAAAAAGACCCTACAACTAGGTTACGAGACATAGACTCCCCCTAAGTTTAAAATTTTTTGAAGTTTAATATTTGGCACCCTTGGCTGCACCTATTTAAAAAAAATGGGGCCAGTTTGTCGTGCCGAATTCAATAAAATTCAAGTATTTGAATCGACAAACTGAAAGAACTATATCTTAACGAAGGCAAAGATTTACCTTTAAGAAGTCTTTACCCATGTAGCTTGCGAATGAATAATTGAAATCTAAAAGACTAGTAACGCAAGCTAAACCCATTTTTTGCACATAGGTGCAATGTAGTGATCCAATTATTGAATTTAAAAAAGAGCTAGGATCTCTAGCTCTTTAATGAGTTACGGAAAGAATCCTCGATAACGCATGGCTTTGGATAAATGCTCAATCGATATAGCAAAAGCAGAAAGTCGCATATCGACCTTTTTCTCCTGATGAAAATCATAAACTCGATTGAATGCATTAGAGATGATCTCCCAGAGTTTATTATTCACATCTTTTTCACTCCAGAAGAAACTTTGCATCCCTTGAACCCATTCAAAGTAGGATACAATCACCCCCCCAGAGTTAGCCAAAATATCAGGGATCGTAAAGACCCCCTTCTCATTCAAAATCTCATTGGCTTCAATAGTTGTAGGCCCGTTAGCCCCTTCAGCTAAGATACGACATTTAATTTTATCTGCATTTTCCTTAGTAATCTGATTGCTAAGAGCTGCAGGAATTAAAATATCAACCTTAATCTCAAGAAGTTCCTTGTTGGATACTTTGTCTCCACCAGGAAAACCGTCAAAGGTTCTATTCTCGGTCAACCATTTCTTAGCCGCATTAAGATCGAGCCCTTGGCTATTATAAACCCCTCCCGAGACATCACTGACGGCGACTACTTTACAGCCAAGGCTATTAATAATCTTAGCTGAGTAATAGCCCACGTTACCAAATCCCTGAACTGAAACGGTCGTGTTTTCATTAAGATCCATATTGAGCCGTTTAGCAGCTTCAATAATTGTATAAACAACTCCTCTACCGGTCGCATCAACACGACCTAAGGAGCCCCCAATTTCAATAGGTTTTCCAGTCACAACCCCAGGAACCGCATACCCTAATTGAGCACTGTAGGTATCCATAACCCAAGCCATAGTCTGAGCATCTGTTCCTACATCAGGAGCAGGAATATCTCTATCAGGACCTATCAACATAAAAATTTCAGAGGTATAACGACGGGTTAAACTTTGTTTTTCCCTTCTAGACATTGTATTCGGATCACAGCGAATCCCCCCTTTAGCTCCCCCCAGAGGCAGTTTTACGAGAGAGTTTTTTAAGGTCATCAACATTGACAGAGCCGTGGTTTCAGCCAAATTCACTTCTGGATGATATCGAATTCCCCCTTTTGCAGGGCCTAAAGTCGTATTGTGTTGAACCCTAAAACCATCAAATACTTTGATGCTACCATCGTCCATACGAACTGGAATAGAGACATAAAGTACACGACGGGGTTTAGCTAGTCTTTGATAAACATTAGGATCAAGATCGATCTGACGACCTGCTGCACTCATGACATCAAGGCAGTTTTTATAAAATGGATGGTCCTCCCATCCTACGATAACTGTTTCTGAATGTTCCGACATGGTATCTCCTAAAGAGATATAGTTTAACTTCTTCTTTTCGAGTCGTCACCTTGGTTTTATCTACATTTTTAGGGATTATAATCTCATTTGGGACTACTTGCTTATTTGGGAATCCTTGGGGATCCTTAGGCGTCCTTCTCTTTAAGATCCTTACCATCGTGAGTAAGGAGTTTGGGCTGGTTATTATACTTAGTAAGGATATGGACTGGCCGCTTCCAAATCAGCTGAATATTTCTAAGAGTCTCGGAGGCCTTATCGAACTCCAGATCAACCCCCTCGTGCCGATGGGTCAAAAGAAGTTCCGCTCGATTTTCGAAGTTAGCATCTTCTACATAAATAATTGGATTCCCGAAGTTGGTCAGGGAAAACAGTAGTTGTCCTTTCACCTTTCGCCAATCTCGGTCTACTATCTCATATTGTCCCGTTCTTCGATTAAATCCATAGGTAAACAGCTTCAGTCGGTTGCAGAACTCTTCATTCATAAAACTATCAATAAAGGTGACATCATTATGCAGTTTGCGAACTCCAAAAATCTTCTGTCGACCCAAGCCTGTCTTTTTATCCCAAGCCTTCTTCTCTTCTAAGCTGTCACATTCTTCGTACTCTTTACCGAACTTGCCTCGATTCCATCGATCCTCAATATCACGATAGAGTTCAATTCCAATCTTATAGGGATTAATCTGTCCGGGGCTGGACCCCATGGTACCGCTATGATGATCGGCATAATCAATAACTTCTGAATCTTTTAATACATGTTGGGTCATGATGGTCGAATGCCAATAACTAGCCCAACCCTCATTCATAATTTTAGTTTGTCCTTGAGGTGCGAAATAGTAGGCCTCTTTTCGAACAATCGATAAGATTTCTCGTTGCCAATTTTCAAGGGGGGCATACTGAATTAAAAATTGCAGGATATCTCGCTCGGGCTCTACAGGAAAGTTTCGAGTCTTTTCAGCCTCTTCCCTGTTTCGTTTCTCCTGCTCCTCCACGAATGTTTTGGGATTAACGTATTTATCCATGTAAGCCTTAGATTCAAATTTTACAACTCCGGTTTCATTACTAAAATCGTCTAAGGTTTTATCGAGTCCGCCCTGTTTTACTGCGGTAGGTTTTTGGACAAACACTGAAAAAAAATCGATTAGATTATCGATAGAACAGCACACATCAATAAAGTTCTCGACGTTATCTACACCATATCGATCCTGATACTCTCGAACTCGTGTCGCATGGTTTGCCATCTGATCGAGCATTTTGCGATTGGTTTTAGAAAACCACATATTATTTTTAAAAAAATCACAGTGCCCATATACGTGAGCCATCACTAGCTTCTGATCAACAATCTCATTGCCAGATTGAAGGTAGGCGTAACAAGGATCATTGTTAATCACTAGCTCATAGATCTTTTGTAGGCCATAAGTGTAAGATTTACTGAGATAGTCATAATCCATTCCGAAACGCCAATGGGGATAGCGAGTGGGGAATCCACCTGTAGCAGCTATTTCATTAATCTCATCATAATCAACCAATTCAAAAAGGGTCTCAAAACAATCAAGTCCATATCCCCGAGCTATTTCTTTAATCTCAGAGTGAGCTTTTTGTAGTTCAGGGGGAAGAATTTTTCTCATTTTCCCTTTCCTAAGAATTCTTTGAGGGAACGATAAATAGCCTCTTTACTCTCAATTTTCGAAGTGATGAGTTTTTCTTCTTCTTTAAAATTCTCAAGTAGATCTTTAATAAATTGCCCACTTCCATATCGACTTTCTACCTGGCCGTAGCAAAAAGCATTAAGCTTCGGCAAGAAATCATGCCTCAAAAGATCCACACAAAGTTTCGTATCCTCTCCAGACCAGTTATCGCCATCAGAGAAATGAAAAGCGTAAATATTCCATTCAGAAACAGGGTATTCCTTATCTACAATTTCATTAGCTAAGCGGTAAGCAGAACTGATCAAAGTTCCACCACTCTCTCGAGTATGATAAAAGGTCTGTTGATCTACCTCACGTGCAGTTGCATCGTGAATAATGTATCTAATATCAATTTCGTTATATTGAGAGCGAATCCAAGTATCAATCCAAAAAGATTCCGTGCGAACTATCTCTTTTTGTTCGTCTCCCATACTTCCAGAGACGTCCATCATATAAATAATCAGAGCATTATTTTCAGGCTTCGTGATGCTCTTCCAACTGCGGTAGCGATGATCCTTTTTGATAGGAATAATTACGGGATCTTCGGGATTGTATTGCCCTGTTACGATCTGGCGCTTTAATGCCTCTTTGAAAGTTCTTTTAATATGTCTTAGAGAATTGGGACCTACAGTATGAATACCAGAATACTTATTTCTGTGAGATTGAACTGAACCTGATCCTTTAGGTTGAATGTGGGGTAGTTCCAACTCCTCCCCCAACATTTGAGCTAGTTCAGCTAATGTAACATCTACCTCTAGGGGATGTTCCCCACCTGCGTTGCCTGCCTGCTGAGATCCTTCATCGGGCTCTCCAGGTCCAAGTGGAGTTCCCGGAGCTCCATCTCCCTGTCCCACTCCCCCTGACTGCCGTTTTCCAAATTTAAATCGGGGAAGATCAATTTGCGGAATAGGAATACTGACGTAGTCCTTCCCTTGCCGGCCGATGAGTTCACCGTGACTAATGTACTTTTTAAGGTTCTGCTTGATCTTACCCTTAACGATCTGCTTGAACCTCTGATGATCTCGCTTAATACCTGACATCATTAGAGTGAATTCCCTCTATTTTCTCTTCACATCGCCACGAGCAAATATCGAAGCTACAAATGTGAGAATATCGGTCGAACAGATTTCACAATAACCATAATTTTTAATAAGCCTTCCCTTAACAATATCGATCTTCTCTTGAGTGTTTTGATCAATAATGTTGGAAACAAGACTTGTAAGTTTAATCGAATCTTTCTGATCTTCGAAAAGCTTTAACTCGAGAGCTTTATGAAGTCTTTCGTTAATCTTATAATCAAATTGTCGACCTTCAAGAGCCAAAGCCCCAATATAGTTCATAACTTCACGTCGAAAATCATCCTTGCGGCTATCTGGAATATCGATCTTCTCTTCAATCGATCTCATAAGTCTTTCATCTGGCTCTTCATCCTGACCCGTGTACCGATTTTTAACTCGTTCCCTTTGAGTGTAGGCTTTTACGTTATCAATATAGTTAGAGCACAGTCTAGCCATAGCCTCTTCATCTGCGGAAATGGCTCTCTGAACTTCGCTCTTAACAATATCTTCATACTCCTGCTTAACCACAGCCAATAACTCTCGGTAGTGCTTCTTTTTATCTTCTGAGGAAATAAGGGAGTGGTGTTTTAGCCCACCTTCAAGTTCATTTAAAACCATGAAAGGATTCAAACAGGCCACATTTCCCTCTCGGGTATTTACTAGAGCGTTTGAAATTTTATCTTGGATATATCTCGGGGAGATACCTTCCATCCCTTCCCGATTAGCCTCTTTTCTAAGCTCTCTCACATTGTCTTCGGTGAAACCAGGTAGTGTCTTACCGTTATAGAGTTTCAGTTTTTGAAGCAGTGTTAGATTTGCTTTTTTGGGAATTTCAAGACGGGTCAATACCGCCCACATCGACGCCATCTCTAGCGTATGAGGAGCAATATGTTTACCTTTTATACTCTTGGAATTGAAGTCCTTTCTATAAATCTTAACCTCTTCACCAAGCTTCGTAATATAAGGGACATCTATTTTTACAGTACGATCCCTCAAAGCCTCCATGAACTCATTATTTTGAAGTTTTCGATATTCAGGTTCATTGGTGTGTCCAATAATAACTTCATCAATATCGGTCTGTGGAAATTTTTTAGGTTTAACTTTGTGTTCTTGAGAAGCCCCCAAGAGGTCATATAAGAAGGCCACATCGAGTTTTAATACCTCGATAAACTCCACAATACCGCGGTTAGCGATATTAAATTCACCATCAAAATTAAAGGCCCTTGGATCTGAATCAGATCCATACTCCGCAATTTTACGGTAATTGATATCGCCGGTTAATTCTGTGGAATCTTGGTTCTTCTCATCTTTAGGTTGGAAAGTTCCTATTCCAACTCGCCCCTTTTCGGAGAGCATGATTCGCTGAACTCGAATATGATCTACAACTTTTGTCCAGTCCCCTTTATAAAAATGAAGGAGCTCATTAAAAATAAAATTACATGAGGGATCGAGATCCCCCTCGACATTGATTCTATGGCCCTCTTTTCTGCCACGATTTAATTCTTCTGTGAATTTTTTTCGAAACTCATGAGGTATGAGTCTTAAAGGCTCCTCATGCATTGGGCATTTAATCTCACCCAGAGCTCCTAAAATTCTCTCAGGTAACTTATTGGGACCTGCCACCCATTTAAATGTATAGAGAGCACCTTCGTCAGTTGTGGAATAAAACTCCAACCCCTTTTTCATTAATCGAGCAATGGTACTTTTTGAACTGCCTACAGGACCATGAAGAAGAACTACTCGTTTTTCAGGTCCGTAGGATTGCGCTGCCGCCTTCAAAACATTCACCAGTTTCATTAAATGAACATCGAGACCGAAAACAGCATCTTTTCCATTATCAAAGGGATCTTTAAAAAAATTATATGAAACTATTTTCTTCTTAAACTCGACATACTCTTCTGTTCCATAACCCATAATGAGATCATAGAGCCTTTGAAATGCATTGCGAGTCACCTCAGGACGTTCTTTAACGATATCGACATATTGTTGGAAAGAGCCTTCCCAGCTGTATTTGGCATATTTATCAAGGTCTTGAAGACCGGCGATAAAGTTTTTGATATCGATTGCTGATGAGGACATGGGACTCTCCTTAAAAACTAATTTGGAAGTTGTCTAGGGGTATGAAGTGCTCAGCTTGCCCCTTTTATCTAAAACTATTTCTAGGTTGCGGTTTGGGCGCGATCAAAAGCACAAGAACACTGATGATTAAATTATCTTCTGCATAGCAAAAATAGTCAATGCGCGGAGGACCACCAAAAGGTACCACCAAAAGGTACCACCAAAAGGTACCACCAAAAGGTACGGCTTTACTTTTGGTTGCTTGATATTTTGAGCTTCGCCAAAAGTAAAGCCCTACATTGCTGTCCAGTTCGACACGACAGGTAAAAATTGAAACGGCCTGAAACCAACTACCTATGCGAATTTAAACGGCCAGCAATGAAAGCCGTATCTTTAGGGTGTTAACAGATATTCCAAAGCCACGACCTCTTTGGTTAGAAGTTTAAATTGGTAATGGGTAAACCTAAATTTTCCGTTCGCTTTTTCTTCCCAAGAAAAATGGAGTAACTTGCTTCCTGACTTCACCATCAAGGTATAGACCGAACCGGTTTGATAAACTGAGAGCTCCGATTGCTTGATGTTGATAAATCCAGGATCACATCCTGTAGGCTGACAATAGGGAAATCGTAAAAACTCCACCCCTGGCTCTTCACTCTCAACCCACTCGGCCGTATTTGTTTCTTCCCCATGGGGTGGTTCCCCCCCAACAAGTTCAACTTTGTAATTGCCACGAACCTTTTTCAAAAACTCACCCACCTCAACTTTAGTTCCTGGGGCCCCTCCTCGAGACAAACTTAAAGTTGTATCCTTCACGCAGTGATTCAAACCACATTGAGAGGCATCAATTATCAAATAACCATTAGCAAAAATATAATCGATACGGGCCTGTTCAGCCCCTTTTTCAAAGGTCTGGTAAACCCCTTTAGCATCACGTCTAAGCACTGTCTCTTTCTTAGAAGAGCTAATGACTAAAGCACTCATGGGCTGACTAGAAAGTTTTAATGGGATGAGCCGAATACCGAGTTCAGTATCACTCACAAAGATCTCAGCCTTTCCAGCCACTAGCGGATTGCCTAAATATTCCACCACAGGATAGGTACCGATTAGATCCTGAATTAGTTGAGTGTCGGCATCGGCTTTTAAAAGCGAGCTTGTTAATAAGAGTGTTAGAACAAGAAAGAAACGAAACATACAATCTCCTTATAAAAGAGTAAGAAAATTTTAAGCCCCTCATAGAGCACTCACCGATCTAGTACGAAGTTAACAGGTGAGTGCTCTATGTTTACTTTATCAGGCTTTAAAAATAACCCGCGGTGCTTCCTAAATTTAAAGTGAGCAATTGTTAAGAGGGGAGAGTAAAAAAGGTTCTTCACTCTTCAGAAGGAGAAACATCGCGTTAAACAACTTATAACACGATAGTACAGAAGCCATTTTCTAATTAGTGTGTTAAAAACACTTACTTCCTCTGGGCTCTAGGAGAGCAAAAATGATTCGCATCCTTACTTCAAAAGAAAAAGAATCTGAAAAATCTATTTTCTGGATAGACGTTATCGATCCCTCTACTCAAGAGCTAGAGGAGCTTGCCTTAAAATATCAACTTCATAAAACTTCTCTCATCGATTGTTTAGATCCTTTGCATCTTCCTAAATATGAAGAGGTTATCGATACTCATTTTATGATTCTACGTCATGCGGATCCTCTTATGGAAAAATCATCCACAGCTGATACTGTATGTGAACTCACTCGAAAAATTGCCTTTTTTGTTCTGCCCCAAGGATTAATTACAGTACACAGATCTCAACAAAAATTTATTGATCTTATTTTTGATAAATGGCAATCCTATCCTTCCACAGAACTTCAACAAACTTCTAAGCTCATTAATCAACTTATGAAGGCAGTAATTTTAAGTTATCAGCCTGCTCTTGAGTGGGTAGATCAAGAATTTCTAAAATTAGAAACTCAAGTATTAACCCATATACGCCAATCAGAATTATTAAAACAACTCTACTTTTTAAAAGGTCGAGTTTCTGTCTATAAAAAAATGCTTCTAAGCTCACTAAATGCTATTTCACAAATTGATATCACTCATCTTAAAACCTCTCCTTACTTTCAGGATTTAAAAGAAGAGGGAGAGAGGCAATATTTTCGGGCTGATGAGATGTTAGAAGATATGAATTCACTTTTGCAAACTCAACTGGCCATAGCTTCTCATAAAACCAATGAGGTGATACGAGTTCTCACCCTGTTTTCAGTTTTCTTTTTACCACTTACTTTTATTGTGGGCGTTTATGGAATGAACTTTGAGTATATGCCCGAACTTCATTGGAAATTAGGATACCCGGCTATTCTTGCCCTAATGCTCATGGTAACTACGATTATCTTACTTTGGTTTAACCATAAAGGCTGGTGGAGCCATTCAGAGAATCACTAAAAAACACAATTTTCATCAACTGTTAAGGTCGGGGGAGGTAAAAAAGTGAGCCGCGATGGATTCGAACCATCGACCCTATCATTAAAAGTGATATGCTCTACCAACTGAGCTAGCGGCCCACATCAACTTTACGGTGAAAGTTTTAGGAGGTCTAATTAGCCACAGCCTTTTCGTAAAAGCAAGTGCTCTTATCACAGCGATTCTCGGTGAAGGGACTTGTTTTACTTAAAAATAGAAAAAGGGGATAAAAATCAAGGATAAATATAGTGATTTAGCCCCCTTCTTTCAAATAACTCATTGAAAAAATAAAATATTAACGCACCTGTGCCGACAGTATCGCTGGGTATTTACAGAATCGCCGTATTGATTCAGCGAAAACTGCTGATAAAAATTGCAAACATGGTAAAATTATCAACTAATTATGAACTTATTAAAATTCCATTCAAAAAGTCTCGTAATAATCGTTTTCCTGTGGCTCCTAACGGGAAGGGGTCAAATTTTACAAGCCAAATCGGAGAAACGTTATGAGGTAAGCCTTTATACGGGAATCCCTGAGGTGGCTCGTTTAGGAGAATCCTATCGTTCTCTTACGAAAAACATAAAAATTCCCTTTACTCCTATCGATGTCACCAAAGACCCGATGCTACTCCAATCAGGTATTGTCTCTGGAATCGACTTCGAATCTATTGGAGCCAAAGTTTACTTCAAGCAGGGGATAAGTTGTTTAATTATGCTCCAGCCCCCTTTTAAGGGAGTAATAAAAACTAAACAAGTTCAATTATTTGACACCCCCAAACCCAGTACTATGAATTGGAAAGAGCTGATTATTAAGGAGTTGGGGCAGCCCACCACGCAGGGAACCGGAAGCATCCTAGGTGGAGATGTCTACTATTATCCTTGGGGAGATATTGAGATTAGCAGAATTGGTCTTCGACAACTCATGCTCTATCGAGACCGATCCATCCTAGAGTACCGACAAGCTTTAAAAACAAACGTAATTAAACTTTTTAAATAACTCAGGCTAAATTCAGAAAAAGGATCTTTAAAGCTCTGATGGATAATCAGATTCCTCTACCTCAAACAAGTGCCGTTACCTTAAGAAATTAAGGGGGAAACGACTTTGCTTCGTTGTCATTGAGATGCCGAATGGCAAAGTAATCTAGAACTTAATCTTAGCGAATTTTCTTTTTCCGCATTGAAGAATGAGGGTTTTACCTGCCATCTTGAAAAGCTTTTCCTCTTTCACAGGAGTATCATCGATTTTAACCCCCCCCTGAGAAACAAGCCGTTTACCTTCGCTAGTGGTGGCTGCAAATTTTAAAACCACCAAAAGCTTAGGAATCCAAACCTCTTCCGATTCCGGATAAAAAACCTCTGGAATGTCATCGGGGATCTCTTTTTTAGCAAATACATTTTCAAAGTGCTTGAGCGCACTTTGTCCAGCTTCAGCATTGTGGTAACGAGCCACAAGCTCCACAGCTAAATCTGATTTTACAATTTTAGGATTAAGTTCGCCCGATTTCATTTTAGTGAAAACAGCTTCAACCTCAGTCATAGGCCGACTACTTAAGAGATCATAATAACGCCTCAAAAGAGCATCGGGTAAGCTCATCATTTTTCCATAGATCTCATTGGGGCTTTCGTCCACACCAATGTAGTTACCCAGAGACTTACTCATTTTTTGAACTCCGTCCAACCCCTCCAATAAAGGCATAAGAAAGCAAACTTGAGCTTCTAATTGGTGATCTCTCATGAGCTCTCGTCCCATGAGTAGATTGAATTTTTGATCAGTTCCTCCAAGTTCAACATCTGCTTTTAACGCCACAGAATCATAAGCCTGTAAAAGAGGATAGATAAACTCGTGCAAGCTGATACTCTGCCCCTCTTTATATCGACGATTAAAATCTTCTCTCTCAAGCATTCTTGCGACATTGGCGTGAGCCGCAAGTTTAATAAAATCGGTCGCTTTAAAAGTGTTTAACCACTCACTATTAAAACGAATAATGGTCTTCTGGGGATCTAAAATTTTATAAACCTGTTTTTTGTAAGTCTCTACATTGGCTAAAATTTCGCTCTGGCTAAGTTGAGGGCGAGTTTTAGATTTTCCAGAGGGATCTCCTACCATTGCCGTAAAGTCCCCGATCAAGAAAATAACCTGATGGCCAAGCCTTTGAAATTGAGCCATCTTTTGCATAAGTACGGTGTGACCTAAATGAATATCAGGAGCTGTCGGATCAAATCCAGCTTTAATAACAAGCGGTTTTTGGGTCTTTACCGATTTTTCAAGTTTCGCTAAGAGATCTTTTTCAGAAAGAATTTCAGATGTGCCGCGCTTAAGTTCAGAGAATTGTTCCTGAGCTGTCATCATTCCAAATCTCCCCCTTGGGCTAGATCATCTATTTTAACCGTGAAACGTAATCGTTCAATCGATTCCGCTTGTCCCTTTGAACCTAACTTAATGATAACGCACGAAACACCTGGATTCTCTTTAGCTGCCTGAGTTGGGTGGTGACGCTTAGTGATGAATTTCTTTAAAACCCCATCAGGTTTAAGTCCAATAACTGAATCAAAGGCCCCTGTCATACCCACATCAGTAATATAAGCTGTTCCCCCAGGTAAAATCCGCTCGTCTGAAGTCTGAACATGGGAATGACTTCCTACAACCGCAGCAACTCTTCCGGCTAAATGCCAGCCCATAGCATATTTTTCACTGGTCGCATCGGCATGTAAATCTACTAAAACAGGAGTTGAAGCTGGCACCTCTTTTAAAAGTCTGTCCACAGCATGAAAAGGACAATCTTGAGCATCCATAAATACGCGACCCATCACATTGATCACTGCCAATCTTAGATTTCCCTTATGGATAATAATCATCCCTTTTCCAGGACAGGGTTCAGCCTCAGGACTTGACCAATTGGCTGGACGAATGAGTTTAGTCTCAGGACCTAGTAATTGATAAACCTCCTTGTTGTCCCAAATATGATTGCCTGAGGTATAGGCACTAAAACCCATTTCATTTAACTCTTCTAAAGTTCTACGATTGACCCCCCTACCCCCTGCTAAATTTTCCACATTTCCAATAATAAAATCGGGCGTGTAGGTGGCTTTTAAATCTCCAATACAAGCTTGAACTGCTTTTCTTCCGGGTCTACCAAAAATATCTGCAAAATAGAGAATGATCATGTGCTCTCTTCATAGGGCGAAGGGGATTAAAAGTAAATAAACCCTTTTTCGGTAATTAAACCGTCCAGACGAATATCATGAGGCTCTTGAGTTATAGGTTTAGAGATGAGTTGAGGGCTAAAGGCGACCCCCCATTTTTGGGCTAATCGCCCTTCTCGTGATAAAAATCTATCGTAAACCCCTTTGCCACTTCCAATCCTAGATCCTAGCGCATCAAAAACAAATCCAGGCACCAAAATGAGATCGTTCGAATGAAAATCGGTGATTTCCTGATTCTTATCTTCTAAAGGCTCTAAAATTCCCCCCAGCCCTTTAACACTATGAAGAGATTGTAAAGAGTTCACCGTGTAAAACTTCATCTCCCAAGTTTTAACAAGAGTTCTGGGAAAACTGCAGGCCTTAGGTCGGGTTTCCCATAAAGGGATCAAATTAACTTCCCATTCTCTAGGATAAAAGAGAGCTACTTTTTCAGCTTTTTGAAACGTGGGATGGGAGAGAATATGCTGACAAATGGCTTGATTCCAAGACTTGAAAGAGGAGCGATACTTCACATACTGGAATTTCCAGTAATCTCTTAATTGGCCTTTGTCTTTGGAGTTTAAATCCAAGTTTAAATCTGGGTTTCTAATTCGCGTTCAACCCGATCCAAGAGATCCTGGGCTTTATTCAAAAGTGTAGCCTTAGCGTCGACACTCTTTTTTCTTTGTTGGATTCCATCACTTGCAAAGTCAAATGCGGCCAACATTGCGGCTTTTTGTAACGTAAGGTTAGGGTTCTTTTTTCTAAGAGATTCAACCCTTCGACGAACCATTTCTGCAACCTCTTTTAAATGGGCCTCGCCCTCTTCACCCCGAATTAGATACTTTTGATTAGCAATGCTGATTTCTATTTGATTCATAAGAGTTAATCAGATTGTATCAACTCTTAATCAATATCAAAAATCTTTTTTGATAGGTAGAGACTATTTTACGATTTCATCAATGGCGCCAAAAACTGAAATAACATTATGAATACAGTCAATCGTCACTCTGTCGCCAGATTTTAACCATGGAGTGACCACTTTTCCAGATTCGATCATCTCTTGAAACCGTTTCTCAGTAAGACAGGCAAATCCCTTTTCTTTGGACTCATTAGAGAGGGTTCCAGTTCCCACAATATTTCCAGCAGATAGAGGACGAGTTCGACACGCATGGGCAATAAGATCACCAAATGTAAAGTTCATCTCTCGACCATTTGGAGAACCAAACCATTTTCCATTGAGTTGAACTTCAAGATCAATAGAAAGCCGTTTTCCATCCCATATTCCTTCAAGCTCATCAGGTGTTACGACTAAGGGGGCAAAAGCAGAGTTAGGTTTGGATTGTAAAAAGCCAAACTTTGTTTCGAGTTCTGTTTTTACAATTTCACGGTAGGTGATGTCGTTAAACATAGTGAAAAGAGCAATGGACTTGCTAGCTTCGAAAGCTGGAGTTCCTTTAGGCACATCGACAGTAATTGCTGCAAACTCCCCTTCGAAATCGCCTCCAAATTTTTCATCCATGAGATCAATCGGAGCATAAGCAGGCAAAAGATAATCACTGACTCCTTGGTACATAAGCGGAGTTACCTTAGCCGATTCAGGCATCACATCACCTCTGGCTTTTCGAGCTCTTATAACGTGTGATAAAAAGGCACTAGCATCATAAAATCCAGGTCCATGAGTGATGGGAGCTAGACAGCTCTTAAGATCGAGATCAAAACTATCAGCTATTTTATTTAAATTAAGATTGTGAGAAATCTCTAGAAGCTGAGGAGCTACTTGGGACCAGTTTTCTAAAGCCTCAACCAAGTTTCGAGCCAACTCCTCGTCAATTCTAACAGCTCTCTTATTATCTCTAGAAACAACAAGCAGATCACCATTTCGATTTTTTTTGTTCCTAGAAGGTAAACTCGCTAATTTCACGGAAACTCCTTAAATAAATCTTCATCGGGTTCATCCAAACTACAACTACCAAAAGTCGCGCCATGGGATCTTCTGGCCACTTCAATCTCTTCGAGAGTCATGGAGAATTTTTTCCAGCAAAACTTATCTTTATGAAACTCAAAGTTTTTAGATTCAGACTCTAAAAGACAGGCTTCAACCTCTTTGACTCCAAATTCTTCGGGTCCATAGCCCTGAGCAAAATTTAGAGCTGCAAATAGATTCACAAATCCGAAATCTTTTCCATGGGTCACTGCATGATGAAGACCTTGAGTTGCCTTAAATCTAAGACCGTGACTAGTAACTTTTGAAACCGCCTCAGCCAACTGAGTTGCAGTAGGAATATACGTTCCCCCGGTTCTAAATTTAAGGCCGGGAATAAGATCTAGCTCATCATTTTCATCCAACCAATCCACTAAAGCCTGTGAACTATTTTCAATAGCCAATTTCCAATCCCCTTCAAAAGAGATTTCAAAAAAGAGGTCTCTCACTTCATTAGAAGTTAGGTTGGCGGCTCGCTCAAGAACAGGCGAAATAAAATCATAAATTTTGCTAGTCCCTTTAGTAGTCAAAATTGATGCGGGCAGTTTAGTTTCATAGGAGATCACATCCTGACGGCAGGAACTGTAATACCACTTCTCACGACAACGACGCAGTTCTCTTAAATCCCACTCCACAGTTTTATAAAACTCAGCAGATTGATCACTTTGACAAGCTGTTCCTAGAGCCGCAAATAACCAGGGGGTTCCGTCAGCTCCTAGTTCATAAAGCATTTGAGAGGTTAGTTTTTTGATCTCTGTAACTGGTAAGACCATCTTATTCATCAACCAGGGGTGTTTTCCCTCTGTGCGCCAACGAGAAGCTCTGTCCAAAGCCTTTTCCAGGGATAGAGCTGCAGGAGGAAAAGTTCCCGCGTAATCTATAGCGCCCCCCAGCAAAGCGATTTTGGAATTATAGGTCATAGCGTGAAGACATTATAAGATTCGAGTCCTTAACACAAGTCGATTAGAAACCGAAAAAATCTACTAAACCCTTCTATAGGCTTCGACGATAAATCTAATAGAACCCCCAAACGCTTATAAATCCCTCAAAGATCAAGGAGAGAACGGTTATGAGAACTCCTTACAGTATCCAAGATATCCAAAACACTGCAAATGAAGTGGATCATTCAAAGTGCCTGTCGTTAGAACACTATGAAAGATGCTCTTTCTGCAATTCAAAACTCATCTTTACCCATGATCTCAATATTACTTACTTGCAGGTCACCGAAATGAGCCGATGCCCAGGTTGTGGGGTCGCTCCCAATCCCAAAAAATTCACACTGCAGTAAAGGTTTTTTTTAAAAGAGGCTTACAACCTCATAACAACTCAAGATGATAAGAGCTAATTGAATGAGCCGCATGAATAGGCCAGATACTGTGGCCGCAATCCCTTCTAGACAAATTCCAGCAATTAAAAGCTTTGAAGCTAAACCGCCATAACTAGAAAAGGCCAAAACAACTATCAAAATTAATAGTGGTAGAGATTTAAGAATCAATGAGCTATTAACCACGGCTGCTGCAATAGCGCCCGCAAGAAATACAACCCACGAAATAGTTTGTCCTAAATTATTTTGAGATAGGGGCCAGGTCATAAAAGAACCGGTCTTAAAGGCACTCATTAAATTCACTAACGCTGAGCCCTGAACAAACAACGCAATGTCCTTGTAAAAACTCCATCTCAAAACAACTGCAAATAGAATTGGAAGTAAAAAGATAAGCCCCTTTTTTAAAACCTCTTTTGCCGGTTCAAATCTCTGAAAATGCCAAAAAAGGTAGAGAAGAACGGGTAAAAGACCTAGAGCTATTCGATCATTGAGAGCTAAAAGCCCTAAAGCAGCTCCTGTAAAGATCCATTGATTATCGATAGCAGCGCGGAAAAGAAGGGTTGTAAGAAAACAGGATAAACTTAAGTTAGAGCCCAAACTCAATTCATAACTGGTCATCCAGAGAACAGCTAAAATTCCAGCACCGGATGCCACTTCGGGCAATGCCATTCGACTCGCCAGCAAATTCAACTCCCAGAGAAAAAGTAAAAGAAAAAGATTGGAGACGATTAAAATACTATAAAAAGCATTGTTTTGGACGAGAAGAGAGACAATACGAGCAACCCAGAGGAAGGGATCTTGGGTAAGTTCAAAGACCTTGCTTACGGGTTGCTGATTGAGAGCCTTTAGAGCTCGAACTTCAGCCCCTTCAGAAAATCTTTCAATCCACTTCTGAAAAAGTATCGCTCTGGGTTGAAAGGGACGAATAGCTCGCCCGGCATATTGAGGAGAGATCTTGGCATTAATTGTAAATAACGTAACTGCCACTAATAAAAAGCGGTGCAAAATGAACGCTAGAAATATTTTCCACATGAGAAAACAATTTTATCATAAAGAGTTAGATCTCGTTACAGTGCTTTTTAAGGAGAGATAAAGCCACAACACAGGCCGTTTCGGCACGAAGTCTATTTTTCCCAAGCCCCATACCCTTTCCTTCTTTTTGAAACCAATCTCTTTCAGCAACGCTCCATCCACCTTCAGCACCAATCAGAAGATCAAATTCTTTATTCTTAGGGAGAACATCCACAGCATCGTGACGGGCCTCCTCATCGCAATAGATTAATTCACGATCCCTATCTCTTTTTTGAAATACCCATGTTTTTAAATCCAAGGGGGATAAAACTTGAGGGAAATAGCTCTCCTGACACTGTTTAGCAGTTTCTAAAACCACCCTTTCCCATCGACTCTCGTTCCAAGAGCTAATTTTTAATGAATGATCAGTAATTAAAGGCTGAAAACTTCTCACTCCAATTTCAGTACAGCGATGAATGATGAAGTCTAAAGCGTTAGATTTAGGAATTGCAAAAGCGATATGAATCCGACTCAATGATTGTTCTTTTTTAATTTCTAAAATTAGGCAGCGGGCTTTTTTCCCGTAATTATCGATAATTCTTGCTTTAGCCACAGAGCCGACTCCATTCACTAAAGAGCACTCTTCCCCAATCTCCATTCTTAAAACTTTGGCCAAGTGATGAGATTCTTCCGGGGAAAGCTCAACCTCTACGCCCACGACTAAATCAATTTTTGATAAAAAACGTGCCATGAGATTTTTCAGAAACAACCTGGTTTCGCCCTCTCTGCTTTGCCACATAAAGAGCATGATCTGCAGCTGTAATTAAATCTTCAGCACTAGTTCCGCTGTCGGGGAATGCAGCTAAACCGATGCTTACAGTCAAATAGGCTTCCTCTTTTTGTCCTTGGAAAGACATCTTCTCAATATTAAATCTAAGCCTCTCCGCTATTTCCTTTGCCGACTCAATTTTAGTCTCTGGAAGTACTAGTAAAAACTCTTCCCCACCATACCTGCCTACCGCATCGCTCTTTCTTAAGTTAATAAGAAAGGCCTGAGCGATTTTTTTCAAAGCTTCATCTCCAAGAATATGGCCTTCAGTATCATTAAACACTTTGAAATGATCGACATCGACCATGGCAGCTATCAACGGTCTTTTATATCGAGCTGCTCGGTCTATCTCTTCATTAAACTTATTAAAAATAGCTCGGCGAGCAAAAACTTTAGTTAAAGAATCGGTCATTACCAACTCATTAAGTTTTTCATTGCTTTCTTTTAGTGCAACGGTTCTCTCTTCAACTTTTTGCTCTAGAGTTTGGTTTAAATTCAGGAGCTCTTTCTCCTGAATTAACAACCTTTCATTTTTTTCTTTTAAGGCCTCAATAAGCTCTTGGTTTTTGACCAGTAGGAGATGATGGGTGACCGCCTGTTGTAAAACGGTGAGAAATTCTTGATTGTCCCATGGCTTAGTGACATAGCGATAAATTTCTGCTCGGTTTATGGCATCTAGAATATCTTGGGTATCGGTGTGGCCGGTGAGGATGACTCTTGAAATAAAAGGCCTTTTTTTTGCAATTTCAGCAAGGAGTTCGGTCCCCAAGATTCCAGGCATTCGAAGGTCTGAAACGACCACCTGGTAATCGTGTTTCATGACCTCCTCTAAGGCTTTTTCAGGAGACTGAAGTCCGACCATTTCATACTTTCCACGTACGATCCGCTCTAAAGCGGTGAGATTCTCGATTTCATCGTCAATCACTAGAATTTTAGGCAAAGTTGAATTCATACTATTTCTGCAGTATACGGCGGGGCGACAAAAAGGCCAAGAAATTGCTTTAGCTCCCAGTAGTTCTCGGTGAGCCACAGCGCATGGTAAAAAGCGGAGTCATTCAAGAGTTTGGATATGAAAGTGGGGCTACCAGCTCCAAGGAAAGTCGCTGTACGCCCCACTTTCATATCCAAACTCTTGAATGAACCCTCATAAAATTACCCCAATGGCACACCGAGACTTTGCGAAAAGGTTTTTCTAGTACTTCTCAATTAGCCTCAAAATTTATTCACCGAGAACTGCTGGTTAGCTCCCGATGTAGCAGTGCGAGAAGAACTCAAGCAATCTGACTAGTATTACTCAATAAAAAAGAGGAAAATAACTATCCTATGATTCGAATCTACTTATTAGCTTTGCTTTTACTGGTAACCTACTCTGGTTTTTCCGAAGAAATAAGTCCAGTCACATCAGGATCGCAAAATCAGTTAAAAGCTAGCATTGAAAATATTATTTCTACACAAAAATTAAAAGATCTTAAGGCCGGAATTTTTGTGAGTTCATTAAAATCTGGAGAAGTTTTATATGAACAAAATGCTGATGAACTTCTTATCCCCGCTAGTGTGAATAAGATATTCACAGCTTATGCATCTTTAAAACGACTTAAACCTAATTTTACTTTTAAAACTCAGATTTTCACCAAGGGTGCCATTCACAATGAAACTCTAGCTGGAGATCTTTATCTCAAAGGCGGTGGAGATCCTAGTTTGGTTTCTGAAAGAATGTGGATGCTCGTTAATGATCTAAAGCGATCTGGAATCAAAAAAATTATGGGCAATGTCATAGTAGATTCTTCCTTTTATGACTCCATTCGAACTCCTGAAGCCCGACCTAAATACCTTAAGGATCAAGCTTACAACGCACCTATTGGCGGTCTCTCTTTCAACTTCAATACCTGCACAGTTTATGTGAAACCTGGTGAAAAAGCAGGAAGCCCACCTTTAGTTTATACCGATCCTGAAAACACTTATATCGACGTGGTTAATCAGGCCACAACCACTAAAGCAGGTGTCAATAATACTTTAGCTGTGAATCGAACCGAATATGTTAAAGGGGATTTGGGAGATACGGTTTTACTTCGAGGGGGAATTCCAATCGACCATAGTGAAGTACGGTTTTATAAAAACATCGTGAATCCCGCTCTGTATGCGGGCCACATGCTAAAAACTTTCATGCTTCAAAGAGGATTTAAGATCTCCGGTAATGTCGCAGAAGGAACTGTACCCGAAGGTGCCAAACAGATTCTCGAGTTTGAATCTCAACCCTTGTGGATGATTATCTGGGGCATGAATAAATTTAGTAATAACTTTGTAGCCGATCAGACCCTAAAACGATTAGGAGCGGAAGTCTGGGGAGTTCCTGGCACAATGGATAAAGGCATCGCTGTCATGGAAAATATGCTTGAAGACATTGGAATCCCTAAAGGTTTTTATAAAATAGTGGATGGTAGTGGTCTCACAAGAGAGACCCGTGTCACGGCCCGTCAAGTTGCTAGAGTCCTTCAAATGGGCTATCAGGATTTCTCAACCTCTCCTGAATTCATTGCCTCTTTGGGTATCGGCGGAGAAGATGGCACTATGAAGCGTCGCGCTTTAGCGATCAATGAATCGGTTATTCGAGCTAAAACAGGTTCTTTGGATGGAGTCAGTAGTTTGGCGGGATATGTAACTTCAGCCGATAATGAACTCTTAGTTTTTGTTATTTTGTTGAACGATCCTAAGTTTAAATACGGTAAAATGGCTTCTTGGGCAGACCAAGCGGCTGCCGTTATCTCAAAGTTTAAACGAAAATAATTTTCAAAGTCAGAGGTTAAGGGTGTCAAAAACTCCACGTGTGTGGCTAGGTTTAACTCTTGTTTTTTCATTTTATTCTTTTGCCTTAATTCCCACTCCTTACAATTTACAATCTCTCAGAGAAAAAGAGTTACCTAACTTCGGCCGTCAAGAAGAGGCTTTAGGTTATTCTTCAAATGAAACCTTTAAAGTTCCACGGGAACTAAAAACACGAGTTGATTTCTGGAAACGAATCTATACCGAGATCACGAGTTCTCAAGCTATTCTTCATGATTCACAATATCCGGAAGTGACTTATGTAGTTTTAGATATCTCTACCTATACCGAGAATTCCCCAGTTCCCTATGGAAAAAGAATGATAGCCATGAACCGATTTTTTAAATCAGAGAAAGAAAAAATTGCTCAACAATTGAAACAACTCCATAACTTTAAAGGGGCTACGACAAATATGCCGGTAGAGCTTTTGTCTTTGCACCGAAAATTTGAATCCATTAAAGAAAAGAATAAATACTTAAATGCCGTTAATCGAATGAGAGCCCAAGTGGGTCAAAGAGATCACATTGTAAGAGGTTTTATCTATGGGGGGCGATACCTTAACGAAATGATGGCAATTTTCGAACAAAGAAAAGTTCCCAAAGAATTAACTCGATTACCCTTAGTGGAATCGGCCTTCAATCTGAATGCTAAATCTAAAGTGGGAGCTTCTGGAATCTGGCAATTTATGCGGACCACAGGAAAAGAGTATCTAAAAATAGATAAAAACGTAGATGAACGTAATGATCCCATTGCAGCGACTAAGGCAGCGGCCCAACTCTTAAGAGAAAATTATGAAGCTCTAGGTTCCTGGCCCCTAGCTATTACCGCTTACAATCACGGGAGACAAGGGGTTGTGAGAGCGGTTAAATCTGTGGAAAGTTCAGCCCTACACCACATCATTAAGCATTACAACGCTCCCAGCTTTGGTTTTGCCTCTCAAAATTTTTATTCAGAATTTATTGCCATTTTAGAAGTGGAAAGAGAATACAAAAAACACTTTGGTAAGATGCTAGTAGATCCCCCTATGGAATATGAAAAAGTTTTAGTTCTTAAGCACTCTCCCATTTTAGAAATTTCTAGTCGGTGTCAAGTCCCAATAAAAGAGGTCACCTATTACAATCCAGCCCTAACTGACTGGGTGATTTCAGGAAAAGGAAAAGTTCCTCAAGGATTTCAATTGAAAATTCCAGTCGGAACCCGAGATGTTTGTGCTCGTTCCAAAAAAGCACTCACTACCGATCTCAAAACTAACCCTGCCCAAATCGTGAGTTTTAATTTACACTCGGATAAGTAAGTTAAAAACCTCTGGACGATTTCATGAAAATAGAAACAGGACTCGATCTCTTTATAAAAAAAGACCACGCTAGATTTAGAGATTCGCGAATAGGCCTATTGTGTAATCAAGCTTCAGTCGATAAAAACCTTCGTCATGCTTCAGAGCTTATTCTTCAGAAAAGTTTAAAGCTTAATGTGGGTTGTTTTATCGGTCCTCAACATGGCATTCGAGGCGAGAAGCAGGATAACATGATTGAGTCGAATGACTTTACTGATCCCAAAACTCAACTCCCAGTTTATAGTCTTTATGGCGCCTCTAGAAAACCCACTCCACAGATTTTAAAAGAGCTAGACACTTTCGTAATTGATCTCCAGGATATTGGATGTCGTATTTACACTTTTATGTACACCCTGCTCTACTGCATGGAGGCAGCTAAGGCTCACGGGAAAAAAGTGGTTGTTTTAGATAGACCCAATCCTATTGGCGGAACCCATGTTGAGGGAAATATTTTAAATATGAAATTCGCCTCTTTTGTGGGGCTCTTCCCAATGGTAACTCGCCATGGAATGACTCTGGGTGAACTTGCTCTAATGTTTAATGAAGAATTAAAGATCCATTGCGATTTAGAAATTATTCCGGTTAAAAAATGGAAACGAAATCTCTATTCGGAAAGCTGGGGAAGACAATGGGTTCCACCCTCTCCTAATATTCCAGTAGCTGAATCTGCACTGACATTTCCAGGGACTGTTCACTTTGAAGGAACCCATATTTCTGAAGGAAGGGGAACTTCCATGCCCTTTCTTTACTTGGGGGCCCCTTTCATCAATGCAGATACTCTTGCTGATAAAATGAATAGACTTAAGTTGCCTGGTATTTATTTTCGGGCCATCTATTTTCAGCCCACTTTTCATAAAGGGAAAGATCAGGTCTGCGGGGGAGTCCACTTTCATGTATTAGATAGAAAAAAATTTAATGCATTTGAATCTGGCATTCACCTGTTATCAATGATTTCTAAGCTCTACCCAGAGTTTTTTAAATGGAAACAGCCCCCTTATGAATATGAAACAGAAAAAATGCCCATTGATCTAATTGCTGGAACCGATGAACTTCGCATGATTATTGACTCTCATCAGTCGATAAAAAAATTTCTGGAAAAATCCAGAGAAGATGCGAGGGCTTTTATGAAAATCAGAAAGCCCTACTTAATTTATTAGGAATTAATTTTGAAATCGCGTTGTGAAGAATTTACTATCTCGATAAAAAACTATCAGATTGCAGTCAAACGTTGGGGTTCTCCCGAAGCAAAACCCATTATTTTTTAATCCATTCTCTGTATTTAAATCTCAAGTTCTAATTCCCGTGTAGGTGTAGAGCTCAAACAGATCGTTTTCGCTCATATTTTTGATCTTAGTTTCCTACGGAGAGCTTCCAAAGTCGGTCATGTACATGAGCCCTGTCGGTAAACTGGCTTTCACATTACTGTTAATTCCCAATTGTCCGTTACCGTTGAACCCCCATCCGAACACCTTCTTTCCCGCAGTGGCAAGGCAGTAAGGATACCAGCTAGCAGAATCGTGCCAGCCGCCATTGCAAGAGATCCCATCCACTTCACTTAATAGCTGAGTTCCATCGAAGTTCTTGACCAAAGTGGCGGAATTTCGAGCGATAAAATCCCCAACCCCAAGTTGGCCATAGTGGTTATAACCCCAGCAGTAAAGATTTCCGGCGGAGCTTCGTCCACAGACTATTCCGGCACCCACAGTAATTTCAACGATATCTGAAAGTGCACTATTTCCAAAATAGACGGGGCTAACTGGCTGATACCGATGCAAATTTGCTAAATCACCAATTTGCCCCTGATCACCTCTACCCCAACAATAGACCAAACCCGTATCCGTGAGGGCACAGGTGGTATCGTGGGCGCCGGGGACCTTACTAGCGGCGATAGCTACTACGTTCTCCATTCCAGCCGCGGGTAAAACCGGTGTGGTCGCGGTGTTCATGGTGGTTGTGTGTCCTAGTCCAAGGTTTCCGTAGCTGCCATTATATCCCCAACAATAGGCTTTATTATCGGCAAGTATGGCGCAGGCGTGGTGTCCACCTACAGCTAAGTATTTTGCCCCTGCAAGTGGTGGCGCAGTGAGGGCGCTTCCACTAGAAACATTCACGGGAACCCAAGAGTTCACAAAGCTTTGGTTGCCCAATTCTCCATTTCCATTATATCCCCAGCACTTGACCCCTCCATTAACTAACAGGGCGCAGGAGTGGAAACCTCCGGCATGGACCGATTTGGCGTTGGTGATATTATAGACAGATACTGCCGTGGCACTTGAAGCGGTGGAGTTGTTTCCAAGTTGTCCGTAGGCATTAATTCCCCAACAGTAGACCTTGCCCGTGCCGGTAACTGCACAGTTATGCTCTGGTCCGGCGTTTAAATCGACCACATTTCTTAAGATCTCACTTGAGCCGGCGATTCTGACTCGGTCACCATTGGGTTTCCACTGCTGGTAAGCGAAATAACTTCCCAATCCGAGCGTACCGCTCGATGAGTTATATCCCCAGCAGGTGACGGTTTCATCTTCAAGAATGGCACAAGAATACTGTCCTCCTGCAGCTACCTTTACAATTTTCGAGTCGACCAAATCCGAAGATTTGGTGCAAATGACTGAGCTATAGGTGACGCTACCGGAGGTGTTAAGGGTCTCAAACTTAGTCCCTGCCTCCGCACATTCCGAGGGGACTGCAGCTGCGGTGACCCGTACTGCTTGAGGCTGAGCACGATTACAGAGGGTGGTCGATATTACAGATGCGATCTCAGCGGGAGTGTCAGTAAGCTCATTGCCGTTAGTCTCTATCCGTACCGTTAAGATATATCCCCCATTAGGACACTGATCGATGGAGGCGTCGGTACGGGTGATACGGGGTTGAGATCCGGAAGAGGGGATGCATGTAATCGTTATAGCCGTTTGCTCTGAGGTTTCGAGAACACCATTTCTACTCAAATCGAGACCGGTAGACACAACCATACCACCATTAGGACACTCACTGGACGTGGCCGACCTAGTAACGAGAAGACTTGTATATCCGGCCATACCGGTAGCCCCTGTCTCTCCTTTTTCACCTGTGGCTCCTGTTGCACCCGTAGCTCCGGTGGCTCCTGTTAATCCAGTGGCACCTGTATCCCCTTTTTCACCGGTAGCCCCTGTTAATCCAGTGGCTCCTGTTGCACCTGTAGCTCCAGTGGCTCCTGCTGTTCCGGTAGCTCCTGTTAATCCAGTGGCACCTGTATCCCCTTTTTCACCGGTAGCCCCTGTTAATCCAGTGGCTCCTGTTGCACCTGTAGCTCCAGTGGCTCCTGTTGCACCTGTAGCTCCGGTTAATCCAGTGGCACCTGTAGCTCCAGTGGCTCCTGCTGTTCCGGTAGCCCCTGTTAATCCGGTGGCTCCTGTTGCACCTGTAGCTCCAGTGGCTCCTGTTGCACCTGTAGCTCCGGTTAATCCAGTGGCACCTGTAGCTCCAGTGGCTCCTGCTGTTCCGGTAGCTCCTGTTAATCCAGTGGCACCTGTATCCCCTTTTTCACCGGTAGCCCCTGTTAATCCAGTGGCTCCTGTTGCACCTGTAGCTCC
>SXGT01074144.1_pt1 | contig 32584 bp, 28 predicted proteins | sample 3176221 | NCBI WGS metagenome assembly SXGT01 (sample SAMN11356862, study PRJNA531348) | freshwater metagenome | isolation source: freshwater sample F1-120 | place: China: Fuxian Lake, Yuxi | collected 2017-12-25
CCTCCCGCGCCACCAGCCTTGCCGGCACGGTGCCGCCATTGCCGTTCATCAACAGCAACTCGCGCTTGTGACCCTGCGCGGCAAGCTGGGCCTGCAGCCGCGTAATGTAGCGGTCCAGGATCTGCTGCACGGCGGCGTTCACCGCGGCGGTGGTGCCGCGCTCGTATTCCCGGAATTCGGAGAGCAGTTCGTGGCCCAGCGTGACGTAGTCGTTCGGCCAGAGGCTGCGGGCGATCTCCCCGGCGCGCTGCTCATGCGCCGGGTTGGCATAGGCGTGCAGGAAATGTTCGAGCCAGGCCACCGACTCAGCGTCCAGATGGTTCGTCGGTTCATCGAGCAACAGCAAGTCGGGCGACTGCAGCAACAGCCGGCACAACGCCACCCGCCGACGCTCGCCCCCCGACAGTTTGCTGACATCGGCGTCAGGCGCAGGCAGGCGCAACGCGTCCATGGCCTGCTCCACGCGGGCGTCCAGGTCCCAGGCGTTGGCGGCTTCGATGGCATCCTGCACGCGCGCCTGTTCCGCCAAAGTCTTGTCCATCTCTTCGTCGGACATCTCCTGAGCGAACTTCTCGTTGATCTCGTCGAACCGGGTCAGCAACGCCCGAGTGGCGGCTACGCCCTCTTCCACGTTGCCCAGTACCGTCTTGCTCTCATCAAGTTGCGGCTCCTGCTGCAGAAACCCGACAGTGGTGCCCTCGGCCCGGAACGCTTCGCCGAGATAGTGCGGGTCCATGCCCGCCATGATCTTGAGGAGGGTGGACTTGCCGGTCCCGTTGCTGCCGATAACGCCGATCTTCGCGCCAGGCAGGAAGGAGAGCCAGATGTCTTTGAACACGACCTGGTCAGGTGGATATACCTTGCCCAGGCCCTTCATGGTGTAGATGAATTGGGCCATAACGCGACGCGTGCTCTATTCTGCCCGGAAGCCCCGGGATGCGGGCGGCTTTACCACCGGCGCCTTGGGTGGCTCTGGTGTGAAGTCTTCGCCGGGATTGATGAAACGATCGGCTTCGAAATGGTACTGCTTGTCGTACAACTGGCGGTAGCGGCCCTGCCGCGCCAACAATTGCGTGTGGGTGCCGCGCTCGACAATCTCGCCGTGTTCGAGCACCAGAATCTGATCGGCGGACTGGATGGTCGACAGCCGATGTGCAATGACGAAGGTCGTGCGGCCTCGACGCAGTGACCGCAGACCGTCCTGAATCATGGCCTCGCTTTCGCTGTCGAGGCTCGATGTTGCCTCGTCCAGCAGCAGAATCCTGGGGTCTGCGAGGATCGCCCGCGCAATCGCCACGCGCTGCCGCTGCCCTCCTGAGAGCCGCACGCCGCGCTCACCGACCACCGTCTGATACTTCTTCTCAAAGCCCTCGATGAATTCGTCGGCATGCGCCACCTGGCTCGCACGGCGGATATCGTCGTCTGTCGCATCGGGCCGGCCGTAGGCGATGTTGTCGGCCACCGGGCCATCAAAGAGAAAATTGTCCTGGAGCACTACGCCCAGGTGATGGCGGTAGTCACCCAGTCGAAGGCCGCCCAGGTCGCGGCCATCCACCATTACGCGTCCTGTGGTCGGCCGGTTGAACGCCATGATCAGGCTCAGCAGAGTGCTCTTGCCCGAGCCCGACGACCCGACAAGTGCCGTGGTGCTGCCCGTCGGCGCGCTGAACGACACCGCCTTGAGCACCGGCACACCCGGCTGGTATTCAAACCAGACGTCGTCAAACGCCACTTCGCCGCGGAGTTCGAGCACCGTGGAGTTGGAGGCGTCCGCCGCGTCCTCACGTGGGGTATCGAGGAGTTCCCGAATTCGATCGAGTCCCGCGAACGCCTCTGTGATCTGCGTGCCGATCGACGCGATCTGTACGATCGGGGCGGCCATCAACCCCGTGAAAAAGATGTAGCTGATCAGGTCGCCAAGCGTCATGGTGCCGGCTACGATGGCATTGCCCCCGACGGTGATGATGACCACGCCCATGGCGCCGATCACGACACTGGAAAATGCGGTTGTCGCGGAAACTCCCGTCATCGATTGGGCGACATTCTTGAAGAGCCGATGCACTCCTCTAGTGAAGACCAGGTCTTCGCGCCGCTCGGCTGTGTAGGTCTTGACCACGCGAATGCCGCCCAGCGCCTCGTTCAGCCGTCCGGTCACATCCGCTTGAATCTTGCCCCTCTCGCGAAACAGCGGCCTGAGCCGCTTGAACGCATAGGCCAGGGCGCCGCCGAACGCGGCAAGCACCGTGAGCGTCACGGCCGTCAAGAGCCAGTTGACCCAGAACAGGTACGCCAGCGCCATCACGGCGGTCACCATGCTGCCCGCCAACTGGGCCAGTCCTGTACCGACCAGGTTGCGGATGCCCTCCGCGTCGTTCATCACGCGCGAGATGAGCTGTCCAGTCTGGTTTTTATCAAAATAGCTGACCGGAAGCCGCATCACGTGCTCTTCCACGCGCCGGCGCATGTCGGTGATGGCGCGCTGGGCGGCCACGCCGAGCACCTGCGACAGGGCAAACGATGTGATGGCCTGGACCACCGTCGCACCGCCCACAATCCACGCGAGCGTCGCCAGCCTGTCGACGCGCCCAAGTGTGAGGTCGTCAATCAGGTATTTCGATAAGTACGGCAGGACCATGCCGGCCAGCCGGCTGACGAGCATGAGCACGAGTCCCAGCAGCAGGCGGCGGCGGCGCGCCCAGATGAGGTCGCGCACTTCAGACCAGGCGGCGGACCAGCGGATCTTCTGTTTTGGAGTCGACAATCGGCTCAATTATCCCCGAAACGAGCATGAGCTCGCAGCTGATTTGGCAATCAGCCACGAGCTCATGTGCAGACCCTGCCGTTCTACTTCGTCAGGTTGACGCGCAATTCTGCCATGACCTGACGGCGTGAAACGTCAGCGAAGACGTGCTGCATGATCTGGCGATTAGTCAGGTTCACGACCTTTATGGTGGTGATGTATCGACCACCCGACCACTTGGCGCCGAAGCTTCCGTTAATCGTGGTCTGCGCCGGAGTTGTCCCTACGTAGCGCGCGTCAAGCACGTCCTGCCAGAAGGCTTCGCCCGCGTAGGCTACCGAGGCCGAACCGAACATCCGTGGGCCGGAGTAGTTCATCCCCATGCTGAATCGGTTGTTCGGCGCGAGATTGAGTTCACTCAACGCGAAGTTGGGATCCGGGTCCCGCTGGTAGGAGTAGTTCACGTAGGCCGATGTGGTCGAATTCAGCGACGCGTCCACGCCAAGTTCCACACCCTGGTTGTTGACCTCGCCCAGATTCAGATAAGTGAACTGGGTCGGGAACCGGACAGGTCTGCCAGTGGCGAGCCCCGTGTAGAGGGCCGCCCAGGCTGGATTTAGCACAGCGGGCCAGCCCGGGGGTGGCGAAAACGGACCGTACTCGCCAGTCTGGGTGAAGAAGATCTGGTCGGCCCACTTGGTGTAGTAGTAGGCGGCGGAGATGGTGACGCGGTTGTCGATGGTGGCCGAGTACCCCAACTCAAAGGCAGTCATGCGTTCTTCCTTCAAATTCGGATTGCCCACAGCGGCCGTCGGCACACGGAAGACCGTGGCGCCAAACGCCGGATTGAATAATCCGAGCGGAATCGGATTGGTCACAACGGTGTTGAGGTTGTTGTTGATCGCCGAAGGCGAGCGGAATGCGCGGTTGTACGACAGGCGAATCGTGGAGTCGGCGTTGGGCTTCAGGAGAAGCGCCACACGCGGCGAGACTACCGGGGTCTCGATGGACGTGAACTTGTCCACACGCGCACCGAGGACGAGACGGGCGCGTTCGCCCATGAGGATGTCGTCCTGCACGTAGATGCCACCTTCCTTGCGTTGATTCTCCAGGGTGGCGAGCGACAGGTCAAACTGGTTGTAGCGAACGTTACCGCCGTAGGTGATCACGTTTCTGCCGGCAACCTTGGTGTTACTCAGCTCGAGGTCAAAGGTCTTCGTGTTGAAGTCCAGGGTGATCGGGACGCCTGCCGTATCCACCGCCACCAGATTGGTGGCGTCGCCCTCAAGGGCGTTCATGAACGCCTGCACACGAAGCGCACCTTTGGAGTAGTTGATCTTGCCGTAGCTGAACGTGGTGCCCGGCTTGATATCGAACGGGCCGATGCCGCTGTGCATGATGCCGTCCGTGCCGGCGTGCCCGCCCGAGAACGTCCATCGCTGGCCTTCGGTGCCGTCGTAGTCAAAGCGCAGATCCACTTTCGGCTGCGACGTGCCGGTGTTTTTGTACGTGGGATACGGGGTGCCGGTGGTGTTACCGCGGATCAGGCCCGTGGGACGCGCGAAGGCGTCCGACTGATACGTGCCCACCGACAGCTTGTACGCCCACTTGTCGTTAATGACCTGCGCGTGGGTGATGTTGCCGTAAATCAGCGCGCCATTCTTGGCGGCCTTGTTGGCCACCACACAGGGCCCGTTTGCCAGAGGATTGACACCGCAGTACTGCTTGCCGAAGCTGCCGGCGCCCATGAGGAGGCTCGTCCCTTCCATTTCACGGGGCGTCTTCGTGATCACGTTGATCACCCCGCTGAGCGCGTTGGCGCCCCACACGGCCGATGCCGGCCCGCGGATGATTTCGATCTGCTTGATCTCGTTGGTATTCGACGGCATGAAGTCCCACATGACGAACCCAAAGAAATCCTGGTAGAGCGTGCGGCCGTCGAGGACCGCCAGCTGCGAGGTGGCCAGCGAACTGGTCGCCGACCGACTCGTGATGTTGATGTCACGCGCGGAAATCTGCGTGATGTTGACGCCGGGCACCGACCGCAGCAGGTCGGCGTAGTTATTGGACGGCGCCACTTCCAGGGCCCTGGGGCCGATGACCGACATCGTGGCTGGCGCGTTCACCAGCTGCTGCTCAGTCTTGGAGGCCGATACGACTACGGTCTCCTTATAGCCTATCGGTTCTTCTGGTTTTGCTGTCGGCTTGGGGGGTGGCTGCTGGGTCGGGGGCGGCTGGGTGGACGGAGGGGATGTTTGAGCGAGCGCCGGGCCTGCGGTGAGGCTGGCCAGGGCGACGAGGATTACTGCTGTACGAAACACGTTCATAGCTTCTCCCTTGGGGGTAGTCCGCTTCGGCGGCTATTATAAGCCTTTCCCAGCGCAGCCGTGACCTTTCCCTCAGACACGCCGCCCTCCACCCCGGTTGACTCCGGCCCGCCCGCCCGACCCGAGTGGCCGGACCTGGGCGATGAAGCGTTGCTCGATATCCGGCTCTGCGCCCTCGGCCTGACCATCGATGGCTCGGCCCTGGAGCCCAGAATCAGCCAACTTCATGAGGAACTGGCCGCCAGGGGCATCACCTTTCGGCCGCACTTTTGGCTCTCCACCGAGTGGTTCTGCCCGGATGGCGTGCCGGGCATCGCCATCCCCTTCTACCTGGCGCATCCGCGGCTCATGAAACTGGAGAAGGCGCAGATGCTGGAAGTCGAAGGCGGCACCCCCGAGTGGTTCATGCAGATCCTGCGGCATGAGGCTGGCCACGCCATCGACAATGCCTACAACCTTCGCCGCCGCCGCCGCCGGGTCAACCTGTTTGGGAAACCGTCCGTGGAGTATCCAGAGGTCTACCTCCCCAAACCGTATTCCAAGAGTTTTGTCCTGCACCTGGACTCCTGGTACGCCCAGAGCCATCCCGACGAGGACTTCGCCGAGACGTTCGCGGTGTGGCTGACGCCAGACAGCGACTGGCGGGTGCGTTTCAACGACTGGCCGGCACTCAAAAAGCTCGAATACATGGATCAGTTGATGCGCGGCCTAGCGGGACAGCCACCCATGGTGACCTCGCGCCGCCGGGTGGAACCGATCGACAGCGCACGCGGCACGCTGCGCCGCCACTACGCAAAGAAGCGCGAGCAGTACGGCCTGGAACACCCGAACTTCTACGACCGCGACCTGCGGCGGCTCTTCTCCAGCGCGCCGGAGTATCACCAGAACCTGAAAGCGGCTCGCTTCATCAAACGCATTCAGCGGGACGTGCGGCGACATGTCGCCGCGTGGGCCGGATCGTACCAATACACCATCGATCAGGTCATCGTGAACATGATCCGGCGCGCCGACGAGCTCGACCTTCGCCTGATGCACCCCGAAGAACAAACCCGCCTCGACTTCATGCTCATGCTTACGGTCCAGACGATGAACTACCTCCACTCCGGGCGCCATCGCGTCGCCTTGTGACATTTCGCCATTACAGCGAGGCAGCCCGAGTCAGAAAGTGTGAGAATCACCTATGCCTGTACGAATTGTGCTCTCCGGACTGTTGCTAGTGTCGGCCTCCCTGTCCCTGTCGGCTCAGCCTACCAATTGGCTCGAGGCGTATCGTGAGCCGGCGAAGCGCCTCATCGAGGCGTCTCAGGCCTCGGACTTTGCGTGGCAGCGCCTCGCAGAAGTGACGGACCTCTACGGCCCTCGCCTGTCGGGCTCGGTCGGTCTCGAACGGGCCATCGATTGGGCGGTCGAGACCATGAAGAAGGACGGACTGGAAAACGTCCGCAAGGAACGTGTGCTGGTGCCCAAGTGGGTGCGCGGCCGCGAAAGCCTCCACTTGCTCGATCCCGTACCGCAGCCGCTGGTCATGCTCGGTCTGGGCAACTCCGTGGGCACCGGCCCGGACGGCGTCACGGGCGAGGTGATCGTCCTCAGGAACTTCGATGACCTTGAAGCGAAGGCCGCACAGGTCAAAGGCAGGATCGTGCTCTTCAATGTGCCGTTCACAACCTACGGGGAAACCGTGCAGTATCGCTCCGCCGGTCCCTCACGGGCAGCGCGTCATGGCGCGCTCGCCATGCTGGTCCGCGCCGTGGGGCCCACGGGACTCCGCACACCCCACACCGGCTCCACCACGTACGCGCCCGACGCGCCGAAGATTCCCGCCGCTGCCATTCCCGCCGAAGATGCCGAACGCTTCCAGCGCCTGCAGAACCGCAGCGTGCCCATTCGCGTGACCCTCATGATGGACGCGCACTTCGAGGCGGACGTGGAATCCTTCAACGTCGTCGGCGAACTGCGCGGCCGCGAACTGCCCAACGAATTGGTGGTGATGGGCGGTCACTTCGACTCGTGGGATGTCGGCGTCGGTGCGACTGACGATGCGGGTGGGTGCATTGTCACGTGGGAGGCCGTGCGCCTCATGAAGGTCCTGGGGTTGCGGCCGCGGCGCACAGTCCGTGTGGTGCTCTGGACGAACGAAGAAAACGGCATGCGTGGAGGCAACGCTTACCGCGATCAGCACCTGGCCGACCTCAAGAACCACGTCATGATGCTGGAATCCGATGGCGGTGTGTTCGACCCGGCCGGGTTCGGGTTCAGCGGCCCTGACAGCGCGCGCCGCACGATCACCGCAATCGCCAGCCTGCTGGCGACGCTGGGCGCCAACAAGATCGAGGCCGCCGGTGGCGGCGCGGACATCGGGCCCAGTGTGCAGGCGGGCAACATCCCATCCATGTCACACCTAGTGGGCGGCAACTACTTCCTGATTCACCACACGCCGGCCGACACGGTGGACCGCATCACGCCGAAACAAATGGCCGACAACGCCGCCGCCATCGCGGTCATGACGTATGCCATAGCCGACCTGCCCTGGCGCCTGGGTAGTGAAAAATAGGGCGATCACTTGACGGTAAACACAATGAAGTCGCCCTTTTTCTGATGTTCTTCGAGGGCGATCGCATCGAGGTCTGCGAGCGGCACCATTGACACGACCACGGTGTGCGCGGCCGGCAGGCGTCGGCGGACGCGGGATGCAGTGCCGAGACCGTAGTCGGAGTGAAACGCGCCGTTGTAGTGCACCACGACCGGGCGGGTGCCGGGTTTGGCCGAGGCCGCAGCGGACCAGCCAAGGCTAATTGATTCGGCCATCGTCTCGTCTTTTAGGCACTGTGACGCATAGAACCGATCCACTTCCGCCGCGCCGGCGTGTGTGCCCATCACTTCTTTGAAACGCCGGTAGTACTCGTCGTCGGTCGGGCACTGCCAGTCGGCGGCGAACCACGCCCTTTCGGATGCCGGCTTGCCGACGAGGACGTCGAGGCCGGTCTTCGAAATTTCCGATGCGAACGGCCGCGGGATATTGGCCGCAATCACCGGCCACTGATGGGCTACGGCAAAGTCCACGAGAGGTTTGTAGTCGGTGGCATACCGCGGCCAGGGGCGGGAGGCGGCGAGGAAATCCGCTTCGGCCAGTTGACCCAGGCGGAACTGGTCCAGGCGGCCCTGGACATCGCGCTCGAACATCTCAAGCGATACGATGACATCGCCTCTGCGGCGGGCCAGCCCCTCAAGAATGGCCCTCTCCAGTCGGTGTGTGTTGGGGTCATCGTGCTGCTCGCCGACAAACACGATGTCGGCCTTGGCCAGAGCCGCCATCATCGACTCGAAGTCGGACAACTGGCCCCGTGCCGAGTCGAAGACCCGCTGAGGTGTATACGACTGGGCCGAGACGCCGACCGCCGTGGTGGCGATCACGACGAGAACCACTGCGCGGATGCGCGTCATTCTCGGATTGTAGCCGGGCACGACGGCCGGATGATATAACCCTTGACGATGATTCCGAATACTGGCTCCGCCGTGACCGACACCTTCTGGATAATGCTCCTGCTGGGCCTGCTGGGTGGCCTGACAGCCATGATCATGGCGGCAAAGTACCGCAGCGACGTCATGAAAGCGGACCCTGGGAACCTGCGCATGCAGGAAATCGCCGGCTACGTCCGTGACGGCGCCACGGCCTATCTGCGCCGCCAGTTTAAAGTGGTGGTCCCGGTCCTGGTGGTCGTCGGCGTGCTTGTCGCGTTCGGCGCCAATTACCAGCTTTTCCAGCAGCCTGGTGGCCCGCTGATGACCGTGTGGATCCTCCTCGGATTTGTCACCGGCGGCCTCGGCAGCTTCTGGACCGGCTGGACCGGCATGAACATCGCGACGCATGCGTCGAGCCGCACAGCGTGGGCCTGCACGGATAAAACAAACGGCCTCAACGCGGGGCTGCAGATTGCCTTCAAGGCCGGGTCGGTCATGGGCTTGTCGGTGGTGGGCATCGGCCTGCTCTTCATCGTGGCCTGGCTCGGCCTGTTCGCCGTGATCGCCCCCGACCAGCCCGCGCTTGTAGGCCAGGTGATGGTGAGCTTCGGGATGGGCGCGTCGATGGTGGCGCTCTTCGCGCGTGTGGGCGGAGGCATCTACACGAAGGCCGCCGACGTAGGCGCGGACCTGGTGGGAAAGGTTGAAGCCGGCATTCCGGAAGACGACCCGCGCAACCCCGCCACGATTGCGGACAACGTGGGCGACAACGTCGGCGACGTGGCCGGCATGGGCGCGGACCTCTACGAGTCGTACAAGGGTTCGATTCTGGCAGCTATTGCACTGGCCGCCGCCGCCGCGGTCAGCCTCGGGCACGCCGAAGCCGCGTGGACACTGATCATCGCCCCGGTGGCGATTGCAGCTGTGGGCATCTTCCTGTCGGTCATTGGCAGCCAGTTAGTGCGCACCCAGGAAAACGCCTCGCTCAAACAGCTGCTCGGCGCGCTTCACCGCGGCGTCAACGTCGCGTCGATCGGCGTCGGCGTCCTGTCGGGCGTCATTTGCTACATCTGCTTTGCAGATGTCTACAACCTCATCCCAGGCGCGACGTGGTGGGGCGTGTGGCTGGCCACCGTGGTGGGCCTCGTCTCTGGCCTCATCATCGGCCAGGGTTCTGAACACTACACGGCCTACGACTTCCGTCCGACGCAGGAAGTGGCCGAGTCGAGCGCCACCGGCCCTGCCACGGTCATCATCAGCGGCCTGGCCGTGGGCATGATGTCCACCTGGATTCCAATCGTGACGATTGCCGTCGCGACGGCGCTGGCCTATGGCCTCGCGGGTGGCTTCGCTGACCCGTCGTTGGGGCTGTATGGCATCGCGCTCGCGGCCGTTGGCATGCTGTCCACGCTGGGCGTCACACTTGCGACCGACGCGTACGGGCCGATTGCCGACAACGCCGGTGGCAACGCGGAAATGAGCCATCTGGGCGACGGGGTGCGCAAACGCACCGACGCGCTCGACAGCCTGGGCAACACCACCGCCGCTATCGGCAAGGGCTTCGCGATTGGCTCGGCCGCGCTGACCGCGTTGGCGCTCATCGCGACGTTTGCCACCTTGGCGCAGGGCACGCGAAGCCAGGCGGATTTCCTCGAGACCATTTCGCTCGTGGACCCGATGGTCATCAGCGGCATGTTCATCGGCACGCTGCTCGTGTTTGTATTCTCAGCGATGACCATGACGGCGGTCGGCCGCGCGGCGCTTGTGATGGTGGAAGAAGTGCGGCGCCAGTTCCGCGAGATTCCCGGAATCATGGAAGGCACGGCGACGCCCGACTACGCGCGATGCGTAGATATCTCCACCGACGGCGCTCTGAAGAAGATGGTGGTGCCGTCGATGATGGCCGTGATCATACCTGTGATTGTCGGCATCCTGTTCGGCGTGGGCGGGGTCATCGGCATGTTGGCCGGAGGTCTGGCCACGGGCTTCGCGATGGCCATCTTCATGGCCAATGCGGGCGGCAGCTGGGACAACGCCAAGAAGTGGATCGAGTCGGGTGAACTCGGCGGCAAGTATCTGGAGAACGCGGCAGGGGAACGAACGAAGAACCCGCGACACGCAGCCGCGGTCATTGGCGACACGGTCGGCGACCCGTTCAAGGACACGTCGGGCCCCTCCCTCAACATCCTGATCAAACTCATCAGCATGGTGTCGGTCGCCACGATCGGCATCACGATGGCCGTCAACAACGGCGAGGGCGTGGTGCGTGTGTTGATGGAAATGCTGCTCAAGTAAATGTCGGAGACAGACCGTGGACACCTGTCGCTGCTCGAAAGCGAAGCTGTTCACGTCCTCAGAGAAGTGGCGGCGCAGTTTGAGCGGCTCGCTCTCCTGGTTTCAGGCGGCAAGGACTCCGTCGTGGTCACGTGGCTCGCGCGCAAGGCTTTTGCTCCAGGCCCCGTGCCGTTCCCACTGCTCCACATCGATACGGGCCACAACTTCTCTGAGACCCTGACCGTCCGCGACCGGTTCGTGGCGCAGATGGGGTGCACGCTTGTGGTGCGGCGGGTGCAGGACTCCATCGACCAGAGCCGGGTCTACGAAGAAACCGGACCCACTGCCAGCCGAACCGCACTGCAGACCACGACCTTGCTTGATGCGATCAAGGAACTGAGCCTTGATGCTGCCGTTGGTAGAGCGAGGCGCGATGAAGAAAAGGTGCGTACGAAAGAACGTATCTTCTCGCATCGTGACGCCTTCGGCCAGTGGGACCCGAAGAACCAGCGGCCGGAATTGTGGAACCTGTATAACGGGTGCAAGAACCCGGGTGAGCATTTCCGGGCCTTTCCGTTATCGAACTAAACGGAGCTCGACATCTGGAAATACATCGGGGCCAGAAACATCCCGCTACCTGATCTGTGTTTCGCCTACGAGCGCGAAGTGTTGGACCGATCGGGCATGCTGTTGGCCCGGGCCCCGCACATCGTGATCCAACCTGACGAACGCGTGTCGAAGCGTACAATCCGTTTTCGCATCGGAGGTGACGCCACCTGCACAGGCGCGGCGGAATCCACCGCATCGAGCGTGGCCGACATCATCCTGGACACCGCTGCGGCACGCGTGACCTAACGCGGCGGCCGCGCCGACGAGCAGTAGTCCAACACCGCCATGGAAGACCGGAAGCGGCAGGGCTATTGCTGATGGACCTGCTTCGTTTCACCACCGCCGGCCGCGTGGACGACGGCCAGAGCACGCTCATCGGGCGTCTGTTCTACGATACGAAGTTCATTTTCGAGGACCAGCTCGAGGCCGTGGCGAGCGCCAGCCGGCGGCTTGGCGAGCACCGGAGGAACCTGACGCGGATGATCGACGGGCGGCGCGCCGAGCGAGAATAGAAAATCACGATCGACGGCGCCGACTGCTCTGTCGCCACGCCGCGACGCACATTCATCAGCGCCGACACGCTAGGCCATGGGGAGAATACATGCAACATGATGACCGGCGCATCCACGGCCGACCCGATCTTCTTCCACTCGTATTGCCTCAACTCAGCGACGGGCTCATTTATCCTGATTGACCCGGCGACTAGCGCCACTGCAGCGGTGGGCACGATGCGTGGCGAAACCCAGGCCGACACACAGGTGTCGGCTGAGATGACGAAGCAGGGATGGAACATCGCACGCAGGGCATATGAGAGCCCGCAAGGTCACCGGGCCTCCGTGGTGTGACTCACAGGCATGTCGAGCGCCGGCAAGACCACGATCGCGCGTGGCGTCGAACGCCGCCAGCTCGACGCGGGCCGCCGTACGATGCTGCTCGACGGCGACCATCTGCGCCATGGCCTCGGCGGAGGCTGGTGAAGACCAGCCGGAGCTACGTACGCGGCCTGCTCTTCAAGGCCGAGGCGCTTACTCCGGGTAGTTGTGCCGGAGTTCGACCGGCTTCACCTTGCGCCGGCCCTTGATGCGGATGTTGATGAATTCGACGAACACCGAGAAGCCCATCGCAAAGTAGATGGAGCCCTTCGAGATGTGCTGCCCGAGCCCATCGGCCACAAGCGAGAACCCAATCAGCAACAGGAACGATAACGCAAGGATCTTGACCGTGGGGTGAACTTCCACAAAATCAGAGATGGGTTCGGCGGCCAGGAGCATCACCAGGACGGCCAGTATCACGGCGGTCACCATTACCGTCAGATTTTCGGACATGCCAATGGCGGTGATCACCGAATCGAGCGAAAATACTATATCGAGCAGCATGACCTGGGTAATGACGCTGGCGAACGTCGCAGCGGCTTTCCCGGTGGCATGTCCTTCCTCACCTTCCAGCTTGTCGTGAATCTCGTAGGTGGCCTTGGCCAACAGGAACAATCCACCGAAGATGAGGATCAGGTCACGGCCAGAGACGCTTAACGACATGATGGTGAACAGCGGCGCGGTGAGTCGCGCCATCCACGAGAGCGAAAAGAGCAGCGCGATGCGCATGAGCATGGCGGCCATCAGGCCGACACGACGCGCGCGCTTCTGTTGATTTTTAGGCAGCTTGCCAGACAAGATCGAAATAAAGATGACATTATCAACACCCAGTACGATCTCGAGGAACGTCAGGGTGACAAGCGCAATCAACAGTTCTGGCGAGGTGAATATTTCCATGGGTGTGTGCGGAAGAAACAACTATCGGCGTTTGATCATGACTTTGAGTTCGGCCCAGCCGGTCGCCTCGAAATATTCAAGGCGGATTCGGTGACGTCCGGCAGTGAAGGGCACGCGATCGACTTCCGAACCGTGGATGTCCCAACGCTCGAGCATTAGCTTGTCGCCGAGCCACACCCGGATGCCGTCGTCGGTGATAGTTACGAGTTCGTAGTTGCCGGCCGGAAGTGTCACGGTGCCTTCGGCACGCATCGCGAGCCGATCAGCGGGTAGATCGGGCATCATTAGGCGGCCGCTGATGAGGTCAAACCGGGGCACGACCTCGGTCTTCGTCGGGGGCTCATTGAGCCTGTCAGCAAACGCCTGGGGCGCCGTGAGTGGGTCGGCCTTTTCGTCCCACGTCCACCAGCGAGTGTTCCAGGCGATGGCGGGCTCGAACTGTTCGTAGACGAAGCGATGGGGTTGCCCTGCGGGGGTCTTGCGGCCACGCGGGTCCACCACTTCGGTGCCGAGGTATTCGAACTCGAGGCGCAGATCGAGGCCTTCACCAGCCGGTGTCACCACGACTTCAGCGCCTATGGCGCCGGCGCTGGTGTTGACCGCCCCGCCCCGCGCGGAAACCAGCTTCCACTGCCCCGGCGGTCCAAGCACGCGAAGCCTTAAAGGCCGGTCGGTCGCCTTCCCCACCGGCCACAGCTTGGGATGACGGTAATCGTACGGGCCCCATTCGTCCACGATGATCGTGGAGCGGCCACGTCGCGCGCCCTCGGGAAGGAGGGCGTTCATGCCGTCGGGAAGCGGCAACCACGTAGCAGGAGTGGGCACCACTTCACGCTGAACCGTCGTGGTCACCGGCGCGGCGTCCCACTGCAGCCCATCGACATCCAAGCCGCCTTTCATCAGCGCGCCCATGGTGCCGCGCACGGCATTCTTGGAAAGCCGTACGCCGCTGGTTCTGATCACATCGAGCACCGAACCGTGATTCTCGAACGTGTTGTTGGCGATCCGGTAGTCGCGGCTGCGGGTGTCGCGAAACTTGGCGTATCCCCAACTCGGGTCCTGTGTGGCGTTCGCCCAGAGCCGCAGGGCCACCTTGTCGCCATTGAAGGTGTTGCCGGCGATGGCGATATTCTGGCCGTGTTCGATCGCAATGGCCTCATCGTTGCCGGCGAACGAGTTATTCAGGAACTCGGTGTCGTAGCTGTATCCGCCCCAGACCCCGTGCCAGCAATCGTCCACACGATTGCCGATGAACCGGTTCCTGCTAAAGGTGACCTCGATCCCGTTGGCCACCGCATGGCTGAAGTCGTTCTCAAAGAACACGTTGTCATTCGCCCCGCCCTGGCCGGTGTCCATCGTCGACTGCCCCGCCCACATGAACAGGCCGTCGCCGCCGTGTGTGGCGGAGTTGTGATGAAACGTATTGCGACTGGACTGTTCGTACATCAGGATCCCGGTTGAGTCCTGGCCGCGGAAATAGAAGCCGTGACTGTAGCCGCGCACCGCGTAGTCGAACTTGTTGTGCGCCACCATGCTGTCGGTGGTGCGATACATCCCGAGGCCGATCGATGACAAATACGAAAAGTCGTTGTTCCAGATCTTGAGGCGCGCGGATCGCGTTACCATCAGACCATTTTGACCCTGCGTCGCCCGCGCGTGGTCAATTTCCGCATCATCACACTCGCTGAGGTAGATGGCAGCGCCGAATCGCAGCCATTCGTCCTTCTCGTTGTTGTGGTACGACATCCAATCAACTAGGCTCTCTTTTTCGATGCCCGACCAAAGGCGCTGCTTCCAGTTGTAGCTCAGATTCAGATCAGTCAGATGCAGGAATGGCGACTTGCGCGCGAGGATGGCGACCTTGTAGCCACGGATAGCGCCACCTTTGATAGTGACGCGGTCGCCGCCGTCAATCTCGATGCCCGTACCGAGGTAGCCGTCCGGATCGGCGAAGGGGTCGCCTCCTTCGATTACGACCCCAGTCAGCTCAAGCGTGATATTTGAACCGCGGACTATCACGGCCGGTTTGGCTTGAGAGCCAGGCAACCGATAGACGCCTGGCTTTACTCTTGTGTTCGAGGTGATCACCATGCCGGAGACAAGGACTACGTCCGACTGCCCAACCGCGGCGGACAACGACACGACACCGGCGGCGGATGGCTCTCCGTTAATTAACCAATGAGGCAATGAGCCAAAGAGGCAAAGGAATGCGGCAATGCCGCCAATGAAGCAATTCCGGATCACGCGTGCACTCACAGAGTTTCCCCTTTGCATTCGCCTCAGCCGTCGGTCCATGGATTAAACGTCCGGACGCCCGTTGGCGCGAAGTCTGACACGTTCCTGGTGGCCACGGTCATTGCGTGCACCAACGCGGTGGCGGCGATCATTGCATCACGGTGCGACTGCGGATCTGGCACATGCAGCCGCGCACACTGAAGGGCGACCGTCGTATCCACTGGCAGAATGCGCCCCTCGAACTGCGGCAGGATCTGTCCGTCCAGCCAGGCCCGCAGTATTTTGCCCTGTGCCTCATCCCGCCGCTCGACCATCACTACGCCGAGTTCCAGTTCGAGCACGGAAATCGCTGAGAGAAAGAAGTCGGCCACCGGCGATGCGGCAGCCCACACCAAAACGCGCGCGTCAGCCTTGTCGGGCCGCCGCAATTCCGACACAACGTTGGTGTCGAGCAGGAACATCAGGACAAGTCGGGAGGGCGGTGGAGGCCTGCCACGCGCGGCGGGTCAAAATCGACGTCCGCCACGCCTGGCTGCGCCACCGCCTCGGCCAGTGTGACTCGCCCTCCGACCAACTTGCGATAGTCCTCGATGCTCAAGAGCACATGGGCCGGACGGCCACGGTCGGTGATAAAAACCGGCCCGTTGTCGGCCGCCTTCTTCGCCTCACTGGCGTGTTGATTAAAATCCCGGCTCGACAGAGTAATGATGGCGGTACGCCTCCCCGACTTTGCCATGATGTAGTGATGTTACTACATCAAATCGCAAACGTCGCGGGATCCCACGAAATCCCCAACTCTTCAGGCCCCCCCATGTATCCGAGCATCGCGGACGCGGCGACGACGATTGGAGAGGCGAGAAAGCCCTCGCCTCCGTAGCCCATACGATTCTGCCAGTTGCGGTTGAACGAGGTGATCGCCCGCTGGCCTGGCGACAACGCGTCTTCACCCTGACCGAAGCAGGGGCCACACCAGGACTGCCGAATGACTGCGCCGACGGAGCGGAAGACGTCGGCGATGGACTCGCCTTCGAGCCGCGCGTCCGCCGTTTCGATCTGCCGGCCCACGCCGCCGCTCCCGGGGAACACCTTGAACTCGGTGGCGGCCTTGACGCGGCCGAGGCCTCGCGCTGCGCGCAGCACCAGCGCGGCCTGCAGCAGGTCGTCGTAGCTACCGTTGGTGCACGACCCAATCATCGCCTTGTCGAAGGTGACTCGCTCGCGCGCCACCTCTCCGGCGTGGAAGGCATTACCGGGGCTGAACGGCTTGGCGATCATCGGGGCGACCTCCGACAAGTCGAACACCTCGTCGATCTCGTAAACGGCGTCGGCTCCGGGCGTGACCATCGGGTAGGGAAGGTCGGTGATGCCTTTGGCGCGATACCACTCGCGCGTAGTTTCGTCGGGTGCGAAGATCCCGTTGAGGGCCTCAGCCTCGGCCATCATGTTCGCAATGGTGTTGCGCGACACCATCGGCAACTGGCGCGTGGCATCCACAAACTCCACCGACATGCCCTGCGACTGTTTGGCGCCCCACCGCCGCAACAGTTCAAGCACCACATCCTTGCCGCCGACCCAGGGGTTGAGGCGGCCGACAAACGAGACGCGGCGCTGCTTCGCCAGAGTGAAGTAGATGTAGCCGGTAGACCATCCGAAACCCAGGGTCGTTGACCCCACGCCGATGCCCACCGCGCCGTAGGCTCCGTACGCACGGCTGTGCGAGTCGGCTCCGGGAATAAACTGCCCGGGCATCACCAGCCCCTGCTCGGGAAAGTAGAAATGAAAAATGCCGTCGCCAGGCGTGGCGTAGTACGGCTTCTCCATGCCGTGGAACTTCGCGAAGGCCCGGCCGATGGACGTCTGCTTGTCGTCTTCGTCCTTGCCAGTGAAGACGAAGTGGTCGTTGGCCACGGCCGCCTGGCGCGGGTCGATCACCCGGCCGCCCGTAATCTGGTTGAACGTGTGAATGGAAAATGGCGCGGTGCCATCGGAGGCCGGCAGCAGGTCGGCATAGGCCCGGAGCGTGGCGCCGGGTTTGAAATCGGCGCGCGTGAGATCTCGATCCATCCGGTGCGCCCAGATGATCTGTTCCGTGGTGGTCATCCCACGGGCCAGCGCCTCGTCTGCCCAGTCCAGCGAGGGCAGGACCTCCACTGAACGTCTGAACTCGCGGCGTCCGACAGCGAAGATGCCGCCGCCTCGACGGATTTCCTCTTCTTTCATCGACAGCGGCACCGGCACATAGCTCTTGCCCTGGGTGATGTTCGCAATGGCCCGTGACACGGGATCAAACGTGAACTCGTCGCCATCCTTCGCATCGGCCACGGCCTCGGGACACTGCACCACGTGCAGGCCGAGGTTGAAGGCGTTGCGCCGGAAGATGTCGCCCATGTTGTTGCCGGCGATGATGACCAGCTCGAGCCCCACCTCTTCGGCGACGCCTTTGAGGCCCGCAGGGCTCATTTCGCGCGAGGACCCGATCGCGAAACGATCGCCGGCAATGAGGAACGTCTCGCCGCGATGCACGCGAGCGCGAAAATCAGGCATCAGGTGGCGGAACGAGCCGGCCTTCCACCGTTCGTCCAGGGTCTCGAGGCTCTCTGACACACAGTCGGTGGCCGGCGTGATCTGGTCGGTGTCGATGGCGTCGAGCTTTTTGCTGCCCGCCGGCGCCTTGGAATCCCAGATGATCAGGGCGCGGCCGCGAATGAGGGTGGTGGAACCGGCCGCCTGTGGAACGGGGGCAGGAATGTCGCCAGAAGACACGCCTGGCTTGAGGCGCGCGGGCAGGATGGTGTGCATCGCGGGTATTTTACAGTGGCGCACAGGTAGCACGGGAAACTTCGGGAACCGCGGGTCGGTATCTGACCAGCCGCACCGCAGGAACCGCGAGCCGCGGTCGTTCTGAATCCATCGTGCATGGCGGCAGGCGGCGCACAAACCAGCGCGTGCGGCTTGCCGACCGGCCTCCCCTTGGTTCATCATCAGGTCATGCTCCACAGGGCCTATGTTCACATCTGAGGCGGTCACACGTCACGTACGCGTGTCGGTGACGGCTCAGTATTCGCCCGAGCGCTCGAAGCCGTCAGAGACGCAGTGGTTCTTCTTGTACACCATCACCATCGCCAACGAAGGCCAGGATTCGGTGCAGTTGCTGACGCGTCATTGGGTTATTACCGATGGCGCAGGCCAGGTCGAAGAGGTGCGCGGCCCCGGCGTCGTCGGCCAGCAACCGACGCTCGGGCCAGGCGAGACGTTCACCTATACGTCGGGATGCCCGCTCTCCACGCCCTTTGGTTTGATGCAGGGCACGTACCAGATGACCACTAAGGACGGCGAGCAGTTCGACGCGACCATCGCTCCGTTCACGTTGAGCGAACCGTACACGGTGCACTAAAGCCTCAAGGCTTTCACCATAAAGGCCATGAAGACCCACGAAACAATGCGTGGTGCTATCAGAAGCGCGGCGCCTTCATGGAGCGTCATGCTCTTCATGGTGAGCATCCCAGTCGTGCGCTAGCGCCGTTCGCGGGCCGCGCGGAAGCTGTTAAACCCCATCGCAAGGTAGACCAGCAGGATCACGGCCATCGCGCTGCGTGAAACGACGGCCGCAGGCATGGCCACCTCGCCCGACAGCAATGCCGGAATCGACAGCAGGCCCGAAATCGACCCAAGCATGCCCACCAGCGCGATACCCATCGCCAGGTGCATCGCCGTCCGGCGATTGTCCTCATGGCGGGCGTAAAACCCCAGCATGGAAATCACCAAGCCGAACGCCGCTGGGATGAGCGCGGTTAGGCTCACCCTGCCGGTCATGACATAACCGCTCACGCCCACGATCATCAGCAGTAACCCTACGCTTCGACTCACATTCGCCACTGTATCCTCCTCACATAAACGTACACGGATTATCGATCGCGTGCGTGAGCCGCCTCATATAGTCGGCCCTGGCAATTTCCACCACGCCAAATTGCGCCAGGTGCGGTGTGACCCACTGGATGTCCAGCAGCGTCATCCCACGTGCGCGCATGTGCGACACCAGGGCGACCAATGCCACCTTTGACGCATCCGTCTCATGATGGAACATCGACTCGCCAAAAAACGCGCCGCCCAGATGGACGCCATACAGCCCACCAGCGAGGCGACCGTCACGCCACGCCTCAACCGAGTGGGCCACGCCGAGGCGGTGCAACGCCACATACGATTCCAGAATGTCTTCCGAGATCCATGTACCCTCTTCGCGACCGGCCGCGCACGCGCGCATGACACCTTGAAAGTCGCGGTCGATCACCACGTCGAAGCGCGTCGACCGCACGACGCGCGCAAGCCTGCGCGACACTCGAATCAAATCAAGCGGCAGGATCGCGCGTGGGTCTGGCGAGAACCAGCCAATGCGGCCATCCTCCATCGCCATGGGAAAGTAGCCCTGACGATACGCCTGTAGGAGCAAGGGCGGGTCGATCACGCAGAGACGACGTAACCGTGGCACAGTTCCTGAGTTACTCCGTTCCTCAGTTCCCAACTTCCTAATTTCTTTACGGCTCGATCACGTCCGCAGGCGTACGCCCTGCATCTGCACGGCCGGAGCCGGCCAGGCGGCTGATGGCCCGCACGGTCATGTCGTGGTTCATAAGAATCTGGCACGACAGTCGCACACCGGTCAGACCCCTGGACGTGAGTGCCGCAGTTTCGGCCTCGGTCCTCGCCTCGGGCTCCCCGAAGATGAATTCCACACGGCAGGTTGTGCAGCGCGCCTTTCCGCTGCAGGCGTGCAGTTGATCAATGTGCGCGTCCTGCTCGAGCGCCAGCACCAGGCGCTTGCCTACCGGCACCTCGAACGAACCTTCTCCCTCTACAGTCAAAAGCGGCATCTTGTCTGATTCTCCAATCTGGAATCGGAGATCGCTTATCGATTCCGATCGTATCGTCGTCGAATTGTGGGAATGAGGTAGTCCCGAAATGCACGTTCGAAGTCGAATTCCGGTGCGAAGCCCCAGTCTTTTCGAGCGGCTCCATCATCGACATCCGCGGGCCACGAATCGATGATGCCCTGGCGCTTGGTATCGACGATAAACGACATCTGGGCGCCGGGGAAGGCCTGCAGTACCTCGCGGCGCACGTCGTCGGCGGTGGGCGCAAAGGCTCCGAGGTTGTACGTGGTCTGGGTCAGCGAAGCCCTGGGCGCCGCGGCCAACTTCAGCAACGCACCTACCCCATCCGGCATCGCCATAAAAGGAATTTGCGCATCGGGGCGCACGAAACAGGCATACGGCTCGCCCTTGGCGGCGGCGTGGATCATCTCGGGCGCGTAGTCAGAGGTGCCGCCTGACGGCACGGTGATCGCCGAGATGAGTCCGGGGAACCGGACCGCGCGAAAGTCTACGCGACCGGCTATGGATTCAGCCGACAGCTGTTTGTAGTGCCTGGCGTAGTACTCGCCCAACTGTTCGCAGTACAGCTTGTTGCAGCCATACATCGTGGTGGGATGGGTCCACTCATGCTCCTTGACGCGCCCGGCCGTGCGCTTGGCGTCCAGCGACGGCATGCCATACGCAGCAATCGAGGACGGATACAGGAATGTGACCGGCCGTCCGTGCGACTCAGCCTCATGCTGTGCAAACTCCAGCAGGTTGAGCGTACCCTCCACATTTACTTCGTGGGCCATGACGGGTGAGAACTCCGATCGCGTGGAAAGCAACGCGGCCAAGTGGAACACCATGTCCACTTCGAACTCAGAGTGAATGCGCTCCAGCAGGCTGCGGTCGAGAATCGACCCGGTGAACTCGCGCGCGACATGTTTCGCCAGTGGCACTTCCAGTGGCGCCATGTCCAATGTCACGATCAGACGCGTGCCATCGGCTGCCAGTTGTTCGATGAGACCATGGCCAATTTCGCCACCAGCTCCGGTGATTACGACGACAGGTTTACGCATGAGTCATCCCAGCATCAATTCGTGCACCACCGAGACGACGATGGAGAGGACAGAGAGCACGATACAGACCAGAGCCCACACCATGTGGTTGATTCGCTCGGGCTCGAGGGGATCGAGTATTCGGCTGGCCAGGTATCCCCCCACAAATCCGCCCGCGTGGGCGTAGTTGTCAATGCTCGACATGACCAGTCCCATGACGAACATGAACACCGCGTAGTACACCGCCTGTCGGTAGATGTCGCTCGAACCACTGCGCCGGCCATAGTGCACACGCGCGCCCAGCAATCCAAAAATGGATGCCGAGGCGCCAACCGTGAACGGCGCGCCGTGCAGGATTGGCAGCGGCAGGAAGTTGAGGTAGTTGCCTGCGAATGACGTGAGCGTGAACCCGGCGATGCCGCCCACCGTGTAGATGATCACCATGCGGCCCGGGCCATACAGATCCGCCACACCCGGACCCAGCTGCCTCACCCAGTACAGGTTGAACAGGATGTGAATCAGGCTGCCATGCAGCCACGTCGCGCTCAGCACCGTCCACCAGCGATCGAACCTGAAGACCGGAATGGAGCCGCTCGCGCCAAACAGCAGGAGGCTGTAAGTGCTCGGCGACAAAAACGAAAAGCCCGCCAGGCCAATCTCGCCCCGCGACGCGACCAGTGTGATGGCAAACATCAGCACCGACAGGCCGATCACGAACGGGATGAACCCGAGATCGCTGCCGAGACGCCGGACAGCGGAGGCGAATCCCCACAGGCCCGGATTGCGGCGTCCACAGTTGTAGCAGCGGTCGTCGTTGACGCCCACCAAATACCCACAGGACACACAGACAACGGACCCGGTGGTTTGGCGACCGAACATTGGCCACGATTGTAATGGGGAAGTAAGGAAATCGGGAAGTGAGGAACTGGAGTGAGTAGACTGCTGTCGATGCGGGTTCTAGTGACGGGCGGCACGGGGTATCTGGGGCAGGCGATTGTCCGCGCGCTGGTGGGGCGCAGACATGAGGCGGTGGTATTCGCGCGCGGCGAGAAAAGGACATCGGGAGAAAAAACGACGTCGGATGTCTTTTTGCCTGCCACCCCCAAAAGGACACCCGACGTCGTTTTTTCTCCCGATGTCTTTTTCATCTTCGGCGATGTGCGCGACCGCGACGCGGTCGTCGCAGCCGCACGCGGCTGCGACGCCCTCATCCACACCGCCGCCGTCGTCAGCGTCTGGCGCCCGAACCCACGCGACTTCGACGACATCAACGTCGGCGGCCTGCACCACGCGGTGGAGGCCGTGCGGACGCACGGGCTCCACCGCCTCGTCTACACCTCGTCGTTTCTGGCGCTGCCACCAGCGGGGCACACGGTCCCGCTGGTGGCCAACGACTACCAGCGCACCAAAGCCGCGGCGCGCTTCGTCGCAGACCAGGCGCGCCGCCAGGGCATCCCCATCGTCTCCATGTACCCCGGGGTCATCTATGGGCCGGGCCTCTTGTCAGAAGGCAACCTGATCGGACGGATGTTCGCCGACCACACGGCCGGCCGGCTGCCCGGACTGCTCGGCGCCGATCGCCTCTGGTCGTTCTCGTGGGTCGATGAGGTGGCCAATGCACACGTCTCAGCCCTTGACCACCCGAATCCCGAATCTGGGTATCAGGTCGGCGGCCCCAACCTCCCCCAGCAGCGCCCGTTTGAGATTCTGCGCGACCTGCGCGGCACGGCCCTGCCCCGCCGGCTGCCCCTCTGGGCCGGAACACCCGCCGCCTGGCTGGACGAAAGGCGCGCCAGGCTGACCGGCCACCCTCCCCAACTCACCCACCCCACGCTTCAAATCTTCCGCCACGACTGGCCCCTCGACAGCTCTGCCGCCGAGCGCGACCTCGGCTACCGACAGAAGGACCTCGCCGAGGGCATTCGGGAGATGTTGGACTGCATACTTTGAGGCGCGGACGACACGATGGATGTGGATGTGAAGGGCCCGGCCGGCCGTCATCATGAAATGACTTTCCGCTATGCTTCTCAGCGGAGAAGCATATGCCGCCCATCATCCGTCGTCTCTACACACTTGTTGTCGGCACCGCACTGGCGTTCACCATCGCCGGCCTGTGGTCGCTGCCGCTGCTGGCTGGAAAAAGCGGCGGCGTGCCCGCCGATCAGGCCGCGGCCGGAGTACAGTCCTACCTGAACTTGTTTCAGTGGCGCGGTATTGGTCCCGATCGCGGTGGCCGATCGCTTGCCGTCGCAGGTGTCGTGGGACGCCCGAACGAGGGCTACTTTGGTGCCGTCGGTGGTGGCCTCTGGAAGACGACTGACCGCGGTGAGACCTGGGTCCCGGTCACTGACGGTCACGTAGGCAGTTCGTCGGTGGGCGCCGTCGCGGTGTCTGAAACCAACCCAGACATCGTGTATCTGGGCATGGGCGAGACGTGCATACGCGGCAACATCATGTCTGGCGACGGCGTCTACAAGTCCACCGACGCCGGCAAGACATGGACGCACATCGGCTTCCGTGACGCCAGGAACATCTCAAAAATTCGCATTCACCCGAAGAACCCAGACATCGTCTATGTGGCGGCATTCGGGCATCACGGAGGACCGAACGACGAACGAGGCGTCTTCAAGAGTACGGATGGCGGCAACACCTGGAAGCGCACCCTGTTTCGCGACGCGAAGACGGCCGCCATTGATCTCTCGATTGATCCTAGGAACCCCAACGTGATTTATGCCGCGCTCTGGGAAGCCTTCCGGCTGGAATACACGATGTCGAGCGGCGGCCCGGGCAGCGGGCTGTTCAAGTCCACCGATGGTGGCGAGACGTGGGCAGAGATTACGCGTGCACCCGGCATGCCCACCGGCCTGATCGGTCGCATCGGTGTGTCAGTGTCCGGTGCCGATTCCAACCGGGTGTATGCCCTCGTCGAGAATGCCAACGGCGGGTTGTTCCGCTCGGATGATGCAGGCGCCACGTGGATGATGGTCAACAGCAGCCGCAACATTCGTCAGCGGGCGTTTTACTACACCCACGTCACCGCTGACGTCGCCAACGCCGACACGGTCTATTTGCTGAACGTCGGCACATTCAAGTCTACTGACGGCGGCAAGACTATGACCAGTTTCGCGGGCGGCGACTCACACGATTTGTGGATTGACCCGGCCGATCCGAAGCACATCCTGCACGCCAGCGACACCGGCGGTGCTGTCACATACACCGGCGGGAATCCGTTCACGGCCCGTGACTTTCCGACGCCGCAGTATTACCACGTGGTCACCACCAGACATTTCCCCTATCACGTGTGCGGGGCGCAGCAGGATGGCAACACCGTGTGTCTCCCCAATGAAGCAGGCGGTGGCGGCGGCCGTGGCGGTCGTGCCGGTGGCACCGCATCGGAGATGTACAACCCCGGTGGCTTTGAACCTGGCTACATCGCTCCGGATCCCAAAGACCCGGACGCCTTCTTTGCAGGTTCGGTAAACGGCGGCTGGCTGCAATACACGAACCGCCGCACCGGCCAGCAGCGTGAGGTGCATCCATACCCACGGATGTTCTCGGGCGAACCATCGAGTGCATTGGTCGAGCGTATTCAGTGGACGTTCCCCATCATCTTTTCGCCGGTGGACCCACGCGTGCTTTACACCGCCACGCAGCACGTCTGGCGGACCACCAACAACGGGCAGTACTGGGATCGCATCAGCGGCGACCTGACCCGGCACGATCCGAAGACCATGGGACACTCCGGCGGCCCGATCACAGGAGACATGAACGGGCCCGAAGTCTATGCCACGGTCTTTGCGCTTGCTCCAGGAAAAACGGACGCCAATGTTCTCTGGGCGGGGTCAGACGACGGGCTGATGCATGTGACACGTGACGGCGGCAAGGCCTGGTCAAACGTCACGCCCAAAGACATGCCGGACTTCGGCCGCGTCAGCATCATCGATGCGTCATCGTTTGACGCTGGCACAGCGTACGCGGCGGTGAAGCGGCCGTTACTTGACGACTTCTCGCCGTACATCTTCCGCACGCGCGATTTTGGCCGTACGTGGACGAAGATCGTGAACGGGATCAGCAATGAGGAATACGTCAATGTGGTGCGCGAGGATCACAAGCGCCGTGGTCTGCTCTATGCAGGCACGAACAAGGGCGTCTACATTTCCTATGACGATGGCGCCACGTGGCAGTCGCTCTCGCTGAACCTGCCGAGCCTGCCGGTGTCGGACCTGATTGTGGAAGCTCGTGACCTGGTGATCTCCACGCACGGCCGTGGGTTCTATGTGCTCGATGACATCGCGCCGATTCGTCAGTTCAGTCCAGCCGTGCCCTCTGCGTCGCCAGCCTACTTGTTCGCCCCTGAGGATGCCATTCGATCCACCAACGGCGCACAAATCAAGTACTGGGTCACTGCTTCGGTCACGAGCCTCACACTGGAAATACTCGACAAGGCCGGTGCGGTGGTTCGTACGTTTGCAGGCGCAGCAGGAGCCGCAGGGGGAGGCGCTGCCGCGCCAGGCGCAGGCCGAGGCGGCGGTCGAGGCGGCGGTGTGGCCAACGCACCGATGGCGCAGGGCATGCAGAGTGTGACGTGGGACCTGCGGTATCCCCCGGCCACCAGCTTCCCCAACATGATTCTGTGGGGCGGCGGCGTGCAGGGGCCCGCCGCGGCGCCGGGGACATACCAGGTGCGGATGACCGCGAACGGAGTGACGCAGACGCAGCCGTTCATGGTCAGACGGCATCCCCTCCACATTGACGAAACCGATGCGGATCTGCAGGAGCAGTTCGACCTGGCGATTCGTATTCGCGACAAGGTCACTGAAGCCAACCAGGCGGTGATCGATATCCGGCGCATCAAAGCCGACGTAGCCGATCGACTGACGAAATCGTCCGATGCGCGACTCAAGGCCGCGGCTGACGCGCTGGTCACCTCACTAAACGAAGTGGAAGGCGAGATTTACCAGGTGAAGAACCAGGCCGGCCAGGACCCGCTCAACTTCCCCATCAAGGTGAACAACCGGCTGGCATCGTTGTTGTCGATGGTCGACAGCGGCGATGGCAAGCCTATCGGGAATGCGGCTCCAATCCTGGCAGCGCTCAGTGCGGAACTGAACGTGCTCATCGACAACGTCGATCGCATCCTGACCAAGGATCTTGCTGCATTCAACGCGGAAGCCGCGCGGCTGAAGCTGGACGCGGTTCAGGGGCGATAGGCGGAACCGGGGAACTGGCTGGAATTGTGTGGCAGACGCTGCGGTGTCCAGTGGGGGCGACAGCGCAGTTCCTGCAAGGTTCTTTCGCGGCGGTGTGGTGTGCCGACCGCCAGCTTTGCCGCGCGGTTGCCGAAGCGCTGAACGAACAAAGCGGCTCATGTGATCAGTTTGCGCCGCCACAGCGAGATCGCAAACAACAAGCCCGACAGGAGCAAGCAGACGCCGGAGGCGAAGGGCTCCGCTCAGGTCGAGGAGAGTCCGTTTACAGACACCTGACCGGCGGCGCCGAAACAGGTTTCCGCGCCATACCAGGTCGCAAAGACGATAGGTGTCGAGAGGATCGGCACCAGCTTGCGGCCGGCCACAAAGTAGTCGTCCTCAGTGGCCATGCGACGTGAAACGCACGCGCCAATGGCGAACTGCAACAACACCCAGGCGAGAACGCCGTACAGAAGGAGGAGGGGGGGGGGTGGGCATCTGCACGAGGTGGTATACGGCGTCAGAACGATACGCACGAAGAAAGCACAGTTCCGTAAGCTGGCGCTCGACCTGTCCGAGGTTGTCGAGGGGGCGCACAAGAATCACTCGGACTTTCGAGTGCGTGGTCGTATCTACGCCACTTTGCTCCCGAGTGCGGGGCAGGGGATGGTGTCGTTGCCCCACGATATCCATGGCTCCCGGACTAATCGCGTCGCCGAGCGTCGCCGCGCAAGCCAAAGGCCCCGATAGTACTGATGATCGACAGCAGACTGAAAAGTCGGCTAGGCTCTAGTGCGAATGACTCTCCGCGAGATCGTTAGTTTGGGACTGTTCGTCTTCATGCTCGGTTGGCTGTTCATCGAAGCACCGTCGGTCTGGTGGCGCGAGATTCAATTCGTTCTCGAAATTCTCGTGCTAACCGCGTGGACGCGCACAACGTCGTGGCGCACAGCCACCGCCGCGCTCGGATGGGGTATTGGTGTCGCCGTGCCGCTGATGCTCGCGATTGGATGGCTGTTCCGCTGGATAGGCGTGGACATCGCGGACGGCGCCATGGGCTGGGCCATCGTGCCGGTCGTGGAAGAGATCGTGAAACTCTTGCCGGTGCTGCTGCTCGCCGCTCTCTATTGTCGTCAACGCCGCGAGTTCAATTTGTCGGACTGGCTCCTAGCCGGGTGCGCGGCCGGCGCTGGATTTGCGCTCGTCGAAAACATCGAGCTCGTGATCAACTCCGACGTCGTCTTGCACGACATGTCGCTCCAGTACGGCCCACACCTCGGCGGCTTTTACGTTATCCCCGGCGCCTGGGGTAGTGTCGGCTTCATCGGACACGCAGCGGCAACGGGCATCGCGTCAGTAGGCATCGGCGTGTCGTTGGCATTGAAGCGACGTGGTCCTGCGCAGCGCGTCGCGCCACTCGCTTGGCTCCGCCGAATCCCGGCGCCATGGTGGAGTGCCGCGGCGGTGACGTTCGCGTGGGTTGCGCTCGAGCACACGCTCGCCAATGTCACTGTCGACACAGGATCGGCTGCTGGAAAACTTCTCGGCAACGGCCAGCTGACGCCGTGGCTCACGTTGCCGCTGTTTGCGATGGCGATTGCGATCGACTTCGGGCATCGTCGTGACGCGCTCGCGCGCTCCGCAATTTTCCGCATGCATTTCGCGCTGATTCGCGCGGCCTGGCGCGGCACAAGTGTGGCCGTTCGCAAATCGAAGACCGAGATCGCGCGCGCGTTCTTTCAAGAAGTCCGCCAGCTGAACGCCGCCGCCTGGGCAACGTTCGACACGAGGCCAAATTGATGCTGATTGATCTTCTGCATAACATCTTCAGCGCTGGCAGCGGATCTGCGCATCCGTCGGTCGCGGTGGCGGCCACCTACGCGATGAGCGTGGGTGTGAAGGTCGAAGTGGACGGTGGCACGCCGCAGGAAATTGCCGACGCCTACAAATACGCATTCGGCGGCGCCCTGGGGTGGACGCAAACCGAGACGGATATGTATTGGTCGAATCACGCTAAAGACCCCTACATGTTCACGGATGAAAGCATCGATGCCTACGACACCTACGTGCACTCGGTGCGCCGCATGTTCCATGACCAACCACGCTAGAGCCCGGCTGGGTGTTTATTGTGCCAGTCCGACGCCGCCTCATACGCGCAGAACACTCTTAGGAACTGATGTGGGTCGTTATGTCAGGCAAAAGACCCACGTGATACGGACTATCGAGCGCCGAATGCCATCGCAGCGGGTCGATGAGTCGGCCAAACATCGACGCTTGTGGAGAAGGCGTCAGCAGTTTCTGCGCGGTGTATCGGATGGCTTGATCGTATAATCCGCCTACTTCATCTATGCCCTTAGCGTCCGCTCCTCGTCTCGGAGTGTTTAAAATGTCCGCGGTGACTGGCGGGTTTGCGATTGCGGTGAGTTGTGCTCCTGCCGCTCCTGTTCCGTCAGCATCGCACGGGGCGCACCAGACGCCTGCCGCGCCTGCCGTGCGTACGGACACGGCCGTGCGCATCAACACGACCGCTGCGCCGGAACCAGCGCCGAAGGACATGGTGTGGATTCCGGGCGGCACGTTCTGGATGGGGTGCGAGGGGTGCGGCATGCCCGACGCGCTGCCGTCGCACGTTGTCGAGATCAACGGCTTCTGGATGGATCGCGCGCCAGTGACTACGGCCGAGTTCGAGCGGTTTGTCAAAGCGACCGGTTACGTCACCGTCGCGGAGCGCTCACTCGACGCCAAAGATTTTCCTGGCGTGCCGGAAGAGATGCTGGGGCCCGGATCGGCGGTGTTCGCACCGACCTCGCGTCCCGTGCCGCTCGACAATCCGCTGCAATGGTGGCGCTACACGCCGGGGGCGAGCTGGAAACACCCCGAAGGGCCTTCCGTCGGATCCGCTTTTAGGGTGACCGTGGCCGATCGCGCCGATCATCCGGTGGTGCACATCGCATTTGAAGATGCGCAGGTGTATGCGAAATGGGCCGGCAAGCGTCTGCCGACGGAAGCGGAGTTCGAGTTCGCCGCGCGCGGAGGGCTCGATCGGAATCTGTATCCGTGGGGCAACGAGCTCACCCCCGGCAGCAAGCCCGCCGCAAATATCTGGCAGGGCACGTTCCCCGCAAAGGATCGCGGGGAAGACGGCTACACCGGCACATCGCCCGTCACGGCGTTCCCACCAAATGGATTTGGTCTGTACGACATGGGCGGGAACGTGTGGCAGTGGTGCGCCGACTTATACCGACCGGATTATTTCGCGGTGCTCGCCGCGCAGGGCGCGGTCGCGCGGAATCCGCAGGGGCCAGCCGACAGCTTCGATCCGCAAGAGCCCGGCGCCTCGAAACGCGTGGCAAAAGGCGGCTCGTACCTGTGCACCGATCAGTACTGTGCGCGATATCTCGTCGGGAGCCGCGGAAAATCGGAGGTAAGCAGTGGAGCGTCGAATCTCGGTTTTCGCCTGGCACGCAATCGCAGCGCTGTCGGTCGCGGCGCCGCCGACCGCTGACGCGCAGTAGGCGCAGCACCCTCTTCACGTCCTGGTCGTCATCCCCGACGACCTCAACACCGACATGGAGCCATACGGCCACCCGGTGGTCAAGGCACCAAGCCTCCATCGTCGCGCGGCGTGCGATTCGATCGCGCCTACACCCAGTTTCCGCCGTGCAGCCAGACGATGCGGCACAGGTTTTGCGGAGGCTATGCGTATGGATGTCGAAACCGTCAGAGAGATCGAAGAGCGCACCCGGGCGTTCGCGGTCGCGGCGATTCGGCTGGGCCGAGTACTGCGGGGATAACCGGAACCAGGGAATTGGCAAGTCAACCGACGCGATCAGCATGCAGCGTGGCGGCAAATCACAGGGCCATGAGCCGGGTGCGGTCGCTAGGAGAATGTGCTGCAAAGCAGCATATCGTTCATGAAGAGGCCGACGAGGCAGCGCACTGGTTGACACTCCTCCGGGACCGAGGCGACAACCCCACCGCTGTCGGCGCCTGCGCGACGACAGAACCACCCACCGAGGCCGAAACTACCGCAACAGCGACAGCCACCCCAATTCCACAGTTCCCCAATTTTTCACTTCCTACCTTGCCCAGGTCCCCAGTTCCCCAGTCAGTGAACGCCGTGCCCCATCTGGAGCAGATGCGGGTCGGCACCCAGACGGCGGATGGCCATCTCCCACGAGGCGGCGAAAGGGATCTCGAAGATCAGATCGAGTTCGAGAGGCGCGATGAGCCACGCGGAGTTCGACAACTCTTCATCCAGTTGGCCTGCATCCCAACCGGCATATCCCGCGAGGACGAGGGTGCGCCGAGGCGCGGGCCTCGTCTCGAGCGTTTCGCGCAGTAAAGACGGCGATGCAGTCAGGTACAGGCTGCCACCAAGCGACTTGTGCTCCACCGTGGGTTCTTTCGTCGTGAGAATCCAGCCGAGGCCCGGCTCAACGGGACCGCCGATGAGCAGCGGCAGATCATTGGGACTCTGCACCGGAGGCTCCATCTGTACCGCCTCGGCCGCATTGATGTCCGACGGCCGATTCACCACAAGCCCGAGCGCACCCTCCGGGCTGTGCTCACACAGCAGCACTAACGTTCGCGCAAAATTCGGGTCGGTCAACTGCGGCATGGAAATTAAAAGCGTAGGTGCTAAAGACATGATGGGATCTTACGCTGAATGTCTATGGGCGAATGTCTGCCCACTCGATGGCTTCCGCCACTACTGTAGCGCTGGCACTCGGATGCTCGCCGAGTGCGGCAAGAGCCTGAGCTCGGTCGCTCACCTCAAGTCCCGCTGCGGCATACGCCAGAGACCGGCGGATGCGGTGGAGGCCTGCGCGCTTCATGGCACTCCCCTTCAGCGCGGTAACCCAGGCGTCGTCGGACATGCGGCAGAGGTCGATTAGTCGCGGGGACTTGAAGACGTCTCGTGGTTGCCAGGCAGGGTCGGCAGAGACGCCAGCGCGTCGGTTCCACGGACAGACGTCCTGACAAATATCGCAGCCGTAGACCTGGTCGTTCAGCGCGGGACGGAGCGCCTCGTCCACCGCGCCTCGCACTTCAATCGTCAAATATGACAAGCAGCGTGTGGCATCAAGGTCATAGGGGGCGACGATGGCGCCGGTTGGGCAGGCGTCGAGGCACTTTGTGCAGGTGCCGCACTGATCGACGCCAGGGGTATCGGGATTGAGATCGAGGTTAGTGACGATTTCTCCCAGAAACAGCCACGACCCGAGCAAAGGATTGATGAGGCACGTGTTCTTGCCGATCCATCCGAGGCCTGCGGCTTCTGCATACACCCGCTCCTGCACGGGGCCGTCATCCACGCACGTGAACGCTTCGAACCCAGGGCCCGCCTGATCGGCAAGCCATTGCAGCAAATGTCGAATCCTTGCGCGAACCACGGCGTGGTAGTCGTCACCCCAGGCATAACGGGCTACCGAAACGCGGCCGCTGCCCGACTCTTCAATTGAATATAGCTGATCGGTGTTGTATAGAACCGCGACCGAGATGACAGACCGTGCAGTCTTCAGCGTGTGACGCACATCACGACGTTCGTCGAGGGATCCGGTGAGATACTGCATCTCCCCAGCCCGGCCCTGTGCTATCCACTCCGCCAACCGCGCCAGTCTCGGATGTTGGTCGGCGCGGGCAATGCCGCAGAGGTCAAACCCCATCTCTGCGGCCCTAGTTTTTATATCAGCGCCAGCAACACCCATTAGCTGTTGCCCCGTTGGCCATTGCCCCATTGCCTAATTAGCCCATTGGCTCATTTCGTACGCGCGAGTCTTCGAAGCACGTACGGCAGGATGCCTCCGTGTCGAAACGCCACCAACTCTTCAGGTGTGTCCACACGAACCGTCACCACACACTCGGTGATCGTGCCGTCGGGAGCCGTGGCGCGCACGGAAACGGTGCCTCGCGCCGTCAGTGCCACGCCCGACCCCACGAGCGTAATGGATTCGTGTCCTGAGAGTCCGAGCGTCGCCGCCGTATCTCCATTGCGATACTCGAGCGGCAGCACACCCATGTTGACGAGGTTGCTCCGGTGAATTCGCTCGTAACTCTCGGCGATGACC
>SXGT01519723.1_pt1 | contig 32583 bp, 22 predicted proteins | sample 3176221 | NCBI WGS metagenome assembly SXGT01 (sample SAMN11356862, study PRJNA531348) | freshwater metagenome | isolation source: freshwater sample F1-120 | place: China: Fuxian Lake, Yuxi | collected 2017-12-25
CGACGCGCGGCATCGATGTCGGGGCGAAGTTTGAAATCTATAAACTTATCCATCAGCGCGCGGATCGCGGCGCGGGCGTGCTCGTCATCTCGTCGGAGATTGAGGAACTGACCGGCATCTGCGACCGCATCCTCGTGATGCGTCACGGTGCAATCACCGGCGAATTTCCGCGCGAGCAGTTTGATCGGGAGAAGATTCTCGCGGCAGCGTTGCACGGATCCAAGGGATGAACTCGGCCGGTTCCAAGCCATTGCTCCGCCTGCTGGACTTCGCGCCGGTCGCGCTTTTCGCCGTCGTGCTGCTCGTCTTTGGCCTGATGTCCGACAAGTTTCTTACCGCCGACAACTTCACGCAGATTCTCGTCCAATCATCGGCCACGGCGGTCGTGGCCACCGGCATGACCTTCGTGCTGCTCACGGCGGGCGTGGACTTGTCCGTGGGAGCGATCATGTTCATCGGCGCGGGGCTCGCCGGGAAGATGGCGCTCGCCGGACAACCATTGCCGCTCTGTCTGCTGGTCATGATCGGCGTCGGGCTGATGGGTGGGGCGGTAAACGCGCTGCTCGTCACGCGCCTGAAACTCGTCGCCTTCATCGCCACGCTGGCGACGCTCTACATCGGGCGCGGCACCGGGCGCTGGATCACGCAGACGCGCGCGATGAACCTGCCGGACGCCTTTCTCGCCCTCGGCTCGGCGAAGTGGCTCAGCATCCCGTTGCCGTTATGGATGGCGGGCGCGGTCATCCTGATCGCGCAACTCGTCCTCTCGAACACACCCTTCGGTCGCCAGCTCTACGCGCTGGGCAACAACCCTGAGGCCGCGAGGAAGGCCGGGCTGAACACCACGCGCCTGCTCGCGGCCGTCTACATCATCTGCGGCCTGTGCGCGGGTCTCGGCGGCATCCTCGCGCTGGCGCAACTCGGCGCCGTGTCGCCGAAGTTCGGCGAGCTCTACGAATTCGACGCCATCACGGCGGCGGTGCTCGGGGGCACGAGCCTGTTCGGAGGACGCGGCAAGGTGTTTCCCGGAACGGTGCTCGGCGCGATCCTGCTCAAGAGCATCTTCAACGGCCTCGTCATTGTGCAGGCCGATCCGTATCTTTATCCGCTCATCACCAGCGGCATCATCTTCCTGGCCGTGCTGCTCGACAGCCAGCGGACGGAACTGCTGGCGCGGTTGAATCGGCGAAGGATTTTTTAGCCGGTGGTTGGTGGTTCTTTGCGCCATCAACTGCTGGTGTTGAATCCGTTCGACGCGGGACCGGACCGGGGTCTGGCTTTGTGGTTTGGGGTCGAGCGGTAACCGCGTCCGATGTTTCCCTTCAGCTTGCCCGTTGGTGCACACGCACCGCGCGCCACCGGCCGGCAGGGTTAGTCAGTCTTCGTGACGGAATCGAGCAAACGTGATCGACGAACAGGGGCTGGCTTGGGGGCTAGGGACAAGCGGTGATCGAGTCCGCTGTTTCCCTCCAACCGCCCGCTTTCCCATGCACGCGCCCCCGATTCGGATAACGTGCGCTTTCCCTGCATGAATCTCCCCAACCAAATCCATTCCTTTGGGGTAGAACCGGAAGGGGCTGAGCGTTACACGGACCGTGACCCGGCGATCAGTTCCTCCAGACCGCCCAGCCGGTAGCGGGCGCAAACGCTCCGCACCTCGTCCAATTCCAAATCCGGATTGCGGACCAGTAATTCGATGATGTCCGCCTTGGACTTGTGCCCGCCGGCATAGAGCTTGAGCGCGATCAGGTGCGGAATCGGCACAATCTTGATCGGACTGTCTTCACGCACGACCAGCGTCGAGTGCCGCACGGGCTTCTTCGATCACCGCCGGGAAACGGCCAGAAAAACTGACGATCTGCACCAGGCCAAAACTGCTGCTGACGTCGAGACGCCCCGTTCGGCCAAGGTCCTTGACGATCTGGCGCAGCAACGGGGGCGGGAGGCATGGGGCCATTGGGACACCGCTGGCTCAACGGATTAAATTTGAAATTCCGATGATGGCACCAGTCGTCGCGGCATCCATGAATTCCCTGCGACGTCATCAAAGGCAGACTTGCGACCCGACGACCGGGCCCTAGCGTGAGGGTATGAGCCAGATGCAGCGGATCACCTTCAATTCGAACCAATGCGGTGGTCGGCCGTGCATCCGCGGCATGCGCATCCGCGTGAAAGATGTGTTGGACATGCTGGCCAGTGGTGCGTCGGAGGCGGAGATCCTGGAAAGCTATCCTTATTTGGAACGTGAAGACATTCAGGCGGCATTGGAATACGCGGCGCGTCAGGTCGATCACGCCGTCCTGTCGCTGGCGAAGTGAAATTCCTGATTGATGCCCAGTTGCCGCCTGCTCTTGCAGGGTGGCTGCGTGAAGCGGGTCATGAAGCCAGCCACGTCGAAGACGCCGGACTCCGCGACGCCGAGGATGGAGCAATTTGGGCTCACGCTTTAAAGACGGGCGCGATCATCGTCACGAAGGACGAAGACTTTGCCGCGCGATCAATTCAGACGGAAAGTGCCCCGATGATTGTATGGCTCCGCGTGGGCAACACGACCAACCGTGTGCTGCGCCTGTGGTTCGAAGCCCGCCTCGTGGGAATCGTGCAACTGGCCGGACAGCAACACCGCTTGATCGAAGTGATTTGAAATCGTCGGCTGCAGCGAAACCGCAAACTGTCGCGCCTAAATACATGATTGGCCACGGCGCGCCGCGCGGGGACGTCGGCGTTGACGCCCAGAGATAGCTTAGGTCTAACGCACATAATGAGGGGCCGCGAGCGCCACCGCCCCGGTCACGACCGCGTCAAGGTGGTCTCAACCGTCTTGCTTCACTCGCAGCGCACGGGCCAAATCACCTTCGCCACTCCCATTTTCTGACTTCTCGTTTCTTATGAAACTCCCTCGTGCTTCACTCAACGCACTCACCTTCCTCGGCGCGTGCTTTGCCGTTTCCGCCGCCACCCCCGCCGACCGCGTCGCCGCCGTCACGAGCACGCCCGGCTGCGTCGCTTTCTGGGATTTCGTGCAACGCGAACAGGCCGCCCCGCATCGCTTCACCGCCCATGTGCCGGCCGGCGCGACCAACCGGTTTCCCCTCGATGCCGGCAACTACATCCACGACCTCTGGGGCGAGGGTCGCACCGCCACCTACGCCGATTTTCCGCTCCTCGGCCGCGGGCCCTTCGGCGAGGCCATTCGCATCCGGCAGGAAACCGACGCCACGTTTCGCCCGTTTCTCTTCGTCCCGCGGGCGCGACTCCACGACTCACCCATCGACCTCAAAGGCCCCAACCAATCCGTGACCGTCGTCGTTTGGGCCATCCGCGAGAGCGGCAACCACGCCCTCGCCGGGATTTGGCACGAGGGCACCGATCTGAAACAAAACGAGACCGCCGGCATCAAGAAGGTCGAGCGCGGCCAGCGCCAATACGCCCTCTTCGCCGGCCTCAACAAAGCCGGCTCCGCCTGCGGCCACGTCTCCGAAAATGGCGCGAGTTCATTTCTCAACCGCTACGCGCTCCACAAGTGCAACTCGGCCGACGTCTCGCCCGCCGTTCCTGCCGACTCTCCCGCCGCCGTGCTCGATGCGTCGTGGCAGTGTTTCGCGATGACCTACAACCACACGACCCAAGAGCTCACTGGCTGGCTCAACGGCGTCGCCGGCGACCGGTGGTTGGAGAATCCCAAAACCGACAACCTCATCAAATCGGCCTACCATGCGTGGCTGCAGGGCCGCCTCCACCGTGAGCCCGGCCTCCAGCCCGGCGAGGACTCTGCGTTTCCCCCCGATCAATTTTACAACCCGCCCGAGGATCAGATTGTATCCACAAAAATCCTCCGCGAGTCTGCCGACGAACGCGTCGAGCTCCGCGAGTTCCGCTACACGCGCATCGAGGTCACGCTCCGCCGCGGCGCCGACGGCGCCTTTATCGAGACGGCCCGCGACCTCGCGGCGCTGCGCCTGAACCCTTGGTGGTTTTCCCACGACCGGCTCTACACCCCCGCCAACGACGGCACCGGCGGCCCCTTCACCATCGGCCGCGTGATTCACAGCAGCCGCAGCGTCGGCTTCACCGGCTGGATTGGCGGCGTGGCCGTCTTCAATCGCGCACTGACTCCCGCGGACCTGAACCGCCTCGCCGCATTGGCCAAACCTCTCCCGGTCTCCCTGCCCGCACCTCGATGAAACTGCCCGGCTGTGACTCCAGGACCAGCGCAACGGTTCGGTGCAGTTTCAATGCAAGGGAAATTTCCGAGGCGCGAAAGGACACTCAGCTACCTTGGTCAAGTGGTTTGCGGGGCAGCTACCGGCGAGAACCGCTGCGACCCGCCGCGCAACGCCCAGTCTGATCTCAAGTTCAGCGGCTTGACCCTATCCGCTTGTCTGTGTATGGTCTGTGTATGTCTTCCAAGACCATCTCCCTCGAAACCGACGCTTACCGGATGCTGCGGCGGGAAAAACAGCGGCGGGAATCCTTTTCGCAAGTCGTCCGCCGCCTGGTCACCGACCGCCCCGCGCTGACGGCGGGAGAACTGCTCGCCGCCCTCCAACCCTTGGAGGGAGTTGGCGCCGGCCGAAAACGCCGTCGCCGTGCTGCTGCTTGACACCAGTTTTGTGATCGAGCTCGAGGCGGAGTTCTCCGACCGCCGCACCGGCCCGGCCCGTCGGCTGCTTGCGGCGCGGCCCTTGGAGCCGGCGGCGATCAGCATCGTAACTCTCGCGGAATTCGCCGAAGGGTTTGAAAGCCTGGTCGAAGTCGAAGCGTTCATCTCGCAATTCCGCGTGGTCGCGCTCTCGCGGGCCATTGCCTACCGCTGCTCGGAAATGCAGCGTCGGCTGTCGCAACGACTCGGCGAGAATGACGCCTGGATTGCCGCCACGGCGCTCGCTTACGGGGCCGAACTGGTTGGCCGCGAGCGGGCATTTGAGCGCGTGCCTCGGCTGCAATACGTGGCGATTTGAGGCTGGCGGCGGCGGCTCACGCCGATGGCGCCAAATCGAGCGAAAGGGGTCTGGCTTTGGGGCTTGGCGTCCATCGCAGGGGGCGTCCATCGCAGGGGGCAGCATGTTGCATGTTGCAGTGGCGGATTGGTCCAGAAGCTGGACCGGACTGGGCGGTTATCGGCGACCGAGCCAGCAGACGGCGGCGCGGAGTGAGCCAATCCGATGGGGTCATGACGCGAATCGCGAATGGCGGTGCGCACGGGCATGGCGGCAGCCCCATTTTCGGATATACGGCGGGCTTGAATCGCGCGAGGCGGGAGACGTGTGTCAGCGGCGAGCTGATACCCACGAAGATCCGACGGTTTGAAAATCGATATTCTTCGGGTCGATCTTCTTAGGAATTCACCAAAGATAATCTTCTTCTCTGTTCTTTACCTCTGAAGGCCGAGAAGACGCAGCATTTTGTACGCCAGGAAGCGTCCGTAGATTCAAACCGCCGCCGTTTATCGATGTTCGCGAAGCCGCTAGCAACAGGCTGCTAGCCCGAAGATTTCGCATGTAGAGGTGTGCTGCTATCCGTCCGCATCGTGCATTCCTGCGACGATTTTGATCGTTCCACAGGGAGCGGCGGTTTCCCAACCGCCGAAGAACCGTCGGCCGACCGTAGTTGGGTGGTTGGGCAACCGCCCCTCCTTCGTTTGCGGTTGTCGCGTTGGGAAATGCCCGGGCTAGCGGATTGACCCCGTGGATCGGCCCGCCGTGGTCTGGCGGGCCGGCCAGTCCACCCGGCGCATGTCGCGGTGGGTGGCGGTGGGGATCGTGCAGCCCATGGCCTGAGGCACCCCGGCATTGAAGGGCCGCGATGTTTTCCGCCGCCCATGAAAACGCAGTCAGCACGACGGTCGAAAAGAGGACGCACAAGATGGACCACAATCCGCGGTGCACTCTTCGCGGGCGCATGGCGCTGCGGTGGATCATGGTTTGGCGGCGATCCACTCGAGATTGAAGCGGGCAGCGACGATGTCGGAGGCTTTTTCGTAGAGGCAAAGGACGGTGCCGTCGGGCAGCACGGCGAGGTCGGAGTAGGCGCTGGGGCCGGCGTCGAGCGTCTTGTTCACGGGCCAGGTGTGGCCGTCGTCGCGGCTGAGCTTGATCGAGAGATTTTCGCGTTTGCCCCGGCCGGCAGGGATTTCCTTGCCGGCGGCGTCACGCCCGAGCGTGTGCGGCGCGGAGTAGAGCTGCGTGCCGGGCCGTGACGGGTGCGCGACAATGCTCGCCATGCAGATCGGCTCCCAGAGTTGATCGTGGAATTTCGGCGTGCTCCAACCCGTGGCGCCGTCGGCACTGATGCTGACGAGCTTGCGGTTGGCCTTGGAGACGCTGCGAGCAACGAGCATCACGCGGCCGTCGGCGAGCGTGGTGATCATGGTTTCGTTGGGGTCGCCGAACTCGCCAGCGTTCGGGAAGGCGATGTCACCGGCGCGCCAGGTCTTGCCGTGATCGTCGCTGTAGATTGTGGCGGCGGCGGAGGGCTTGTGATCGCCGGTGTTGCCGTAGGCGAGCCAGATGGGAACGACGAGCCGGCCGCTCTTGAGCTGGAGACCGTGGCCCGGGCCGGTGGCGATGACCTTCCAATCGTAGTGACGGCGGAAGGGCTCGAAGCTCGCGGTGATGTCGACGGGCGCGCTCCACGTGAGGCCGTCGTCGGTGCTGCGCATCGAGAAGGCCCGCGCGTAGTTCACGCAGTAGACAAACTCGATCGCGCCGGTGACGCGGTCGACGATGGCGACGGGGTTGTTGACGGTCTGCTCGCGGTCGCCGCCGCTTTTCTTGCGGGGGTTGCCTTCGAGACGCGGACCGCCGTGGGCGATCTGGCGGGGCGCGTCCCAGGTCTTGCCGCCGTCGGGGGAGCGGCGCAGGTGGATCTCGATCTCGCCCCAGTCGGAGCTGTTGTTTTTCCGCGCCTCGCAGTAGGCGAGCACGGTGCCCTTGGGCGTGACGACGACACCGGGGATGCGGTGGCGCACGATGCCGGTGGAGTTGGCGGGGAAGACCGGGGTGGATTCGAGCAACGGCGCGGCGTGGAGCGCGACGCCGGCGGCGAGGAAAACCAGGAGCAAACGGAGGAGGTGCATGGGAGAAAAATTGCGGTGCGGTGGGGAAGGTCAACGACGGGGTGCGAGCAGGTTCAGCCGACGGCACCGGGGAAGAACTCCGGCAAAGCGCTCTCCGCCGCTTGCCGCAGGGCGAGGCATTGCTTGGGTGACGCGCTGCGGTAGGGCCAACGCAGCCGCGGGTGGAGCCCCGGCAGCCAGTGGCCCGCGACGGCAGCGGCTTTGTCGACGGCCATGTTCGGCAGCTTGAGCTCGGTGATCAGGGGCGCGACGTGGGCGAACCAAAAGGCCTGGATGCGGCGCTCGAGCGCGAGGCCGGCGGCCGGATCGGCGCGGCAGAGGTCGCTCCAGCGCTGCGCGCCCGCGGGGCTCAGGCAGGCGACGTTGGAATAGGCGCCGTGGGCGCCACAGGCGAGGCCGGTCGCCAGTGTGTGGCCCGGGATGAAGACGGACACGCGCGTGAAGAGCAGCTGCATCGCCGCGAACCAGGTGTCGTCACCGCCGGGCACCTTCATGCCGACGATCCCGGGAATGCGGTCGACGAGCTGCGCCCACTCGGGCGGCGTGAGACGACGCTTCGCGTGCGGGGGATTGTAGACGACGAGCGGCACCGGCGCGGCCTCGGCAGCCATGGTGTCGAGAAACGCGACGACCTCATCGAACGTCGGCGCAAACCAATCGGGCAAAATCACCTGAAACGCGCCCGGCGCCAGTGCCTTCGCCCGGCGCACGCGCTCGCGCGAAAGCTGCGGACTCATGTGGCAAGCGCCGATCTGAAACGGCGTGCCGGCGCGTCCGCAGCGCTCGGCGAGGAGCGCGCTCACACGGTCGAACTCGTCTTCGGTCTGCGTGTAGAATTCGCCCGCGCTGCCGTTGGAATACACGCCGTCGACCCGCGCGGCGACGAAGTGGTCGAGTTCGGCCGCGAGCAGGGCGAAGTCGATGGAGTCGTCACGGTTGATGGGCAGCAGCAGCGTGGCCCAGTTGCCGCGAATGTCGGTGGCGCGTGCGGGTTGCATGGCTGAATCACACCGGCGGCACGGCGGCGGGCCGCGAACGCACCGCGTCGAGCAGGCGGCTCGCAGCGTAGCCGACGACCACGCACACGGTGATGCCGGTGAGCGCGTAGAGATAAACGTGCACCTTGGTCTGGGTCTGCACGAGATAGAGCACGAACGCGCTGGCGACCGCGCCGGTGAGCACGCCGGCGGTGCGGGCGCGTCGCGTGAAAATCCCGAGGATGAACAGCCCGGCGAGGCCGCTCGACGTGAGGCCGACGAGGCGTTGGAAGAAATCGAAGGCCGACTCGATTGGCGTCACCGCGAGCAGGCACGCGAGCGCGACTGCCACTACGCCCGCGATCGCCGTGATCGCCTTGGCGCTCCGTAGCCAGTGAGCATCGTCGCGCGGCGGGCCGAGGCGTTGGAGGAAATCGGTGACGATCACGGTGGAGGTGGCGTTGAGGCTCGTCGAAATCGCGGACTGGGCGGCGGCGAAAATCCCCGCGACCACGAGGCCGGCGACACCGGGCGGGAGCTCGCGCGCGATGAAGAAGGGCAAGATCGCGTCGGCCTTCGGCAGGCCCGCGAGGTGCGCAGGATACTGGCGGTAGTAGACGAACATCGCCGTGCCCACGCCGAGCAGCAGGCAGGTGTTGAGGAGCGCGATGCCAGCATTGGTCCAGAGCGCGCGGCCCGCGGCCGGGACATCAGTGGTCGTCTGGTAGCGCTGGATCAGGCTCTGGTCGGAGATGTAGGGTACGAGCTGGGTGAACAGGCTGCCGACCAGCACGACCCAAATCGCGGTCGTGGTGTAGTCGCCCGACCAGCGGATCGAGCGGAACTTGTCGTGCGCGGAGGCGACCTGCACGAGGGTGCCGAAACCGCCGTCGAGCCGCCAGACGATCAGCGCGAAGCTGAGCAACGCCGCGCCGATGAGGAACACCGTCTGCGCGAAGTCCGTCCACACCACGCCCTCGATGCCGCCGACGACCGAATAGATCGCACTGACGGCGCCGATGAGGACGATGCAGACGATCACATTGAGATCGGTGACGGCGGCGAGCGCCAGGGCGGGCAGATAGATGACGAGCGCCATGCGGCCGAGCTGGAGGAAAATGAAGGCGGTGGCGCCGTAGAGCCGCGCGGCGAGGCCGAAGCGCGTTTCCAAAAACTCGTAAGCCGAGGCCGAGCGCAGCCGCGCGAACACGGGCAGCAACACGAGAATCACGAGCGGCGCGAGCAGCACGATGGGCGCGTTGACCCAGAAGATCGTCCAGTTTTCCGCGTAGGCTTTCGCGGGGATGGACATGTAGGAGATCGAGCTGACGTTGGAGATGCTGATGCCCATCACCCACCACGGGATGCGGCGCCCGGCGGAAAAATAGTCGTTCGTGCTGCGGTTGCGCCGCGCGAACCAAAGGCCGAGCCAGAGCGTGCCGAGCAGGTAGGCACCGAGCGTGAGGTAATTGAGGCCGCCGAAGGCGACGGAAGCGGGCGACATGGGAAGCGGGACGAAGCGGGCGAGGAGCGCGGCGGCTCAGGGCGGCGCGGGCCCGGCGGTGAGCCAGGCGAGGTTGAAGCGCGCGAGCGTGAGGCGCGCGTAGGGCCAGTCGGTGCGCGTGGAGTTGGGGCGCGTCGCTCCGGGGCGGCCGCTCTCGTAGAAACAAAGGAGCGTGCCGTCGGGGAGCACGGCGAGATCGCTATAGGCGCTCGGGCCCGGCTCGAGCGTGCGTGTCGCAGCCCACGTGCGCCCGTCGTCGTGGCTGAGTTTGACGGAGAGGTTTTGGCGGTCGCGGCGGGCCCCGGGCGCGGCCTTGCCGTCGGCGCGCTCGAGTGACGCGGGGCCAGCGAAGAGCAGGTGCGTTTTTCCAGAAGCGGCGGGATCGGCGTAACTGAAGAGGCTCGCCTGGCAGATGGGCTCGGGCAACGCCTCGGCGAATTCGGGGCGGCTCCACCCGGTCGCGCCGTCGCGGCTGAACACGACGATCTTGCGGTGCGACGGGGCGTGGTTGCGCGCGACGAGCATCACGCGGCCGTCGCCGAGTTGCGCGACGGTGGCCTCGCTGACGGCGGGCGTGGTGGCAGTGTTGGGGACCGCGATTTCGCCGCGCTGCCACGTGGCGCCGCGATCATCGCTGAAGAGCGTCGCGACGACGGCCTGGCCGTGCGCGCCGCCCTCGGCCTTGGCGAGCCACACGGGGACGACGAGACGGCCGCTGCGGAGCTGGATGCCGTGACAGGGGCCGGTCGCGATCACGCGCCACGGCCATTCCGGGCGGATGCGATCGGCGGCGGCGGTGATGTCGACAGGCCGGCTCCACGTGACGCCGTCGTCGGTGCTCCGCACGTAGAAAGTGCGCATGTATTCGACGCAGTAGATGAAGTGCACGGTGCCGTCGCGGTCGGCGATGGCGACGGGGTTGTTCACCGTTTGTTGTCCCGGCTCGCCGATGACCTTGCCGGGCGGCTGGTCGGCGTTGGCGGGATTGCGCGGCAAGCGCGGGCCGAGGTGCGCGATCTGGCGGGCACGGTCGAAGGTGCGGCCGCCGTCGGTGCTGCGCCGCTGGTGAATCTCGATCTCCCCCCAGTCGAGGCCGGAGTATTTCCGCGCCTCGCAGAAGGTGAGCACGGTGCCCTTGGCCGTCACGACGAGGGCCGGGATGCGATAAGAGACGAAACCGTCGGTCTTTTCCTCGAAGAGATGGGTTTTTTCGAGGAACGGCGTGGCGGCACGGGCGGGGGCTCGGCAAAGGAGAATCGCGCCGATGGCGGCTAAGAGCGGGACGGAGTATCGGAGCATCGAGATCGGTTCAGACGGACGGGGGCTTGGGGCGAAGCGGGTGAATTTCATCGGTGCGGCGTTTTGGCGTCGACGGGAAGCAGAGCCCGCAGCTCGCGACCGTCGAGCAGCCAGGCGAGGTTGAAGACGGCGACGTTCATCGGGATGTTCTCGATGGGCGCGTTCATGCGCGTAGCCTCGGCGGCGTTGGTGGACTGGTAGCCGATGTCCTTGGACGTGGTGACTTCGAAGGCGGAGAGCTGCACGGGGTCTTCTTTGGCGGCAGGGCGGGCGGCGGCGGGAGCGGTCTGGGCGACGGCGGAGGTTTGGACCGCCAGAGGCAGCGCGGCACTCACGGCCAGCGCGAACAGGGTGGCAAGGCGGAGACGGGAGGCAGGGGGCAGGTGCATGGCAGGTTGGTTTGAGTTCCGAAGGCAGGGGTGGCGAGACACGCCAGAACGGTTCCGAGAGTACGCGGTTTTTCCGGGCGAGGAAACAGATTTTGGGCGATCCCAAGTTTGAACCGCGAGCCCCGGCCCTGCCCGCTTGGCGGCATCTCGAGGCCGTCGCCCTTCCCCGCCTTGGTCGCTACGGCGTGCCTTGCTCGCTGGGAGTAGGCGGCGGGATCAGCCGTGGCCGCGCGGTGCTTCGATGGCGCCGCGCACGGCGTCGACCATCCGTCGCTGGTGTTTCTCCACGCCGGCCATGATCGACTTCACCTTGGCGCGGGCGGCGGCGGGATTTTTGTGAATGGCGGAAAGCCGCGACCAGAGCTGCGGGCCGTTGGTTTCATCGATTTCGAAGAACCAATCGTCGGCGCCAATATCGCGGTACATCTGGCCTTTGCAGGTGTCGGTGGGCTGCCGGATGTAGAACGTCGGCGTGCCGACGTGCAGGGCGATGAGCGGCGAGTGGCACTCGATGCTCACGACCGCGAGGGCGCGCGCGTAAATCGAGGCGGCCTCGTCGGGCATCCAGTAGGTGTTGCGCCAAACGACGTTCTTTTTCACGTCAGCGGGCAGCGGCGCAATCACGTGGTCGCGCGCGAGCTCGATTTCGTAGGTCATCTCCGGGCAGACGAAGGCGCGGTGGCCGGTGGCGCGCACGTAGGCGGTGATGAGGTCGCGGAGCTTGGCGAGGTCGAGCTCGGTGGTACGGTCGTTGACGGCGTCCTTCACGGCGTCGTCGGGCGTGGCTTTGCGCGGCGGCGTCATGCGGTGGTAGGGTGTGTAACGCAGGCGCGGGATGACGCAGATGAACTTGCCCTCCTCGAGCCCCTTGTCGCGCAGGTAGGCGAGGCCGCGGGCCTCATCGCGCAGCGACATGCCGAGCTGGGCATCGGGGCCGAATTCGACGATGGGCGCCTTCACGCGCTGTGCCTTTAGGTAGTCGCGCGTGATGGTGTCGCGGCAGAAAAAGAACGCGGCGCGGTCCATGATCGTGCGCGGGTCGCCGGCGAGGGTGCCGGGCGGCAGCTTGAGCGCGCGCTCGCGGAGGCTCTTCAACGTGCCGCCTTCGGGATCGCGGCCCGCGCCGAAGCCGGAGATCGGATCGGCGGAGACGCCGAAGACACCGACGGGTTTTCCCGTGGCGTTGACGAAGGCGACGGCGTGGTTCGACGCGGGAAAGCCGGAGCCGCTGCCGCTGAGGTAGAGATCGGCGTCGGCCCAGGCCTGCGTGAGCGCGGGCGTGGTGGGCTTGCCCTCGGCGTTGACGCTGCCCTCGACGAAGCGCAGGCGCGGGAAGGCCTTGGTAAGCAAATCACGCGAACCGTGGCCGAGGTTGCCGGGCCAGAGCATCAGCTCAGCCTCGGGAAAGTGTTTCTCGAGGATGTTGAGCGCGCCGGGCGTGTGGCCGACATCGCCGATGTTCACGCTCTGCCACGAGGAGCGGAGGAGAATGCGTGGCGGGCGTTTCGAGTCGGCGGCGCGCAGCGGGCGCGAGAGCGCGGCGGTTGCGGCCACGGTAGCGGCCGAGGCGAGGAAGTGGCGGCGATTCATGGGAGAAATTCGGGGTTTGAAGTAGGGCGGGTCTGTTACCCGCCTTTGGTGCGAACAATCAAGAAACGAAAGGGCGGGTCACAGACCCGCCCTACTTTTCAGGCGCCGATGATTCCCTTCAGCACGTTCATCTGCGACTTGGCGCGATCCTCGACGTAGGCCATGGTTTTTTTGACTTTGGCCTGCGCCGCCGGGTAATCCCGGTGGATGCCCATCAGAATCTCGAACATCTTTTTCGCGGGCGTGGCGTCGAATTCGGGCGCCCATTCCTCCAGGCCGATGTCCTTAAACATCCAGCATTTTGGCGAATGGAATTCGGAGAACGTGTGCAACATCGGCCGGCCCATCGCGAGGGCCATGATGGGCGTGTGCGGCTCGTGGCAGATGACGGTGTGCGCGCGAGCGTAGAAGGAGCAGGCTTCGTCCACATTCCAGAATTCGTCGAAGTTCACGACGTGCCGCTTGAGCGTGTCGGGCAGCGGATCGTAGACGAACTGCTTGTTGTAGATCATTTCCTTCTGCACCTCGGGGGCGATGACGACTTTGCCGCCGGTTTCCTTCACCCACATCGCGATGAGGTCCTGATAGACTTTGGCCCGCCGGGTGTCGTCGGCGATGTTCGCCGGCGTCGGGTGGAGCGGGTTGAGTTTTTGCGGCCGGCTGTCGTCCACCCCGGGGCTGCTGGGCGAGTGCGTGCGAAGCTGCAACGTGATGAACTTCCTCTCCTCCAGGCCGTGCTTCTTCAGACGGGCCAGCGCCCTTTCCTCGTCGCGCACGTCGATGCCGAAGCAGCCGTCGGGCGCGAATTCGAGGACGGGCGGCTTGATGCCCGCGCTCCGGAGCATGGCGAGCGTCTTGGAATCGCGGCAGTAGATGAAGGCGGCGCTGTTGAGCAGCGCGACGCGCTCCGCTGCGCCGGGCCCGTTGATCATGTCGGGGAAATACGACTGGGCCTGCAGGCCCCAGGGCTTGCCGATCTTCCGGCAGTGGATCATGAAATCGGTGCTCTGGCCCATCCCGGGTCCACGGAGAAAAAAGTCGGAGCGCTGGATGGCCCGCTGGATGGCTCCGTCCTTTTCGGAGAGCGAGCCCTTGACGATCTCCAGCTGCGGGAACCGCCGTTTGAGCATCGCGTCCACCTGCGCGTTGGTGTTGGCGGCCCAGAGGATGACATTCGCCTGAGGCAGATACTGCTCGAGAAAGCGCAAGGTGCCCGGCGTGTGGCCGACGTCGCCGATGTTTTTGACCGCCCAACCACATTGCAGCAGGACGGTCTTCCGCGGCTTGGTGGTTTGGCCGACGGCGGGCAAGGCGCTCGCGCCGAGCGCGAGGCCGGACGTTTTTAGAAAGGTGCGGCGTGAGATCATTTTGGAAGTAGGATGAAGTTGAGTGACGTGAAGTGCGGCGGGTTCAGAAGGTCTCCTGCACGCCCACGTTCCAATAGGCACGGTCGTCGGCGGTGGTGGTGAGGCAGTGGCAACCGTTCATGGCGGGAGCGAAAGAAAGAATCAGATGAGCGGCGAGACCGTTGCGCGCACGACCTCGATCATGCGCCGTTGCCGCGACTCGATGCCGGCCATGATCGCCTTCACCTTGGCCTTGGCGGCGGAGGGATCGCGGAGGATGGCCTCGAGGCGCGGCCACAGCACGGCGCCGGAGGCCTCCTCGACCTCGAAGAGCCAATCGCCCGCGCCGAAATCGCGATACATTTCGCCCTTGCAGGTATCGGTGGGGTTGCGGACGTGAAACGCCGGCGTGCCGTTGTGCAGCGCGATGAGCGGCGAGTGGCACTCGATGCTCACGACGGCGAGCGCCTGCGCGTAAACCGACGCCGCCTCGTCCGGCAGCCAGTAGCGATCGCGCCACACGACGTTTTTCTTCACGTCGGCCGGTAGCGGATCGACGAGCTGTTCCTTGGCGAGCGCGATCTCGTAGGTCATCTCGGGGCAGGCGAGGACCCTGTGGCCGGTCTGGTTCACGTAGGCGACGATGAGGTCGCGCAAGCCGGCGTGATCCGATGCGACGGTGCGGGCGTTGATGGCGTCCTTGGCGCGATCGTCGGGCATCAGCTGGGTGTCGCCACGCATCCGATGATAGGGCGTGTAACGCAGCCGCGGCAGGACGCAGATGAATTTCCCCGGCTCGAGGCCGTGGCGCTGGAGGTAGGCGGCGGCGGTGGCGTCGTCGCGCACGTGCATGCCGAGCTGCAGGTCGGGGCCGAGCTCGAGGACCGGCACCTTGACGCGCTGGCTGCGAAGATAATCGAGCGAGATCGAATCACGGCTGAAGAAGAACGACGCGGCGTCGATCACGCGGCGCCAATCGGCGGACAAGTGATCGGGCGGCAGGCGGCGCGAGCGCTCGCGCAGGCTGCGCAGCGTGCCACCCTCGGGATCGCGGCCGGGACCGAAGCCGGACACCGGATCGGTCGTCAGGCCGAGCACGCCGATGGGCTTGCCCGTGGCGGCGCGAAACGCGTGCACGTGCCCGTGCCAGTTGCCCATGCCGGAGCCGCTGCCGCACACGAGCAGATCGGCGTCGGCCCACGCCTTGGCGAGCGGGGCGGTGGGCTGGCCGGCGGCGTCGAGGCTGCCTTGCGCGATTTTGAGCCGCGGGAAATTTTTCACGAGCATCTCGCGCGAGCCATGCCCGAGGTCGCCAGGCCAGAGCGTGATTTCCGCCTCCGGAAAATGGCGCTCGAAGACGCGCAGCGCGCCCGGCGTGTGGCCGATGTCGCCGATGTTCACGCTCTGCCACGAGCCGCGGAGGAGGATTCGCGGTGGACGCTTGGCGGCTGCGCCGCGCAGTGAGGCGCCCAGCGCGGCGGTGGCGGCGGAGGCGAGGAAGTGGCGGCGTTTCATCATAAAGTTGGGCGAAGCAATTCCCGGCACTCAGGCGCGGCGCAGCTCCCCGAGCAGAGGTTCGCCCGCGCGCGGTCCGGCCGGCCAGTCGAACCGCGCCCGCGACGTCGCGCCGTTTTGCTCCAAGGTCACCGTCATCGAGCCGACTGCGTGCGTCGGATTGCCCACGGCGACGTGCCAGATCTCGCGGTCATGGCGGAGTAGGACCAGCGCCGGCCGGTCGACCCGGACTCGGGTCGTCCGGTCCAACGGAATCGCGCCCGCCTGCCAAAACACCAACCAGCACCGGTTCCCGGATACGACGGCCTGCACGCGCTCCGAGTTGGCCAGGACCTGCGGTTCGTCGCGCGTGCGAAACGCCGCGATGTCCGCCGGCGCCAGCCCGGGCGCAACCATGTAGTGGTAGGTCCCGGTTTCGTCCGCCGCATGCTCCAGCGCGATCTCGAGCACGCGGCCGGAGACCGCCTCCGGCGCGTGGATAAACGTGTTCACGGTTTCCCAGCCCGACCGCCGGTCCTGCACGCGCACGCGCACGGTGCTCGCGGAACCGAACAAGTAGGCGACGCCCGCATGCGTCACCCAGCTCCGGCCGCGCAGGCTGTGCTCCGGCACAGCGTCGAATAGCTTCCCTTCGCTGGTCTCGACGATGCCCTCCGCCCAGCACTGCTCGGCGCCCGTGACCAGCGGCGCTCCCCGGCGCTCGGCGCCGATGCCGCAGCCGAGGCAGACCGCGCCGTGCCCGGTGAGGAACCAAGCCTTGCGCGCCCGTGCACCGCCGCGCGCCAGTTCCATCGCGGCGATCCCGACCTCGCCGTCGCTGACCCCGCCGGCAAAGTCACTGCCGCCTTCCGAGCCTTTTCCCCAAACATTGCGCGGCAGGGGCTCGTCGGGCAGCTGGACGCACGTCACGCCCGGCAATCTCCGCCAATCCCACACCGCCGCGATGTTGTCGTATTCCCGCCCCGATCGCATGAGGCACGTCACGCCGTCGCCGAGATGCCAGTTGAGCAACCCCTGTCCGGTGGCCGATGTCTCCGTGCCGTTCACGCGGCGGGACGACATCCGCACGGCAAACCGATAGTCCGCCTGCGACAGCACGACATGCTCGGAACGCCAGAAGACGCGGCAGCCGCGCGGTGCGCCTGCGCCGGGCCCGACGCGGCCGTCGAGCCGCGCCGCCATCGCGGCGACTTCGTCGGAGCGAGCGGCGGCGTGGGCGTGGAGGTCGCGGCACGCGTGCGCGAGACCGGTCGCGCCCGGAAACCCCGCGCGCCACCCCGAGGCCGTCCGCGTGCCCTCGGGCCAGGCCACCCAGCGCCCGACGACGCCGAAATCCCAATGCCGGCCGCGGATCATCCACTGCTGGCCGTCCAAAACGTAGCGCACCAGGTTTTCGATCGTGGGCGCGTGGAATGCGAATCGCGTGCCCGCCAGCGCCGCGACCAACCGGGAACAATCTTCCGCGAAATCCTGCCCGTAGCCGCCCGCGTAAAGCTGCGGTCCGTGCTGGTGAAAGCTGTAGTCGTGCTGCAGTCCCTCCGCGGTCGTGAGTTGCATCTCCTGCTCCGCGCGCCGCGCGTAGCGCTCCACTGTCCCCGCGTCGTCCGTCAGGCAGCCGGCGATAATTTGAAGCTGCGCCTCCCAGATCAGGTTCTGTCCCGTGGCGGGTTTGCCCGAATACACGAGCGAACCGTCCGGCTGCACCGCGGTGCGCAGCAGCGCCACGACGCTCGCGCGCTCCTCCGCGGAAAAAATTCCCTCTGCGAACAGCAGCATTTGCGCGAGCTGCGTGGGCGCGCCGATCTCCTGATACCACGAGGCGCGCGCCGTCGGCCGATGTTTCAGCCACCAGCCCAGCCCGCGATGCAGCGCTTCGGCGAGTGCCACCCCCGACGGCGCGCTTCCGGCCTCGAGCCAGGCGCCGGCGATTTTGCGCAATCGATGCACGTGCGGAAAAGGGCGGAAGTAGATCTGACCGGAGACCAGCGGCGAGCCCTCGTCGAGATCCGCCCACGACCCGTCGGCCCGCAGCTCCCGCACAAGTGCCGCCGCAGATTCGGGCACGGCGACGTGGGCTGAACGGCGAAAACACGCGACGAGCCGCGCTTTGATCACACCCATGTCATCCGCGGGCGTCCGGCCCGCGCCACGCGTGGACGACCACCCGCACGCCGCCGCCGCGGTGACGGAGAGGAACGTGCGACGATTCATGGCGTTCGAGAGTTGGGCGGGCCTCCGCCCCGCCTTCAAGGGTTGCGGAGCGAGTTCGGCGTGCGAAACAACTTCGAGGTGCGAGGCGATTTCAGGGCGGTTCGGAGACCCGCCCCGATCGATCAAAACGTCCCCTTCACGCCCACATACCACGTCGGCCCGTAGTTGATGCGGTTGGTGATGATCTTGTTGGCGGGGGTCGAGGGGCCTTGCCTTATCGTGTCCTCGTCGGCCGAGTTCACGTTACGGCCGGTCACGAAAAGCCCGTAGCGGCGCGTGAGGCGATACTCGGCGGAGAGGTCCGCGATCGCGCGCGCCTGCAGGTAGATGATTGTTCCGGGCTCGGCGCCGGCGTTGGTGACGGTGCCCTGCTCGATCTGGCCGCGGTGGTTCACCGCCAATCGCAGCGTGTAGCGATCGCGGCTGAACGTGACGCCCCAGTTGAAGGTCTTCTTCACGAAGCCGCCGAGGCTCGCTTGCTGAGTGCCGCGCCGCTGCTGCAGTGTGGCGTTGCCGAACACCGTGAAACCGCGCGCCCAGCGCGGCAGGAACGTGAGGTTCTGGCGGAAATCGAACTCCGTGCCGGTGACGCGCGCGTCGCCGACGTTGCGCGTCGTGCTCACAAAGTAGCCGAGCGCCGAGCCGTATTGCGCCGGATCGACGCCGTAGGGATCGAGAAATTCGTCGGTGGCGGGGGCGAGCGTCGTGCCCCAGAAATCGGTGATGTCGCGGCGGTAGGCGCGGACCGACACGACGCCGGTCGAGGGCTCGTTGAAATAATACTCGAGCGAGACGCCGTAGCTGTTCGCATACCACGGCTTCAGGCCGGGATTGGTGGCCGTGATCGTGCGTGCGGTGGACTCGGGGTCGGGCAGGTTGATCGTCGGGAGGATGTTGCCAAAATCGGGCCGGTTGAACGAGTGGCCGAAGGAGGCCCGCGCGATCAGGTTGGGCCGGATCTTGAAGGAGCCGTTCACGCTGGGGAAAAAGTCGTCGTAGGACTGGCTGGTGCTCGTCGCCCGTTCGACGTAGGCGAGCCGGCTGCCGGCCAGCGTGGCGAAAGGCGCGATCGCGACGGGCCGGCCCTGCGCGTCGCGCACGATCTGGCCGGCGGCGTTGCGCTGGTAGATCCGCGCCGGATCGATCAGGGGGCCGTTGCCCTCGTCCTCGGTGCGCTCGTAGCGCATGCCGCCCGTGAATTGGAGGCGGCCCTCGAGCAAGCTGGTGTCGAGCCGAAGGTAGGGCGCGAGGATTGTTTCGGTAATGGCCTGCGAACCGGTGACGGTGCTGCGATAGGCGTTCATCTGCTCGGTGTCCGTGTTCGTGAAATATTCGGGATTCGAGCGAAACGTGCCGCCCACCTTGTCGAGGTCGAACCACTGCATGCGTGGTCCGAATTTGAGATCGCGCGACGAGAAGCTCGGGTCGAACCACTGGGCGGCGCTGTCGTCGGCGGTGCGCGCGATGCGGTCGGCGCCGATGAAGCTCGTCCCCTGAGTCGGGCGGCGCAGGTCGCGGTGCTCTGAGCGCAGGTCGACGCCGACCTTGGTCGCGAGCGGGAGCGGGCCGAGCTGGAATTCGCGCCGCGCGAAGAGGCCCACCGTGCGGACGATGGCCGCGCTGTTAAAGTTCTGGCCGCTCAGCGTTTCCATCCGGTAGTTCGCAAGGTCGTAGGGATTCACGTCGGCGACGCCCGCCGCATCCTTCACGGAAACGATTCGCGGATGATCTTCCGAGAGATCCTGGAAGCGAACGGTCACGTTGCGGAAGAAGGCGTTGTTGCTGAGAAAATATCCCTCGTTGGAGTAGTTGTTGGTGGCCGCGGAATAGGCGCCCGTGACCTGCCACTGCCAGAGCGGGCCGTTGTGCTTGTAGCGGAAGCTCGGCGCCCAGGCGGTGTTGTTCTTCTCGCGGGCATCCGTGAGGATTTGCACGAAGCCGGCGCCCGGCGCGCCCTGCGTGAAGTTGTCGCCGAAGGACACCGCGCGGCCCACGTCGAAGTTGAGCTGCCGCACCCAGAACTCCGCCATGAAATACGAATACTGGAAGCCCACGGTCAGCACGTCCGTCGCGCTGACGCGCCAGTCGGCCGAGAGACTGAGGGAGTTGCGCTTGGTGATCTTGGGGCGCTCCTGCAGGCGATAGCGGACGAGATAGGGTTTGTCCGGAGTGGTGGCCGGAAAGTTGGCCGATTGCGCGGCGACGGTCGGCACCCAGTCCTGCACGACGCCGGGCCCGTTGTTGTAGGTGTTGCTCGACAGGGCGCTGGCGGTGAAACCAAAGGTGCGCGTGATCGGCACGACGGCGGTCACCTCCAGATTGGGGAGGAAAACGTATTCCTTGTGCTGAAAGGGACCCGGCTCCTGGGTCAGGCTGAAATCGGGCCCGCGGAACGAGAGATGCGTCTTCACCGTGTAGGACGGGCGCGAGCGCTCGAAGGCGCTGCGGCTGATCAGGTTCACCGAGCCGCCGATGGCGTTGGCCGGAGTATCCGGATTCTGCGAGCGCGACACCTCCACGCGGGCGAGGCTGCCCACGGCGATGTTCTCAAACTCGACCTGGCGGTTGGCGTTGGAGCCGGTGGCGCTGGCGATGCCGCTGCCGTCGAGCATGACCGGCGTGCCGCCGGGTGGGACACCGCCGATGGACATCGTGAGGCCGTCGCTGCCGCTGCGGTTGAGCGTGACGCCGGGCAGGTATTTCGCGAATTCGCCCACGTTGCCGTCGGCGATGTCGCCGAACGAATCCGTCGAGACGACATTCTTGATCTCCGCCGCGAAGCGTTGCTCGTTCACCGCAATGTCCGATGCGGCCATGTCGCGCTTTGCGGCGACGGTGAACGCGTCGAGGCGCACGAGGCCGTCTTTCTCGCCCGCGGCGCGCAGTTCAAAGTTCTGCTCGAGGCGCTGGCCGGCGCGCACGGTGACGGCCTTGGTCTCGGTGGAGAAGCCGGTGTAGATCACGCGCAACGTGGCCGGGCCGGCGGGAACGTTGGCAAGCCGGTAGGTGCCGGTCTCGTCGGTGGCGGCCTCGAGGCGGACGCCGTCGACGGTCACGCGGGCGTTGGCGAGGTAGGTGCCCGAGACTGGATCAGAGACGCGACCTTCGATAAGGCCGGTGGCTTCCGCCGCGGTGGCCGGAACGGCGGCGAGGGCAAACCAAGCGAAGAGGGCGACGACGGGGTTCTTGGATTTCATGACAGGGGGTGGAGGGGAAGACTTGGCAGGGGGGCTGGAAGGGACGTCGGCGGGTGAATCGCGGCGCACGCTGACCGTGCCGGCGGCGAAGTCCGAGATGAGCACGAGGCCCGTGCCGGCCACGAGCCGTTCGAGGGCCTCACGCGGCGCGAAGTTGCCGCGCAGAGCCGGCGTGAGGATGCCGCGCACCGTCTCGGCGAAAAACGCGATCTCGAGGCCGCCCTGGCGCGCGGCAAGCTTGAGAGTTTCAGCGGCGTCGCCGGCCGGGACGTCGAAGGCCCGCGGGGCCTCGGCGGCCGGCGCCGAAGCGGCGAGGACCAGCAGAAAGGCAAAATGGATGCACCGCCGGAAAAGCCAGTGGTCGGACTTGAAGGGGTTGAAGGCAAGCCCTCCAAGACGTTTCAGCCGGGCGGATTCACTAGGGAAATCTTCGCGACGGTGGTCTTTCACGGCGCGAGAGGTGGGCAAGGGGACGGGTGGGGTGGGCCTCACCGCCGCCGGTGCACCACGATCTCGGTCGAACTGCGGCGTTCGACTTCCACGCCCGGGGCGGCGGCGAGGAACTTGGCGAAGCCCTCGACGTTGTCGGAACGGATCGACGCGACGATGGGCAGGGCGGCGAGTTCGGCATCGGCGAGGATGAACTGCACGCGGTTGCGGCGGTTGAACTCGGCCACGGCTGCGGCCAGCGGCGCCGAAGAAAAATCGAGGAGCTGCGGCTGCCAGTTGAGGTGCTGGGCGACCGCCTGCGGGCTGACCGGAACGACCTGCGGGGGCGCGGCCGTCGTGAGGGAGACGGTGGCGCGGTGGCCGGCGGAGATTTCGGCGGACGGAGGGCGGAGGACGGCGGACGGATCTGCCTGACCGTTCTTGTTGGCTGGGGTGTCGGTTTCCATGCGCGCGAGGGCGACGCGGCCTTCGGTGACCAGCACCTCAACGTTGGTGGTGTCGAGGCGCACGCTAAAGGCGGTGCCCACGGCCCGGACGTCGACTCCACCGGCGCGTACGAGGAACGGCCGCGCCGGGTCTTTCGCCACGGTGAAAAGCGCTTCGCCGCGCACGAGGGTGGCGCGCCGCACCCTCGCGCTGAAGTCTGTCGTCACGACGGCACCCAGGTTCAATTCAATCGACGAGCCGTCTTCGAGGATGCGGCGCTTGAGATCGTCGACGGCGACGGGAGGGAACTCAGACGCCGTGGGCGTCGCTCGCCACGAGACGACGGCGATTGCAATGGCGGCGGCCGCGGCCAGCAAGGCGGGCGCGAACCAGTGAATTTTTCGCCGTGGCGGCGCGAGGAGGTCGGGGTTGGGCTCCGTGCTATGCTCCGGACGCCAGTGCGCCAGGGCGCTGAAATCGCCGACGGTCTGGCGGTGCACCGCGAGCCATTCGCCGTGGCGCGGGTCGGCGGCGAGCCAGTCGAGGAACTCATCCTGCTCGGCGGCGGTGAGGCCACGGTCGCGGCGCACGAGCCAGGCGGCGGCGGCTTGGGCCCGGCGCTGGGCGGCGGGGGAGTCGGGTTCAGGCCGTTTCATCGCGGGGCGGTGCGGCTGCCGGCGCGGCGCAGCATGAAGTCCGTGCAACGGGCCGTGCCGATAGCGAGCTGCGCGGCGACGGTGCGGTCGGAGATGCCGAGTCTTTCGCCAATCACGCGCTGGGTGAGGCCATAGACGATGCGCAAGGTCATGACCTGGCGGCAGCGATCGGGGAGGGACTGGATGGCTTCGGTCAAGAGGGCGCGTTCCTGCTCGCGGGCGACGGTTTCGGGGATGCTGGCATGGTCATCCAAGACGTTTGAGAGGTCCGCTTCCACTAAGGCATCCGTGCGCGAGACCGCATGGCGGCGGAGCTGGTCGAGCGCGAGGTTGCGGGCGATGGCGAAAAGGAAAGCCTTGGGCGCCTGCAACTCGCCGGATTCGCGGGCCCGGAGCACGCGGAGAAAGGCCTCCTGCAGGACGTCGTCGACGGCCAGCCGCGGGCCGAAACCCTGCACCAGCCACGCCCGCAGGACGGCGGTTTGCGGTTGGATGTTCGCGGAGAACCAGCGGGCGGTCTCGGGGTCGGCAGGGGGCACGGCGGATGAGCTAGCGCACCGCCGAAGGAAGGCAAGTGCGGCGGAGGCCGGGAAATTGGCACACCTGCCGGTTGAAGTTTGTAGGCGGGGCGCCTCTTGGCGTGCCGAAGGCCTGGTGAAGGCTGCTTAGAACCGGGTGCTGAGGTTGAGTTCGACCTCGCGGCCGGCGTCGGGCGTGTAGCGGTCCTGGGTGATCACGAAGAACATGCGGTTGTTGTTCAGCGCGTTTTTCACCTTGAGCGCGACATCGTGGCGGAAGCGGCTGCCGCGGGCGGCGGGCACCTTGTAGCCGGCGATGACGTCGAAGCGACAGAACGCGGGCGCGATCCACGTAGGCTCGTTGCGCGGATTGGCGCCGCGATCGCTGTGGCGCGGGCCGACGTAGATCGTGCCGAGACTCGCGAAGGCGCCCTTGAGCGTGCCGGAGTCGAAGGTGTAGCGGTTAAACACGGTGAACGCGTCCTTCGCCTGCCGCGGCTGCGAGAGACTGGTGCGCACCTCGCGGGCGTCGACGTAGGTGTAGCTGCCGAAGGCGAGCCAGCGGTCGCTGAGGCGGAAGTTGAGGTTTACCTCGAGGCCGGTGCTGCGCAGGCCCTGCACCTGCCGGAAGTAGCCGGAGTTGGCGGGATCGGCCTCGGAAATATTTTCCTGGCGGATGTCGAACGCACTCACGAGACCCTGCAGCCGCCCGCCGCGCAGGCTGAATTTCACGCCGGCCTCGCGTTGGTTGCCCTCCTCCGGATCGAGCCCGGAGCCGTCGGCCTGCGTGCGAAACTCCGGGATGAAGGAGCTGTTGGCGTTGGCGTAGAGCGTCCAGGATTTGTCGGCGGTCACGTGCCAGACCGCGCCGACGCTGTGGGTGGTCGAGTCGGCGGAGGCGATCACCTTGGCAGCGGCGGGATTTAGCCTACGGCTCGGGAACGTGCCGGTCACTCGGTTGAGGTTGGCGCGATCGGTGGAGGTGCGGCGGAGGCCGAGCTGCAGGAAGAAACGCTCGTCGGCGAACGCGACGAGGTCATTGAGGTAGAGCTCGCGGTTACCGATTTTGTTGCGCGTCCAAGTATCGAGGTAGAGCGGCGGGCGCTGGGCGGGCGCGGGCACGGCCGGCGAGCTGGCCGGCGCGAAGACGTTGACGGGAAGGAGGAGGTTGGGGTTGAAGCCGGCGAGCTTCGGGTTGGCGATGAACTGCGCGAGCGTGAGGCTGGGAAACCGGTTGAAGATGACGCCGCTCGTGGTGTTGAAGCCGCTGCCCTCAAGCGCGGCGGAGCCGGGCGCGAGCCCGCCGTAGTTGTTCACGGCGCGGGAGGTCTTGTTGTCGTCGTATTGGAGATCCCACGCGTGGCCGGCGAGCACCTGGTGGCGGGCGGGGCCGGTGCGGAACTTCGCGGCGATCTCGTTGCGCGTGCGAAAATTCTCGGTGCCGCGCGGGACATCGCGCCACGAACGGGGCGTGAGCACGGCATCGCGGAGGATGGTGAGCGACTCGATCCACGGCTGCGTCTCGATCTGGTGCTGGTCGCGGTCGCTGTATTGGACCTGCGAGCGGAACTGCCAGTCGCGGTTGAAGATATGGCGGACATCGGCCGACGCGATCTGGCGGGTGTTTTGGCGGATGTCGCCGGGCCAGGTGTGGTTGTAGTCGCGGTCGCCGAATGCGTGATACACGCCGTCGCCGCTCGCAATGCCGTCGTAGTCGCGCGCCATCATCGGAAACGCCCAGCCACCGGGGCGCACATGGCGGTCGCGGGTGTATTCGAGGACGAGCTGGGTGCGGTCGGAGATGTTCCAGGTGAGTGTCGGCGAGAGATTGAAACGGTTGTTGGGCGTGCCGCGGTAGACCTCGGCGTCGTCCCACTCGACGTTGAGGCGGTAGAGCAGGCGCTTGCCGCCGAAGAGCGGGACGGGGCCGGTGGTGTCGTAGGCGAGGCGGTAGGAATCCTGCGGGCCGACGGAGGCGCGGAGCGTGGACTGCGGGCGCGCGAGCGGGCGCTTGGTCACGCGGTTGATCGTGGCGCCGTAACCGCCCTGGCCGTAGAGGACGGCGGCGGGGCCCTTGATGACCTCGACGCGCTCGATATTGGCGACGGACTGCGAGCCGAAGCCGGCGGGCTGTGCGAAGCCGTTGAGAAAGTTGGCCGAGACACTGGCGAAGCCACGGGCGAGAAAAGCGTCGTTCTCGGTGGTCTTGCGGACGGAGGCCTCGTAATCGAGCACGTCGGTGGTGTCGCGCGCGAGGATGTCCTCCATGAACTGCTGGTTGAACACGGTCACGTTCATCGGGATGTCCACGATGGGGGTGTTCATGCGCGTGACCTCGGCGGAGTTGGAGGACTGGTAGCCGATGTCGCGATTGCTGGTCACCTCGAAGGCCGAGAGTTCGACCGGGGGGGAGTCGGTGGCCGGGCGCGCGGGCGCCGGGGCGGTCTGGGCGGCCAAGGGCAACGTGGCGCACGCCGCGAGCGCGAATAGCGTGGCGATGCAGGGACCGGAGGCAGGGGAGAAGTGCATGGCAGGTAGGGTTGGCTTTCGTGGACAGCGGCGGCGGGACACGCCGGCGCGGATCGGATGTTACGCAGTTTCCCGGCGCGAGGAAACAGGTTTTGGGTGGTCTCAATCTCGAACCGCGCACCCGCGACGCGCAGCGAGCCCTTGGCGCTCCGTCGGAGCGGCGGCTGCCCAACCGCCGAAGCTCGATCGGCGATCCGGTCGGGGGCGGCTGGCAACCGCCCCTCCGTCGCATTACCCTGGCAACGCTTTTTTCGTCAGGAGCGAACTGCGGTCCAAGCGCAAGGTTGGTTCTGGATGCTACGGTCGCTCCGCCGGGCGCAGCGGGGCGGGGCCCGGCGGGAGCAGACCGGCCAGTTCCCGCACCCGCGCAGCCTCGCCGGGCAGCTCCGCGAGGTTTTTGGTTTCATACAGCGCGTCGCCGGGCAGCGCGTAGAGCTCGCGCGCCACCACCTCCCGGGTGCCGAAGCGGCGCCACTCGATGTAGCGGTGGGAGTCGGTGCGCACGGCGTAGCCCATCGTCTCCGCGCCGTCCTTGAACGGAAAGGGCCGGGCAAATTGGCTGAACGCCGCCGGCGGCCCCGCGCGGTTGGGCGCCTCCATCCAGGGCCGCAGGGAGCGGCCTTCCACGCCGGGAGCCGCCGGCAGGCCGCAGAGATCGACCAGCGTAGGATAGAGATCGAGCAGTTCGACCAGGGCCGTGGTGGCGGCGCCCGACTGCGGCTGGCCCGGACGCGCGATGATCAGCGGCACGCGGGCGTCGAGTTCGTAGTTGGTGGTCTTGCACCAAAGTCCGTGCTCGCCGAGATGGAAGCCATGGTCGCTCCAAACCACGACGAGGGTGGACTGATCCGCCTTCGCGTCCCGCAGTGCGTCGAGCACGCGTCCGATCTGCGCATCGCAGAAGCTCGTGGCGGCATAATAGCCGTGGCGGACCGCGGTCGCCTGCTCGGGCGAGAGCGGGCCGACCTTTGGCATGTCGGTGTAGCCGCGGAGCTCCACGAAATTGTGCAGGGCCACGGCCGGGGCTCCCTGTGGCGGTTGCGGCTGCGGAATCTCCCGCAGCTTCTTCGGATCGTAGAGGTCCCAGAATCGTTGCGGCGCCGAGCACGGCAGGTGCGGCCGGCGAATGCCCACCGCGAGAAAGAAAGGCTGCGCCTGCGCGGCCAACACCCGCACCCGCTCGACCGCGAAGTCGGCCACCCAGCCATCGATATAGGCGTTGTCGGGCACGTCCGCCGCCTCGGCGGCGGCAGCCTTCTCCGGGCCGCGTTGTCCCCCGGGTTGGTAGATCTTCAGGTTGTCGGGATGGGCGTACTTGCCGCGCACGCCCTCGGTGTCGTCGAGCTCGGCCGGCACCGTCCAGCTCGGCGCGTCGCGGAACTTCGGTGGATCGTGGTAGATCTTCCCCACGGCCTCGGTGCGATACCCGTGGTTCTTGAAGTGCTGCGGCAGCGTCACGACATCCAGAACGTGAGTGCGGAAGTGCACGTTGAGGTCCCAGACGCGCAGGGTGTCGGGCCGCCGCCCCGTCATCACCGAGGCGCGCGAGGGATTGCAGACGGCGATTTGCGCGTAAGCGCGGCGGAACACCGTCCCCCGCGCGGCCAGGCGATCGAGGTGTGGCGTGATCGCCACGGGGTCGCCGTAGCACCCGAGGTTGGTGCGCAGGTCGTCGATGACGATGAACAGGACGTTGGGCGGACGCGGCGCAGCGCCCGCGGCGACCGCCGCGCCCAGCCCGAGGACGGCGGCGGCCGCGACCGCTCCGCGCTGGACGATCCGCCGCAAACTCATGGGGTCAAAAAAGGAGACATGATCGGAAGGTGCGAAAGTGACAGGGGGGCCGCCGCCGTGGCCAAGCCCGGTGACGCGGTACGCACTTTGGACCGCGGGAGCCCGGCGGCGCGGCTTCGGCAAGGTTAGCATCACCCAAAGTTCCCCTGCAGCGCGACGGGCCACGGCAGCACGCCGGCTGCTTTCGCCCAGCGCTCGTAGGCCGCGGTCAGCGCCGCGAGGCGCTGCGGTTCCGCGCTGGCCAGGTTGCGCAACTCACAGCGGTCCGCGCTGAGGTCGTAAAGTTCCCAGGGCTCACCGTCGCCCGCGACGAGTTTGTAGTTTTCATACCGATACGCCCGGTGTCCCATGTGCTCCCAGCCCCCGGCGAAGGCGGCCCGGCCCGGCGTGGCGAGATCGCGCCCGCGCCAGGCGACCTTGGTCGCGGCGGGGCTCCCCGCGGCCGCAAGCACGCTAGGCGCCAAGTCCAGCAGCGTGACCGGCTCCCGCCGCCAGTCGCGACTCCCGCGGAAACCGGGCCCGTGGAGGATGAGCGGCACCGCGATGCCGCCCTCGTGGGCGTAGCGCTTGTAACGGCGGAAGGGGGTGTTGCTCACCTGGCCCCAACCGGGACCGTAGCCGGTATACGAGCGCGGTCCACCCAGAGTCGCCGGATCATAATCCTGCAGCCGTGGCTCGACGACCGGCGGCAGCGACGGGTCGCCCCCGTTGTCCGATACAAACACCACCAGGGTTTCGTCGCGGCGACCCGTGCGATCAATCGCCTGCAGCACCCGCCCCACTTGATAGTCGAGCCGATGCACCTGCGCGGCATACACCGCCATCTTGTGCGCCATCTCCGCGGGATTTGTTACCGCCGACCACGGCGGCACGGCGGCATCGCGCGGCGCCAGGCCCCACCGGCGATCGACCAGGCCCAGCTCAACCTGCCGGCGGTGACGCTGTGCGCGCAATTCGTCCCATCCCTCGCGGTAGCGATCACGGTAGAGCGCGATGTCTTCCGCCCGGGCGTGCAGCGGCCAGTGGGGCGCGGTGAACGCGAGATACTGGAAGAACGGCCGCGAGTCGCGCTGCGACCGTTCGATCTGCTCCACGGCCTCACGGGCAATCTCGTCAGTGAAGTAGAAATCGGGGTCCGGCCGGATGACGATCTCCCGATCGTTGCGGAAAAACCGCCGGACGCGCGGCTGCGCCCGGCTGCCGCTGGGATCGAAATAGCTGCAGGCGCCGCCGACCAGGCCGAAACTCTCCTCGAAGCCGCGGTCGCACGGCCAGTGCGGGCGGTGTTCGCCCACGTGCCACTTCCCGGCCAGGCTCGTGCGGTAGCCTTCGGCTCGGAGACGTTCCGCCAGGGTCGGCACTTCTGCCCGCAGGAAGCCCTGGTAGGCGGCCGGATTCACCCCGGGCTTCTCCTCGTGCGCCACCATGAAACCCAGGCCAGCCTCGTGCGGCGTGCGGCCGGTGAGGAGCGCGGCGCGGGAGGGGCAGCAGCGCGGGAACGAATATCCTTGCGCGAAGCGCGCGCCGCCGGCCGCGAGACGGTCGAGGTTAGGCGTGTGGATTTCGGAGCCGTAACAGCCGAGGTCCGCGAACCCGAGGTCGTCGGCGACAATGTAAACGACGTTGGGCCGCGTCCTGGACACCACCGCGGCGCCCAGCTTCGCCCTCGTCCAGCAAGCCGCGGCGGCGGCACCAGAGGTTCGCACAAAGTCCCGGCGGGAAAACGCCGGGACGGCCGGACGATCGGAGTTCATCTTCGGGATCAGGTGATTCCTTGGACGCCCAAGCTGACAGGTTTGTCTTTGTGTCGTGGTGGGGCTGGCTCTCCGAGCCGGCCTTCTTCGAGTCCGGGGTTTGTTCCGGAGGCGGCCGACTCAGAGAGCCAGCCCCACCTGCGCAAGCGCGCCGCCGATCGAACACTGAAGTCGGCCACCGGCTGCAGCGTCGCCTTTCGCGCGCGCTGCCTCGCAAGCACGGTCACAGAATTTGCGGTCAGAAACATTGGAGAGAAGCCTCAGCGCGCGAGGCGGATCGGGTTGTTGGGCAGCCAGTGCTTCGCGGGCGGGAAACGGTGCCCGCCCCGCCCACCGGGGCCCGCGCGTTCCTGCTCCGCAAGCCACGCTCGCAGCCGTGCCAGCAGGTCGGCGCGCAGGGCGTTGGCCGCGGGCTCGGCCCAGAGGTTGCGCGCCTCGGCGGGATCGGCGGCTAGGTCGTAGAGCTCACCCTCGTCTGCGGACGACGGCGGCCCATCGTGGTAGACGGTGAGTTTGTGCGGGCCGCGGACGATCATCGTGCAGTGGATCGGCGGCTCCCAGAATACCTTGCGGCGGTTGATGCAGCTGTTGCGGTAGACACCGAAGGCGCAGTCGCGCCCCGAGCCCGCCGTTTGCAGCGGGACGGCGTCCGGCAGGCAGGCGTGCCGCGCGGTGGGGTCGCTCCCGGCGGCGTCGAGCGCGGTCGCGGCCAGGTCGTGCAGTTGCACCAGTGCGGACGAGCGCGCGCCGGCTGCGAACACCCCCGGAAGGCGCGCGAGCAGCGGTACGCGACCGCAGGCTTCGTAAAAGTGAGCGCCCTTTCCCAGCAGGCGGCGCTCTCCGAGCATCTCGCCGTGGTCGCTGGCGAAAAGCACCAGCGTGTTGCCCTCAGCGCCCGCTGCGCGCAGCGCCGCCAGCACGCGGCCGACGCACGCGTCGAGGAAGCCCACGGAGGCGTAATAGCTCCGCCGCATCCGCCGGATCTCGTCGTCCGAGTATTCGGCGAGTGCACCCAATACGCCCTCGGCCTCCTCGCGGCGGACGCCACCGGGCCGACCGGGAGGACCGGGGCTTCGGTCGACCGTCTCCATCGCGCCGAGCGCCACCCGGTCGAGCCACTCTGGGGGGTGGTCGTCGAAAGGATCGTGGGGGTCGACGAAGCTGGCGCAGCAGAAAAAGGGTCCCCGGCCCGCCTCCGCGCCGATGAAGGCGCCCGCCCGCTCCGCGACCCACGTGGAGAAGTGGAGTGCATCGGGCACGTGGCCGACCGCGCTGCCCTCGCGCGCCAGCCTCGCCAGGAAGACGGGATCGCGCTCGCGCAGCCAGTCGCGGTAGGCGTGCAGACGACAGTCGTGGTTGTAGGGCGAAAGCGCGTTCTCGTAGACATCGAAGCCGGCGTGGACCGGGACCTCGTTCTGGTCGACCACCCGCGCGCTCACGTGGAGCTTGCCAAACAGCGCCGTGCGGTAGCCGAGCCCGCGCAGTGTCTCCGGGAAGAGCCTCTCCGTGTCCGGGAGGACGTCGTGAAGGTTGTGGACGCCGTGGCCGTGCACGGTCTTGCCGGTCCAAAGGCACGCCCGGCTGGGCGTACAGACCGGGTTGTTGACGTAACAGCGGTCGAACACCGTGCCCCCGGCGGCAAGGGCGTCGAGGTGGGGCGTGGAAACGCGCGTCCCACCGTAGCAACCGAGGGCGTCGGTGCGGAGCTGGTCGCTGAGGATGAGCAGGATGTTCGGACGGGACATCAGGTGGGGCCCGCAGAGCCGCGGGAGGGCAGGGTCCAGAGAGTGAGGCCGGCAAGCGAGCGGCGAGGGCCACCGGTGATCGCACCGACGGCCAGCGACACGGCCCCGCAGGTCGCGAAGCCGACAATGCCATACCAGAAGAAATGGAGCCGGGTTGCCTGCTGTATCCAAACAAGCACCACGCCGCTGGCGACCACACCGGCGAGGGCTCCGGCCGCGTTCGCGCGCGTGGTGAAGATCCCGAGCGCGAAGACCGCGGCCAGCCCGGTGCCCATCAAGCCGACAAGGGAGATGTAGGCGTCGAGGAAGGACCGGATATCCAGAGTCGTCAGCAGCAGCGCGAGGCAAGTGGTGGCGACGCCGAGGCCTGCCGTGGCGCTGCGTGCCCAACGCAGGCGCGCAGGGCCGGACAGATCGGGGCGACCTCGCTCGACAAAATCCGTCACCAGCGCCGTCGCGCCGCTGTTGAGGTCACTCGAGACGTTCGACTGCGCCGCGGCGAAGATGCCCGCCACGACCAGCCCGGCCAGGCCCGCCGGCAGGTGGTCGGCGACAAAGAACGGCAGCAGGGACTCGCCGGCGATCGCCGGGTGCAGCGCGGCCGGATGGTGCTTGAAGAAAAGGTAGAGCCCGGTCCCGAGGGCAAAGTACAGGGCCGCCGACGGAAAGGCGATCAGCCCGTTTAACCAGATTGCGCGCCGCGCCTGCGCCTCGTCCTTCGTCGTCAGGTAGCGCTGGATCACGGACTGGTCGGAGGTGTAGGGAACGAGGTTGTTGATCAGGTTGCCGAGAACGATGATCCAGGTCGTCGCCTGAACCGCACTCCACGACCAGTCGAAGAGCCGGAGCTTGCCGTCTGCAAGGGCCTCACTCACGAGGGCGGTGGCGCTGCCTCCGACGCCCCCGAGCACCGCCCCGAGACAGAGCAGCGCGGCAGTCAGCATCACGCCCGCCTGCAGCACGCTGGTCCAGATCGAACCCTCGATCCCACCCAGCACGGTGTAGATGGTGCAGAGCCCGCCGATCAGCAGGACACAGGTAACCACGTCGAGGCCGCAGACGATGGCGAGGGCCAACGAGGGCAGATAGGTCACGATGGCAACGCGCCCGAGCTGGAAGGAAACGAAGACGATGCTGGCATAGGCGCGCAGGGCGAAGCTGAAGCGCCGCTCCAGATATTCATATGCGCTCGCGACCTCGAGCCGGCGGAAGAACGGCAGGTAGAACCGCGTGATCACCGGCGCCAGCAGCAGGATCGTCAGCGGCGCGAGCAGAAAGGTCCAGTCGGTGGCGAAGGACTTCGCGGGCATCGCCAGCACCGTGATCGAGCTGAGGGTGGTCGCGTAGACGCTGATGCCGGCGGCCCACCACGGGATCCGTCCTCCCGCGAGAAAGTAGCTGCGCGCGTCCCGCGCGCGCCGCATGAAGTATGCGCCGAGACCCAACATCCCGGCGAGGTACGCGAACAAGGTCGCATAATTGACAGCGCCGAACACCGGCCGCCGTGGCTCGAGCGCGAGCACGCCCGCGGTCCGCGCCCCGGCTGGACCGCTGGCCGCGGCCAGACCCGCTCCGGCCGCGGGGCCCGCCGGCACCACCCCGGCC
>SXGT01392310.1_pt1 | contig 32579 bp, 29 predicted proteins | sample 3176221 | NCBI WGS metagenome assembly SXGT01 (sample SAMN11356862, study PRJNA531348) | freshwater metagenome | isolation source: freshwater sample F1-120 | place: China: Fuxian Lake, Yuxi | collected 2017-12-25
ACGAATGAACGACAACGGACCGGACCTGGGTAAACGTCACGAGGTACCACGCGGCAGAAGGACCGGATGACGCTTACAAGGAGGGGGTCGGGGGTTCGAGTCCCTCAGCGCCCACTACCAAGTCCAGGTCAAGTGCCGGGGAGTCCACCCAGGGTCCCTCGAGTTGTACTCCCGCCTCACGATCCGCCGCCGCACTTCCACGCGCTGTACAACGGCGACGAGGCGATCGTCTCGATCGCCGATGGGTCCTTGCTCGCCGGCTCGCTCCCGAGGACCGCGTTGCGCCTTGTCCGGGAGTGGATTGACCTTCATCGAGAGGAACTCGCAGCCAACTGGGAACGCGCTGCAGTGCCCGAGGCGCTATCTCGGATCGTGCCGCTCCGGTCGACCTCGCTCCACTTGTCGTGGGCGAGTACCGGCTACGTCCGACCGCGTAGCCGCGGTCCCGGAGATCAGCGACTACCCGACTGCCCGCGCTTCCGTGGCTCAACAAGGCGACCGGCCCGTCGAGAACCGCATGCGAAAGACCGAACGGATGGGACGTGCTCGTGGCTGCGCTGATCGACGAAATCGGTGATGACGATGCCTTCGTCGACGTCGACGTCGACGTAGTGAAGGCGAGGTGCAACTCCAACCTCGGCCGCGCTCCGCAGACACGCGTAGTGCCTGGCGCAGAATGCGGGATCGTCTGTGTCGACACCCAAGAAGCGGGCGCCCGCTCGGCTCTGGACGCAGAATGTCGACGCGCCGGACGCGCCTCCGGTCACCTTCGTCAGGTGTGCATTGTTTGTCGTCCCGAGTTCCCGTGCGATCACTGGGACCGGGACAGCCCGTGAGTGGAGTCCGCGGATCGCGTCGATGTGCTCCGGAACGAGACGGTTGGAACGCGACACGCGCGCAACGGTGTGCAGGTCCTCGTCGCCTTCCGCTCGAATTCCCAGTTCGGCGGTGTGTCCGGAGTCGACCGGTCGCCTTCGGGCGCTCGTCACGGACCACTTCGCACTCCGATCATCGATCGCGGCTCGGTGCGAGTGTGCTGGCCTGGCGAGGTTGGGGCGCGAGTCGCGTCTGGGCGCGTCGTCGAGCGCAGGTTTCGCAGCCGTCTCGGTACGCTGCGCCAAGCGCGGTGGGCCGGGACAGAAGCGGTGAGATGCGACGACTGCGATATTCGATCAACATCACCCTCGATGGTTGCTGCCATCACGAGGCGGGCCTTCCGCCGGACGAGGAGTCGATGAGCTACTGGTCCGAAACGATGGAACGAGCCGATGCTCTGCTGTTCGGACGAGTGACATACGAGATGATGGAGTCGGCATGGCGGCGGCCGGCGTCGGGCGTATGGCCCGACTGGATGGACGAGCAGGACATCCCGTTCGCCGAGGCCATGGACCATGCGCCGAAGCACGTCGTGTCGAACACGTTGGCCACGGTCGATTGGAACGCCGAGCTGGTGCGAGGCGATCTGAAGGGGTCGGTCCAGCGGCTCAAGGAAGCGCCGGGCGAGGTCTTGTGGGTGGGCGGGGTGACGCTGCCGATCGCGTTGGCCGAGTTGGGACTGATCGACGAGTACGAGTTCGTTGTGCATCCAGTCGTTGCTGGACACGGCCCGACGGTGTTGGCGGGCATTCGCGAGCGCGTCCGGCTCGAACGTACCGACCGGCACGATTTCCGGTCAGGTGCAACCGTTCTGCGATTCCGTCCGGTGACGAGCTGACCAGCGCCTGATCGCCGCAGAGCGGTGTCCAGCGGCAGCGCGAGCGGAACATCGACGTCGGTGCACATCCGAAGCAACAGCCCGAACGAATGCGAGCGTCAGGTCAAGTGCTTCGCCAGGAGTGAGTGATGGCCGAATGCAGCGCGGCCGAACCCGCCTGCGAAGTGTTCCTCTGTCGGCTACTCGATGGCGGAGGCGTTCACTGGGACGACGGGTCGAGCGACTGGGCGAACTTGATCATGTTGCCGTCGCCGTCGATGACGGCGAACTCTCGCAGGCCCCATGGCTGATCGGTCAGCGGACCGCGCGGGTGGACGATCCCGGCAGCGCTCATCTCCGCGTAGAGGTGATCCACGCCGTCGACATTGATTCGGCACGACGTTGCCGCTGGGATACCGGGGTCATCGGTCAGCCAAAAGTGGATCTCGACGCCGTCTCGCTCGACGATTCCGTAGTCGGGATAGCGGGCAAGCGCGGTGAAGCCAAGCCTCTCTGCGTAGAAACGCAGCGTTGCTTCGATGTCGAGTGACGCGAGCACCGGGACGGTGCTCCTCAGATGGGCCTGGGTGGGATGGACTGGCATGGTTCGACCTCCGACCGAGGGGGCGGTGGACCGTCGACCTTAGGTTCGGCGGGCCGAAACGGGAGAGGATCGTGGTTCGGGCCGGCGCCGGGAGCGCCCGAGCCAAAATGTCACGCATCGGCGTCGGTGTTTGCGCTCCGTCACCGCCGGTGGTTTACTAAACGCTGTTCAGGTGCGAGTGCTCGCAGAGTGGAGAAACCATGACAGCCTTTTCGCGTTCGACCATCGCCCGCATCCTTGCGGGGGCGATGGTCGCAGGAGCCGGTTTCACGGTGGCGGCGACGCCCGCCGGTGCCGAGACCCAGGTTCTGAGCTGCAGCGGCATGAGCCAGATCGTGTCGATGAACCCGCCGACGGGCTCGTCGAGCGCCAAGTACCTCAAGTGGGCGGTCAAGGACTCCGACGGGACCAAGGTCGACCTGTTTGGCTCGCCGATTCCCGCTGACGCCTTCGCGTGCACCGTGAACTCCGGGATCCGAACGAACCTTCCCGCGACGAACTCCGACAGCGGCAAGGAGAACCCGTTCGACAACCAGACGAACGGCAACGCCTCGCTGACGACGTCTGGTGTTCTTGCGAAGACCGCGATGAGCTTGTCGGGAAGCGGAAGCTGCCGCACCGACCTGCCGAACACGAGCTTCCCGCACGCCTACACGATTCAGGGCAAAGCGACGACCAAGTTCGACCAGACCTTCTCGAACCTGGCCCAGATCCAGATGCAGTCCTACCTTCGCCTCGAAGCCGACACGGCCGACCCCGAAGACGACCTCAAGGTGCGCGGCGTCGTGACGAAGGGCCCGGGTATCGGCGGCGAAGTTCGTGCGACGATCGCCTTGTTCCCGACGAACAGCGCGAAGAACGTCAACGTGATCGACTGCTCGCCCGCCCTCACCCCGGTGCCTGCCGGCAACGCGGTCGTCGCTGAGATGAAGCTCACGCTGGCCGACGGCTCCGACGGTGACGCACTCATCGACCCGTGGGAAGTCGTGCTTCCGTAATCCGCGAACTCTCGTAACACCGATCGAACGATTCCGCCGCCCCATCGGGCGGCGGAATCAGTTTTCGCACCTCATCGCAGCGCCGACGCCTCGGCACACATGTCGGCGTCGGCGAGGTCGAGCGCGTCGGCGATCTCGCGACTGGCCCCGAACGAGTCGGGTTCGATGATCCAGCCCGCTGTCCGGTCCTCGACGTAAGGAAGCCCTTCGAAGTCGTTGCTGCCGTCGGGTTGTTCGCCCAGCTCGCGTCCCTTGGCGCACACGAGTTCACCCTTGCGGGCGACGAAGTCGGCGGCCGTCGGTATCTGCTGCGTCGGAAACACTTCGATCAACACGTTTTCGCCGGCCGGTCCGGTGCAGCTGGCCGACCCGAGCGGCAGCGGTAACGAGACCTCTTGGTAGCTCGTGACGAGCGCACCGAACTCCTCGATCTGGAGGTCCGTGCACGCCACGCCAGCGTCGGCGAGCCCGCGCAAGACGTCGAGCGCCTGTTGGTTGGCCGCATCGTCGAAGCCCTGTTCGGCGCGTTGCGTGTTCCAGAGGTCGATCGGCGAGGTTGGCGCGGCTGAGGTTTGCGTCGTCGATGCCTCCGTCTTCTTGCCATCGCTGGAGCAGCCGGCAATGACCGCGCTGACGGCGACGGTGACTGCGACCACTCGGTGACATGCGACGCGCATACGACCTCCATTGGTTGCGGCAATGTTGTGGCGCACGGTTATCCGCTCAGCGCTCGTGCGTCGGCTGCGCTGAGGCAGTTCCACGGCGTGCCGACGAGATCGTCGTTCGCCCCACCGCCGGTGTCACGTGCGGTGAAGTCGGCTTCGTTGTCGACGCCCACGGGGCCGCAGACGAGATCGGCGTCCGGGGTCGTGACGAGTGCGAGGCCGACGATCGGTGCCGGCGGTCCGGTGTACAGCGCCAATCCCGTCGCACCGGCTGTCGTCGAGACAGATTCGGCTCCGAAGCGACGGAACTCGACCTCGGAGCCAGGAGGCAGCAAGAAGCCGAGAAGCGTGTACGGCATGCCAGACGCGGAGGAGAGCGGGATGGCGTAACGGTCCTCGGGGAGGTCGTCGGGCAGCGGCGGCACCACACACGCTCCGCCGCTCGCCCGGGTGTCCTGGAGCCCGCGAAAAGGCGGGTCGGACTCGACCTTCCAGCATGTCCAACCTCGCGTCGCGGGAGCGCTGAGCACCGTGATGGAGATGCCTGCCGCCGCGGTCTCGGCGACGGCCGAGTACGGGGCGGTCGCGTCGGGCAACGGCACGTTCGGGTCGTCGACGGCCGCCGCGCTGGGTGCATCCACGCTGAGCGGATCTCGGCTGCGTTCGATGTCGTAACGCACCTCGCCGAACTGTGCTGTGGTGGCCGCGATCCGAACTGGAAGTGCGTCGTCGTCGATCCACACAGTGACGTCGCGCAGGCCGGTGGGTTCGTTTCCGCTGCTCGGCAACTCGACGCGCATGCCAGGCCGCTCGGCTCCGTCGATGGTCTGCGCACCGGCGGTTTCGAACTCCACGCCCGTCGCGGCGGCTGCGTCGAGCACTCGCGCCGGATCGAACATCGCGGTCACGGACCACACACGCTCCTCGTTCGGATCGGCCAGTTCGAGATAAGGAGGCGCGCCTGGCGCCCGCAGCATCACGAGGCTCATGGGTCCGGGTACCGCTGCCTGGTCGGTCGGTCCGAGGACCGCTCGCCGCACCCATGCACGTTCGCCCACCCCGACGAACGTCACGGACTGCTTGGTACGCGCGACAGGGATGGCCGAACGGACGAGATACCGGTACGGCGCATAACCGATCACGGCGCGCATCGCTCCCGATCCGTCGCCGGAACGGATCTCACCTTGGGTCTCGATCTGGTCGAGCGCGCGAATCGCTGCGGCGGCTTTGGCCGGATCGAACTGGAGGGGTGCATCGGGCTGGGGTGCGTCGGGCTGAGGCTCGTTCGGGTCGTTCGCGCTGCACGCGCCAACCATCACCGCGATGAGCAACGGCCCAGCCAAAACTGTTCGCAGCGTTCTGAGCACGGGTGAGAACCAGAAGTCGTGGATCGGCGGTCGTTTCGGGGCGGGTCGCACCCTAATGCTTGACCGGTCGAGATCGGTCAGCGCGAATTCCGCACGAACTCGCGGGTCCTCGCCGCGCAGAACTCGATGTTGTCGATCCATGGCGCGTGGCCCGCTCGCTCGACGATCGCAAGCGTGACGTTGGGAAGGTTGGCCGCGAACGCTTCGGCTTCGCGTACGCCGCCATTGATGTCTTCATCGCCCCACAACAGGAGTACGGGCATTCGCAACCGGTCGAGTTCTGCTCGGCTGAACAAGTATTCGGGGTTCTCGCCCTTGAGCGAGACGAAGGTGTTGTTGTCGGTCTCGGACTTGAACGTGTTGGTGTGCTGCATGACTGCGACGAACCAGGCGAGCATGTCGTCGTCGAACGTTCCGGACTCGATGGCACGCTTCATGCCAACCTGCTTGAGCATCATCTTCGCCGCCGAGGCACTGATCGGCATTCGGACCATCATCGCCTTCATCGGCGCCGGCGATCCGAGTCGCATCAGCATCGGGACCTTGGCCATCGGGGTACCCATCGCCCACGAGTACTCCACGATCTTGGTCACGCGATGGGGATGAGCAATCGCCGATCGAAAGCCGAAGAACCCTCCCATCGACGTGCACGCGATGGTCGCTGCGTCGAGCCCGAGCCCATCGAGAATGGCCGGCGTGAGCTCCTCGGCGAAGCGTTTGAAGTCGGCAGGAGATCGCAGCGGTCCATGGGGGACCGGGTCGCTCAGGCCGCAACCGGGACGGTCGACGAGGATGCAGCGGAAATCGTCCTTGATGGCGTCGGCTAACGCTATCCAGCTCGAACCCGCGACCGCCGCGCCGTGGATGAACACGATGGGTGGACCGTCACCGATCTCCTGCAAGCGCACGTCGTTGCCGGCCGGCAGGGTGACGCGGTGTTCGGTCGGCGTGATGCCGTACTTCGACCACAATGCCCGCTCCGCGACAGCGAATCTCGAGGGATCCCTGGGCACGAGGATGGTCTAGTGCTTCTGCCGACGACGCGCCAGCAGTGTTCTTGGCCGGCGTGGGGTCGAGTGCGGCCCGCCTGGACGATCACTGGACGTCCGGCACCGTCGCCAAACGGTGTGGCAGTCTGTTCGCCACGACTTTCCCGCGTCGCCCGGGCCGGTTGACGGGCGCCCAGGACGAAGGAGCCATTCTCATGGCGAGCTCGATGCGACGAACTGCCACGGTTGGCGTGCTGCTTGCAGCGACCGCACTTGCTGCGTGCGGTGACGACAGCAACGAGGTCGCGGGCAACACGACGCGCGCGACCTCGACCACTTCCGGGAATGTCGCATCGCTCTCCGACACGGCGCGACCGAGCGACCCGTCCGCGGCCGAGGCGCTCGAAGGACTGGGCTTGAGCGACCTGCCTGGAATCGGCGCCGACGAAGTCGCGCGCGTGCAGGCCGAGCGTGCATCGGAACCGTGGTATCAACCCGGACCGAGCGCGGTGTACGCCGGTGATCACGCGCACGACGACGCGGCATCGCAGGCGGCCCTCGAAGCGCTCGATGCAGATGAACGGACAACGCTCGACGAGCAACTCGCCCGCGCCGAGGCCGCGGCCTTGAAGTACCCCACGTTCGGCGACGCGCACGCGGCGGGTTTTCGTGCCATCGGCCCAGCGGTGCCAGGGCTCGGTGTCCACGCGGTGCAAATGCGATTCCAGGCCGATGCCGACTTCCACTTCGATCACCCTGGCGTCTTGATGTATCAGGACACCAAGCCCGACGCGCCCGTCGTCGGCATGCTCTATCTGACCCGCGCGCAGGAATCGCCCGAGGGTTTCGTAGGTTCCGCCGATCAGTGGCACGGGCATATCAAGGTGTGCATCCGTGGCACGGACGACGAGATCGAAATCCTCTCGGTCGACGATGGTGAGTTCGCGAAGCAGAGCTGTGTCGACCAAGACGGCGTGTTCTTCGGTGAGAGCGGTTCGATGCTGCACGTCTGGCCGATCGAGGGCTTGACGCCGCCCGAAGGCCCGTTCTCCGACGACAACTCGCTCGTCACGCCGCGCCCCTGACGCCAACGCTGCGCCGACGGTGCTGTTGTTCATGCGCCCGGCACTCGGCTACGGCAGACGTGTTGACGAGCGCAGCGAGTGCAAGAGGGCGATCTCGCGAGCGAACGAATGCGTCTGCGCCACGTGCATCGCCTCGTCGATCGCTGGCTGTGCGCCGGCGTGATCGCCGAGGGTGATCCGGGCGGTCGCCAGCAACCGTCTCGCGACGACCCCCTCGAAATGCATGCCGATCGTGTCGGCCTGGTCGGCGGCTTCAGTCAACAACTCGATGGCTTCCGCATGGCGCCCGAGCGCGAGCGCGAGTTCGCCGAGTGATCGGGTGACGAGACCGAAGCAGAGAGAACCCGAAGCAGTGATTCCCACACGCCCGCGGAACGGACCGAGGCTCTCGAAGAGTTCCTCGCACCGATCGACGACACCCAGTGATGCCGCGACTTCCGATTGCACCTGCATCACGGTGATCCAGAAGTAGTTGCGCGGGACCGAACGTTGCTCCGCGAGCGCTGCTGCGGCACCAGCCGCGTCGCCGGCCTCGAGGCGCGCCAGCGCCAGTGCAGCCCGCCAGGTGCGCGCCAGCGGACCGTCAGTCATCGCTTCGATGATGTCGACCATCGAGCCGAGCGTCCCGGCCTGGTACGCCAGCGCGCCGACCTGCAACGACCACGTCCCCATGGTGTCGGCGTGGGTCAGGTCGTGCCGTTCCTTGAGCGCGTCGACTCGCGCCATTGTGTCCGACGCTCCGCACGCGATGTCGATCGACAAGATGAGCCGGTCGGTCAGGAACTCGAAGTACTGCGTGCGCGACGCGAGGATCGTGTCGTGCAAGTCCAGGAGTTGCTGGCGGGCGACATCGAACATCCCGCGTTCGGCGTTGCAGTACGCAGTGAAGAATCCGCCCATGAACGCAAGGACCGGATCGTCGATTTCGGCTGCGAGCCGGGTGATCTCGGGACCGATCGTGACTCGTCGCTCGAAGGTCCCCGGATCCCACAGGCTGATGAACTCGGCATTGAGCACGGTGCCGATGAGCGCGGGGTCGGCGTGCGCGGAGGCAATCCGTTTGGCTTCCTCGATCAGGTCGATACGCCGCTCGCGCTCCGACGCGAACGTGAGGTGCGACGCGAGGTTGGCGAGCACGCGAGCCCGCATCGGATCATGTTGGTCCAACGTCTTCAAGGCGTTGTCGCAGAGTCGAATCATGTCGTAGTCGGGGCGTTCGGCAATGAAGTAGAACGAGCCCGGCAGCGTCGCGAGGGATGCCGCCTCGGCGAGGACCGAAGATTCGCTGTCGGTGGGAGCCATCTGTGCGGCGCGGGCGAGTGCGGCCCCGAATGACGGTTCGCCGAGCGCTCGTCCGGCGGCACCGAGTCCGATCCACGTCTCGGCGCGCTCAGACACGACGGCCTGGGGGTTGTCCTGTTGTTCCGCGATGACCTCTCGATACCAGGTACGGGCGGATTCGTAGTCGACGTCGTCGGTGGTTTGTGGAGCGTCTCGGCCGGTAAGGGCAAACAGAAACGGGTCTCGGCCAACACGGAGCAGTGTGCCCGTAGTGCGAGCGGTAACGGTCGTCGTGCCGGGAAGCGTCGCGAGCAAAGCGACCTCGCCGAACGCATCGCCGTGATGGAGTTCGCGAACGAGTTTGCCCCGGATCGACACGTCGAAGTTGCCCCGACTCACGATGTAGCACGCGTTCCCGCGTTCACCTTCGACGACGATGCGATCGCCCGGTGCCGCGTCGACGCTCTCAGCGGCCCGCGCCACGCTCTCGAGTCTCGACGCAGGCAGCGACGCAAACATCGGAACGGATGAAAGCAGCGCCATTTCGAGGACCGGAACGTCCGAGTGCTCGTCGGCGTCGAAGAGGGAGCGAATGCTCGCGATCAACAGCACGGCGAGGAACGCGCCGAGTCCGATGAACGACGCTCGCAGCCCACCGAGGTGATAGGTCACCTGGGCGAGCGCCGAACCCGCGAGTTGACTGGCACCGGCGATGAATCCCAACAGGGCGAACAACGGGCCGACGCTGCGCGGATCGTTGGAGCGCTGCAGGAGCAGGCGGCTCAGTGCGTCGAGGGACGCGACGCAGAGGCCGAGCAACGGGAGGGTGAGGTAGACGAGCGGGCGCGTCAGCGACAGACCGAGCACCGCGCACGCCGTCGCAACGAATCCGAGTAAGAAAATCAGCGTTCGCCCCAGTCGGGCACCGCGCACGGCAGCGGCGGTGAACAGCATGCCCGCCAGCGCGCCCGCGCCGACGACTGCGTTGAGGTATCCGGGACCGCTGTCACCGAGCGCCAGCGCCTCGCTGGCGACCAACACCAAGAGCACATCGAAGGCGCCGAGGACGAGATTGCGGGCCGATGCCACGCCCAGCACGCCTCGGCTCCACGGCCGCGCTCGTGCTTCCGACACGATCGTGCGCAACGCTCCGCGCGTGTGCAGCAACCTCGAGGGCCGGTGGCTCAAGGCGAGCGGCGCCGGTTTCCATATCGTCTGGGCGGCGGCGAAGAGGGCGGCGAACGCGCACACTGCGAACACAGCTTCCGGTCCGCCCGCTTCGATGATCAAGGCCGATCCGAGGGATCCAATCAGCGCACTTGCAGCATCGGAGTACGACGTCCATAGGTTGCCCGACACGAGTTCGGCCGTCGATCGTGCCACCCTGGGAAGGAGCGCGGCCCCCGTCGGATGCAGGGCAGTCACGGCCGCGAGCCCGGTGACCGCGAAACCGCCGACGACCGGGCTCGGCACATCGAGCGCGGCGCAAACCGCGGCCCCGGTGAACGCAAGGAGTTGGATCGAGAATGCGCTCAGTCGGACGGTGTGGGCTCGCCAACGAGCGGTCGCGAGGCCAACGAGCGGCGCGCTCACCGATGTGAACAGGAGCATCGCGATCGACGCTCCGCCGACCGCAGACGAGCCGCCCCAACCGAACGCATGGACGAGGAGGGCAACCGTGGCAGCCCACTCACCAATGGCCGTCACGAAGTGGGCGAGAACCAGTCGCCGAACCCGCGGGCCGCTCACTGCTTCACCCCTCACACCTCGGTCGGATCGACGGCCAGAATCGCTGCGCCCGGCACGCGGCCGTTGTGGCGGCCGAATCATACGAGGCCTCGGGCGAGTCCCGTGACGATGGTGCTCAGCTGTCTGGTGATCCGAAGCGAGCGAGGACGAAACCTTGCGGGGAGGACTCGTGGGGGAGCGCGGCCGGTCGGACGGCTTCCCGCCGCACGGTGAAGCCACGGCGGCGAAGGATCGCAACGAGCGTGGCTGGGTCGTGGCGATAGCTCGTGAGCGTGAAGTCGGTGCCGTATGCGTTCGCGCGCTCGATGGATTCGCCGGCACCTGCTTGGAACCCGAACAGCACGGGACAACCTGGGCGCAGTACGCGCCCGATCTCGCTGACGACAGCCTCGAGATCGGCCGCCGAGGTGTGGATGATCGAGTACCAGCAGACCGCACCGTCCAAACTTCCGGCCCGTAAGGGCAGCGCGGCAAGAGCGGCGGCCGCGAGGCGGACGGCCGGGTGCGCGCGTCGCGCAACGCGCAACATCTGCGGCGACAGGTCGATGCCGATCACGTCGTCTCGCCCCGCGCGGGTCAACAACGCGGCGACGCGCCCGACCCCGGTGCCCAGATCGGCGACGATGCCGGGAGCCGACCCCAGCTCGTCGACGAACAATGCGAGCAACTCGCGGTCGAGCGGCGCTTCGAATGCATCCGAGATCTCGGTGCCGACCGCCTGCGCATAGTGGTCGGCGGTGGCGTCGTAGACCGTTCTGGTTGTCTCCCGATCGCCCACGCCCCGAACGTACCCGCGGTCGTCTCGGATGGGTCGTGGTTGCCTCAACCGAGGATTCGCTGGAGCTCGTTCGGCGCTTCGAGCGGGACGAAGTGCCCGGCGCCGGGCACGACCACGAAAGTGGCGAGTCGGGCCGTTTCGGCGATCGCTCGGCCGCGTTCGGGGCGGTCGTGTTCGCCCTCGACGACGATGACCCGTCGTTCGAATCGACGCAACCACTCCGCGCGATCGGGCCGACTGTGAAACGCGCGGACGCCCCGCGCGATTGCGTCGGGTCCGTGGCTGAACGCCGCGCGCCTCGCGGATTCGACGATCGCGGCGCTCGACGAGGCGAAGAGTGGTTGCCAGTAGCGCTCCCACGCGGGCGCGAGGCCGTCGTCGGCGAGCATTCGCAACGCGGCATCGCGGAGCTTCGGATCGGGAGCGTGCCCGGCCTTCGCGCCGATGAGCACCAGTTGCTCGATTCGCCCAGGTGCGCGCGCGGCGATCTCGATCGCGCATGACCCTCCAACCGAGTTACCAATCAAGGTGAGCGGACCGCTCGGCACCAGATCGAGCACGGCGTCTGCCCACGCCTCCAGCGTGTCGCCGAACTCGTACAGGTCCGGGCACAGGTCGGACGGGCGAGCGATCGCATGCCACATCTCCCCGCCGAATGGCAGTGCGTGCAGCAACACTCGTGTCACAGCCGTGCCGCCGCGATCGCGTGCACGGTCCACTTCTCGCGGTACTCCAGTCGGGTCAGTCCGCAGCTCGGCACCCCGGACTCGATGACCCCAGGCGCAAGTGCGTCGATTTCGGAATCGGCGAGGAGTTGGCGCAAGAGATCGACAGTGGCGCCGCCGTGCGTGACGGCAAGTGCGCGCCGGATTCCACGGTCGACCGTGTCGGTCAGTGCCGCCAACATTCTCTCACCGGTCGCGAACGCTGAACTGCCACTTGGAGGTGTCCACTTCTGATCGGTGGACGCGCGAGTCCAGTCCCGCAGGAAGTCGTCGATGGTCTGCTCCATGTCGTCGTCACCCCAGTTCATTCGCTCGCGGAGGCGCTCGTCGATGGTCGGGGAGATACGACAGGCTTCGGCGATGGACGCGGCAGTTTGGCGCGCCCGGAGGAGGGGAGAGGTCAACACGACATCCCAGGTGTGCGCCGCGAGGTATGACGCCACCGCCTGTGCCTGTTGTCGGCCGAGCGGCGTCAGCCCGGGATCGCCACGCTCGCGCTGCTTGTCGGCATGCTGCACGAGCACGACTTCGACGACCACCGAGCGAGTCTCGCACGACGCTTCACGGTGCTGGCTTGGTTCTGTTCGAGAAGAATTGTCGTCGAGCGTGTCCGGAACGGGGTTCGCCATTCGTCGTGTCTGAGAAGATCAACCTTGATCACCGACAAAAGGACCCACGACATGAAATACATGCTGCTGCTCGCGAGCGACCCGGCCGACGAGCCGACCCCCACCGATGCCACGTTCGGCCCGTACATGGCCGAGTGGGAGGCATACACCCAGGCCCTGGTCGAGGCCGGGGCGATGGTGGCGGGCGAAGCGCTCCAGGGGGCCGAGACGGCAAGCACCGTGAAGGTCCGCGATGGCAAACGCATCGTGACCGATGGGCCGTTCATCGAGTCGAAGGAAGTCATCGGCGGCTTCTACGTGATCGACGTCGCCGATCTCGACGCTGCGCTTGGGTGGGCGGCTCGAATCCCGAACGCGCACTTCGGGACCGTTGAGGTCCGTCCGGTGATGGAATTCGACGTCTGACCGGCTGACTCGTTCGGTCGGGTGATGCGTTCCGTGGAGGTCGCCGACGTCTTTCGTGATGAGTGGTCACGGCTGGTGGCCACCCTCATGCGCGAGGTCGGCGACCTCACGATCGCCGAAGACGCCGCGCAGGACGCGTTCGTCGAGGCGGCCGTACGGTGGCCGACCGATGGAATTCCCGATCGGCCGGGTGCCTGGCTGATGACGACCGGCCGACGCAAGGCCATCGATCAGATCCGCAGAGCCCGGCGATTCGACGATCGCCTTCCCGCACTCGGTGCGCAGGCGGCAACGGCGACCTCGTTCGACGCCGCGGCGTCGGACGAAGTCGAGCCGGATGCTGCGCAGATCCTCGACGATCAACTCGCGCTCCTCGTCGGATGCTGTCACCCGTCGCTGGCCCCGGACGCGCAGGTCGCGCTCACCTTGCGCATCGTCGCAGGCCTCTCGACGCGCCAAATCGCGCGCGCGTTTCTCGTGTCCGAAGAAACCATGACGCGCCGGCTCACGCGCGCCAAGGCGAAAGTACGCGCGGCGAGAATTCCGTTCGGAGTCCCGACCTTGGATGCGCTCGGCGAGCGCGTCGGCGGTGTGTGCGAGGTCATCTCGTCGATCTTCACCGAAGGGCACGCAAGTGCCACCGATACGGCGTTCATCCGCGGCGAGCTGTGCGAGGAGGCGATTCGACTCGCCGCGTTGTTGGCGAAGCTGGTGCCGACCGATCCGGAAGTCGCGGGTCTGCACGCGCTGTTGCTGCTCACCGATGCTCGGCGAATGAGTCGACTCGACCGCGACGGTCGCCCGATCCTGCTGGCCGACCAGGATCGAGAACGATGGGACCATCAGATGATCGCTCGTGGTCTCGCCGAGCTGGCGCGGGCACACTCGTTCCAGCACGGTGGACCCTTCCAAATCCAGGCGGCGATTGCGGCGCTCCATGCGACGGCGCCCGCCTTCGAGACCACCGATTGGCAAGCCGTGCTTCGGCTCTACGACGTGCTCCTGCCGCGCGAGCCGAGCGCCCTCGTGGCGCTGAACCGCGCGATTGCGCTCGATCACGTCCGTGGCCCGGAGGCTGCGATCGCCGCGCTCGACGCGATTCCACCGGCTGACGATCTCACCGGCGACGTGGACGGCTACCCCTATTTCCACAGCGCCCGGGCCGACATCTTGGCGCGACTCGATCGGTGGGACGAGGCGGCGGCAGCGTTCGAACGAGCGATCGCGTGTAGTACCAACGAGTCGGAGCGGTCGTTTCTACGACGTCGGTTGCAGGGGCTCGGCGGGGTCAATCCGCGTTCCTGAGCCCGGCGGACTCGAACGAACCGGCGATGCCCCGGGGTGTCGTTGTCAGACGTGCCACATGGCAGATGTCGGCCATCACGCGTTTCGGTCCGTCAGTGGCCGGACCAAACGTGTCCCACAACGTCGAATTTTCGATTCGCGTTACGCTCGCGACATGGCGGGGAGCGCAACGATCGAGCGGCATCCGTGGAATGCTGCGTTCACCTGGGTCGATCGTGTTGGCCCGTTCCGCCGCGTCACGCTCGAAGAGGCCGATCAGTTCAACCGCGATGGATTCATCGTGCTCGACGACGTGTTCAGCGACGACGAGCTCGCGCCGGTCGTCGCGGCAACGGACGCACTCGAAGCCCGCACCGATACGTTCCTCGCGGGATCGGAGGGAGGTCGGCTCTCGATCGCCGAGCGAGGTGCCATCACCTTCAGCCTCTTTCCGGTGTTGTCCGACTCTGCGGTACGAGCGTTTGCAACCCACGAGGTGTTCGCCGATCTGTGTCACGACCTCGTCGGGCCCGACGCGCGGCTCTATCACGATCAGGCGGTCTACAAGAAGTCTGAAAAGCCTCGTCGGTTTCCGTGGCACCAGGACAACGGCTACGCGTTCGTGCTTCCGCAGCAATACCTCACGTGCTGGGTCGCGCTCACCGACGCCACGCTCGACAACGGTTGTCCGTACGTCGTGCCAGGTCTGCATCGCATGGGTACCTTGGCGCACCACTACACCGACCCGCTCGGTTGGGAAATCTTCGAAGATCATCCCGATGCCGTGGCTGCGCCGGTCGGCAAGGGTGGCATCGTGGTGTTCTCATCGCTGTCGCCGCATCTCACCGGACCCAACACTGCCGACGAGGTGCGGAAGGCGTACATCCTCCAGTACGCACCCGACGGTGCGCAGGTACTCCAGGGCGATCCGAACGTCGGGCCGCCGACCGGTCAGGCCCTGGCCAACGACCCGAACCGGCAATTCCCCATTCTGATCAACGGACAACCGGCCACGCCCACCTCGAGCGTTTGACGCGACGGCGTCGAACGACTGCGGTTCGGGGCACGGAGCGACCCGTCTGTCGCCAAGCGTGTCCTCGTAGCGATGGCGTGTCCGGGAGGTACACGTGCGACTGCTCTACATCGACATCGACACCCTTCGGCCCGACCACCTCGGCTGCTACGGGTATCACCGCGACACGTCACCAAACATCGATGCGGTCGCAGCGCGCGGTGTCCGCTTCGAATCGGTGTACACGTCCGACTCGCCCTGCTTGCCCTCACGTTCGGCGCTGGCCGCTGGGCAGTTCGGCATTCGCAACGGCGTCATCAGTCACGGCGGCGCCACCGCCGAACTGTTCAGCGACGGCGCAGACCGAGGCTTCTGGTCGCGGATCGCCCTGAAGTCATGGGCACGGCAGTTCCGCAACGCGCAGATCCCCACGACGACGATCTCCACGTTCGCTGAACGGCACGCCGCCTATCACTGGCTCGCAGGGTTCTCGGAGTACATCAACGTGGGCAGCGCCGGCATGGAGATCGCCGACCTCGTCTCTGCCCAGGTGCTCGACTGGATCGACCGCAAGGCGCGCACGCCCGACTGGTTCTGCCATGTCCACCTCTGGGATCCCCACACCCCGTATCGGGCGCCGGTCGAGTTCGGTCATCCCTTCGAGCACGACCCGATTCCGGCCTGGTACACCGAAGACATCCGAGCCGAACACTGGGAACTTCCCGGTCCGCACTCGGCCCGAGAGATCGTCGGCTTTTCCGACACCGGCTGGTATCGGCACTTCCCGCGGCAACCGATGTCGCTTCCCAACATGGATCGCGTGCAGGAGATGTTCGACGGCTACGACACAGGAATCCGCTACGCGGACCTCCACGTCGGGCGCTGGCTCAACGCGTTGGCAGACGCCGGCGTTCTCGACGAAACCGCAGTGATGGTCTCGTCCGACCACGGCGAGACGTTCGGAGAGCTCGGGACGTACTGCGATCACCACTTCGCCGACGAACACACGAACCACGTGCCACTCATCCTGCACTGGCCGGGCGTCGCAGGTGCGGAGGGGGGTCGGGTCGCGACGGGGAAGCACTATCACCTCGATGTCGCCGCCACCGTGGTCGAACTCGCAGGCGCGAAGGTCGCCGACGACTGGGACGGCGAGTCGTTCGCGGACGACCTCACGAGCGGCGTCGAACCGACTGGTCGTCATCACCTCGTGTTGAGTCACGGCGCGTGGACAGCGCAACGTTCGGTGCGGTTCGGTGATCACCTCTATCTCCGGACGCTGCACGATGGCTTCCACGGGTTGGCCGACGAGATGTTGTTCGACGTGGTGCGCGATCCGCACGAACAGCACGACCTCGGCGACACCGAGTTGGGCCTGGTCTCGACGGCCTCCGACCTTCTCGATTCGTGGCGCGACGACTGTCTGTCGGCGCCCGGGGCGCGATGGGATCCGATGGACGTGCTCCTCGACGAGGGCGGTCCGTGGCATGTGCGCGGCCGCCTCCCCGAATACGCCGAACGCTTACGAACCACCGGGCGCGCTCGGTGGGCCGAGGTGCTCCTCGACAAGCACCCGCGCGAGGCGGCGGACGCCGTGCGACGGGGTGGTTTCTGACTCGCCGACATCTTGCCCGTGGCTCACACCCTCACGGTCGGCTGTGACAATCCCGACTCGCTCGACACCCTGCCTACTCGGTCGACGACCCGACCGGCCGTGGACCTTGCCGACCTCCGCGACTGGCGTTCGTGACGGGGCCTGGCGCCGCGCCTGCTGTCGCGGGCTTCCGCGCGAGCGCTGACCTGCGAAGCGTTGCCCAGTAGGTTTCGAGGCAAAGCAACTCCATGAGGAGCATCAGACGTTGAACGATCGTCGGTACATCGGAGCCGATGGCAAACCGCTCCCCGGCGTCGCCCCGGCGCCGGGCCAACGTGCGGGCGTCGACGAGCGACAAGTGCGTGCGCTGCTCGCCGAGGTCGACGAGTTCGGGTATGTCATCATCCCAGAACTGTTGCCGCGCGAGGCGATGACCGAGATCAAAGCGGCGACGCAGCCGTTGCTGTTGCACGATGGTCGGAACGAGTTCGAAGGTCACAAGACTCGCCGCATCTACTCGGTCATCGAAAAGACACTCGCGTGCAATCCGCTCCTGGAGCACCCGCTGGTGCTCGCGTTGCTGGATCGAATTCTGCGACCCAACTACTTGCTCTCCCAACTGCAGGTGATCGACATCCAGCCGGGCGAAGTCGCACAACCATTGCACCACGACGACGGGTTCTATCCCTTGCCTCGTCCGCGTCCGCCGGTGAGTGCCGCAACGATCTGGGCGATCGACGACTTCAACGAGGAAAACGGCGCGACCCTCGTACTGCCGAAGAGTCACGAGTGGGGGAACGAGAACCCGACCGAAGCTGATCGGGAACGCCTCGTTCCTGCGGTGATGCCGGCTGGTTCGGTCGTGTTCTTCGTGGGCACGCTCTGGCACGGTGCAGGCGCCAACCAGAGCAGCCGCCCGCGCATGGCCGCGACGGCGCAGTACTGCGAACCCTGGGCGCGCCAGCAAGAGAACTACAGCCTCGCGATCTCGAGGGAGCGGGCGCGGCTGTGTAGCGAGACCGTGCAGGGCATGCTCGGCTACAGCATGTTGTTCCCGTTCATCGGCTTCGTCGACGGCCGCGACCCGCGACGACTCCTCGCGAACTGAGCGCAGCAGCAGAGCGGATGAACGTGCGCCGTCACGGCGCGAGTTCGTAGGTGCCCTTCATGGCAAGGACGTGATCCCACACTCGTGCGAACCGGCCCGGATCGACGTTCGGGCGGCGAACCATCTCGAGCGCGAAGTCGGCCTGCTTGTCGGTTGTCGATGACTTGCCGTGGAGCGTGACGGCTCCCGCCGAGAAGTCACGGACGAGCACGTCGAAGATCTGCTCGGTGACCGATTCGTCGATGCCGTGCAGCTCCACGTTCTCCAGAATGAGTTGGCCGTAGACCACCATCGAGAACAGTTCGCCGAGCGCGAGGAGGAAGTCGACGTCACTGGATTGGGCGTCGTCGGGCGCGGCGGCCTCGAGCATCGACCGGAAGGTCTCGACCTGGCTGCGAAAGATCGCGATGTTCGGCGAGTCGAACCGATCGAAGGTTGCGGCCCAGTCGTGGAACCGAATCTTGCCGAGGCCCCTCGTGGGTGCCTGTTCGAACAAGTAGCGGTCGTGGGTCGCGTCGTGGCGAACGCCGACCGGCTCGTACTCCTGCGGGGCGAAGAAGTAGTTCGCCATGAACTTGACGATGAGCGCGATGTTGACGTGCACCGTTCCTTCGAGCTTCGGCAGCGCTCGGATGTGCCGCGCTGCCATCTGGAAATACGTGTCGGCCTCGAATCCTTTCGCGGCGATCACGTCCCAGAGGCCGTTGATGACCTTCTCGCCTTCGGTCGTGACCTTCATCTTCACGAGCGGGTTGTACAGCAGGTAGCGCCGGTCGTCGTCCGACGCGGAGCGCATGTAGTCGTTGGCTCGCATTGCGAAGAGCTTCATCGCGTTGAGGCGCGCGTACGCGTCGACGAAGAGCTGCCGGACATGCGTGAAGTCGGTGACGAGGCCGCCGTACAGCTGGCGGTTCCCCGCGTGGTCGATCGCTTCGTGAAGCGCATGCGTACAGATCCCGATGGATGCCCATCCGAGGTTGTACTTACACACGTTGATCGTGTTGAGCGCGACGTTCCAAGCTTCAGGTCCGCGCACCAACACATCGGCGTCGGTGATCGGATAGTCGTTGAGCGTGAACGCCGAGACGAACATCGGTGAGTGCACGGTGTTCTTCTCAAGCTGGTATGCCTCGTGCTTCGACTCGACCACGAAGAACACGTACTCGGTGTCAGCGTTGGGATCGTCGTTGAGATCGTGTGGGGCGATCCGGCCGAAGACCGATACCAGCGCGGCCTCGTTGCCGTTGCCGATGTAGTACTTGCTTCCGTTCGCGACGTACGTTCCGTCACCGGTTGGGGTCAGGGTCATCTCGCTCGCGTAGATGTCGGCGCCGTGTTCTTTCTCGGACAGTCCGAACGCGAAGATCGCGCCGTCGCGCAGGAGATCGGCCGCGCGCGCTTTGACGCCTTCGTTCTCGCCCATCCAGATCGGACCGAGGCCGAGCATCGACACTTGCCACGCGTACCAGTAACCGAGGCTGTAGAAGGCGGTGATCTCGCTGAAGTGGTTGTTGCGCCACGTGTCCCACCGCGCGTCGCCGTCACCGTGGCCGGCCGGAGTCATGAGCATCGAGAACGCCTTCGACTCGGCGAGGAACCGGCAGAAGTCGGCGTACCAGACGCCGGCGTTGTCCTCCGATGTGATCCGGTTCTTCCCGAGGGACTCGAAATACGAGATCGTCGCTTTCATCAACTCGCGCGATTGCGGGTCGAGTTCTGCCGGGTCGTAGGCGTGCGGGTTGAGCAGGATGTCGGGGTGTGCGGCCATGGGGTGGCTCCTTCGCTACGCCGTCGCTGAACGGGTGACCCTACGCGGTGGGGGAGGTGCGAAGCCCGGCGAGACGCCGGCCGAAACCCGGCCAGCCGCGAACCACCGGAGGCCGAATACCAATCGCCGAGTGTTGCCCAACTCGCGACGACATCCTCGATTGCGGCTGCGAGGTCGCTGCGAAGCTCGAAGCCGGCCGAAGTCATGCCGCGAATGGTAAGGGTCAGGTTCGGTCGTTGTGCGAAACTCGCCGAGTGAATCAGCAAGCGGTTGTGACCCGTTCGATGCGCGACGAGGAGTTCGACGCAGTGCGCCAGCTCGAAGTCGCAGCGTTCGGCGACGACGAATCGATCGGTGTATTGCTCGATGCGTTGCGGGCGTCGTGGGCGTGGGAGCCCGACCTGTCGTTCGTGGCCGAGCGTGACGGTGAACTCTGCGGTCACGTCGCGTTCACGCGTGCGATGCTCGACGCTCCCGACCGACTGCGTGATGTGCTCGTGTTGAGTCCCGTTGGAGTTCGTCCCGATCTCCAGGGTCAGGGCATTGGCACGGCGATGATCATCCAGGCGCTTGCGATCGTTGCCGGGAGCCGTACCGAGCCCGCGGTGTTTCTCGAAGGCAGCCCGTTGCTTTACACCCGCTTCGGCTTCGAGTCGGCCTGCGCCATTGGGTTCCGGCGACCGTCGCTGCGCACCCCCGAGCCTGGATTTCAGGTGTTTCGCCTGCCGACGTTCGACGCGTCACTCCAAGGCACGCTCGTCTACCCCGACGCGTTCTGGCGGACCGACTCCGTCGGGCTGCGGTAGCTGACGCGGGCCCGCTCGGTCGAGTGCTCGGCTTCGTCATGGACGAGGATTCTCGGCCAGCCCGGTGAGATACGGAGCCATGACTCGCAGCGCTTGATCGATCTGCTCGTCGAGTCGTCGATCGAGGTCGGGAAGAACGGTGCCGAGCATGATGCGTTCGTGCAGCTTGCCTTGGATCATGCCGAGGAACGCCTCGGCGTCGGCGCGGGGGTGTTCGCTGCCGAGTCCGGCGAACTCTGCTTCGACGAACCCGATCGCGCGTTCGGTGATCTCGCGCACGAACAACGGGCCGAGGCCCTGCTCGCCATCGGCGATGGCAATGCGTTGCAATGCGATCGCTTCGGGGAGGTAGCAGCCGTGGAGGTAGTTACGGCCCAGACGCCGGAGTCGCGCTGGGCTCGTCGGAGCGTCGTCGAGGCCGTCGCGCAGTAGCGGTTCGATCAGCGCGGCGAGACGTTCGAGCGCAGCGTGCAGCAGGCCGGCTTTGTCCCCGAAGTGGCGGTAGAGCGTCTCCTTCGATGCCTTCGCCGACGCGGCGACGGCATTCATGCTGAAGCGCTGGTATCCGTCGCGCAGCAGCACGCGCAGCGTGTGGTCGAGCAGGCGGGCTTGGAGTTGGTCAGCGGGAGAGGCGTGATCCGCAAGGGCGGCCTGACCAGGGGGCATGGTTGCCATCCTACCGTCCCGTACCGTACGGTACGGCTTGACCGAGAGCGATGTGGCCGGATCGAACCCGTGAGGTGCAATCCATGAACGACGAACGCTTCCTCCAACCCGCGTGGGATCTCTTGCGCAACAACCTCGGCGACTTTCTCGGATCGCCCGGGTTCATCCTCACGGCGGTCGTGCTCGGGGTGTATCTACCGGGCATCGTCTTCTCGTTCGTCGACGTCGTCGTCACCAAGCGCTTGACCTGGCGCGAGAGTTGGTCGGTCTACTGGCGAGCCATGAAGTGGTACGGCACCTTGTACTTCCTCTCCTTGCCCATCTTGATTCTGGCCCCCGGTCCGGTGACGCTGGATGTCCCGACCGAGGCTCCGACCGTCGGCGCGTTCACGCGCGACGTACTGATCTATTTCCTCGTCGGCGACTTCGTCTCGTACTGGTGGCACCGATTCGAACACCACAACGCGTGGTACGCGCGACGCATCCACGGAGTGCACCACGCAGACCGCCCGCCGCTCAGCATCTGGACGGCAATGGTCGTGCATCCCGTCGAAGGCGCGACTGTCTTCACATGCTTCCACATCTACGGCATCGTCGCGCCGATTCATCTGTTCACGTTTGCCGTCGCCGCCTTCGCGATGACCGCGGTGAACATGATCACGCACTGCGGGTATCGACTCCCGGTGTACGACGCGCTGTTCGCCCACGCCGCGGCGCACGACTTCCATCACTCGAACCGCAAGCCGACCAACGTCTCCGTCGTGCTCACGTTGTGCGACCGTTTGTTCGGCACCTTCCAACGCGCGACTTACCGGTCGGCGTCGGCCTGACGAGTCGCTTCCTCCGCCGGTTCGAGTGCACGGAAGTAGTGCACGACCGGCACCGCCACGAATCCGTTGCGTTCGTAGCAGCGCCGAGCCGGCGCGTGGAATTCGTCACCCCCGGTGCCGATCTCGGCCACCAGCATTCCGGCTGCCCGCATGGTCTCCATCGCGTTCTGCACCAGCGCGGATCCGATCCCGACGCCACGGTGGGCTGCGGCAACGGCAATGATGGCGACCTCGCCGACCCGAGAGGCGTCGTCGACGGCGACCACCATGAAGCCGGCAATGTGGTCGTCGGGGACCTCCGCGACCCAGAGAGAGGCGCCCGGCATTGCCAGCGACTTCGCGAGATCGTCCCGTTGTTTGACGTCGCGATCGGGATGGACCACGGCGTCGATTCGAGGTCCGACGATGGTGCCGAACGATTCGTTGCCGGGTGCGAACGCATCGAGATTGAGCGCTTCGATCGCGGGTTGGTCGGCGGACTCGGCGCGGCGAATGACGAACGGTTGCACGGTCATGGCATTGCTCCTTCACGAGGGTGAACGCGCGCGACAAACTCGCGCGCGCAGGACTTCGCTGGTTCGGTCCGGATCAGCGAGTTCGGAAGGATGCGAAGCAAGACATCGGCGGTGAGCATATCGGCCGTTGCGAATGCCCTCTAGGGTTTTCGCATGGTGGGTCAACCAAGGTTCGAGGTGTTGGCTGCCGTCGATGTGATGGATGGCCGGGCCGTTCGGCCTTCGGGCAGTGCGGCAGCCATCGAGCCAGTGGATCCGCTCGAACTCGCGAGGGCGTGGCAGGACGCGGGCGCCGCATGGATTCATCTGGTCGACGTCGATGCGGCGTTCGGACGCGCGCCGAATCGCGCCGTGCTGGATGCGGTCGTCGCGGCGCTCGACGTGCGAGTCCAGATGAGCGGCGGCATCGGTGACGAGGGCAGCGTCGCGACCGCGTTGCGAGCGGGCGCCAATCGCTGCGTCGTCGGGACGGCCGCACTCACCGATCTCGAATGGGTCGCGACCACGATCGCTCGTCATGGCGATCAGATCGCCGTTGGTCTCGACGTCCGCGGCGATCGGTTGTTCCCTCGGGGACGGGATCGAGATGTTGGCGACCTGTGGTCGACACTGACCAGGCTTGACGATCTCGGCTGCGCTCGCTACGTCGTCACTGATGTCGCCACTGACGGCGCAATGAGCGGCCCGAATCTCGATCTGCTCCGCGCGGTCTGCGCGCACACGACCAGGCCGGTCGTTGCGAGCGGCGGCGTGGCAACGCTCGACGACCTGCGCGCCGTGCGCATGCTTGCGGTCGACGGTCTCGAGGGTGTGATTGTCGGCACCGCGCTCGCCTCCGGCGCGTTCACACTCGAAGCGGCATTGGCAGCGGTCGAAGACTAAGTCGAGACGGCAATCGTGCTCGGCGTCAGCCGATGCCGATCACGCTGTCGCGGCTGCCCGTGCGCTCGACATGCAGTCGCTGGAGTTCGGGTGCGAGCCAGGTTGCCACGGTGCCGGTCGTGTCGGGGGTGAAGTGCACGCCGTCCGGCCGCAGTTCGTCGTCGTCGTCTCGGCGTTCGACCCAACCGGCGAGATCGACAATCCTCACGCGCGGGTTGTCGGCACCAACTTCGGCCAGCAGGGCGCGAAAGCGCGCCATGCGTTCCGGGTCGGATTCGGGCAGCGTGTCGGTCGGGGAGCGGCCGTCGATGCGTCCGACGTCGATATCGGGACTCGCGAGCAGCACGACCATTCCGTTGCGTTCCAGCAACAGATCGATCCGTTCTCGCAGGGACGCCCGGAGCGCCTCGTCGAGTTCGGGATCTTCTCCGATCGTCAGGTAGTCGCCGTTGATGTCGAGGAGTTGGTCGCGAACATCGAACGGTCCGAACTGCGCGACCGCGATGTCGGTTGGAGCGGTCATCCCCGCGGCGCGCCAATCGTCGCGCCACGTACTGCACTCGTCTGGAGTGCGTTCGGGTCGGCCCTGGACGAGTCGGGTGACGTCAGAGAGCAACGCGCACCCGAGCTCCGCCTTGCCCGGTTCGACGACGATGCGTTCGGGATGCTCGATGCTGTACTGCAACAGGCCGAGGCCGGTCATCAGCGCAGTCGAGTCGCCGTAGACCGAGACGCGCGGCGCGGTGGAGTCGCCGACCACACGATCGAGCGCCTCGAGATCCCGTTCGAAGATCTCTGGAACACCGGCGAACGGGTTGCTGGGGATCTCGGGATCCGCCGCCAGCGTGACGACGACGATCGAGCCAGCTGCGACCGCGATCGCGATCGGCGGAGCGAGCCATGCATGGGATCCGCGGAACCGGTCGCGGTTGCGGATCGGTCGTTCGACGAATCGAGCCGATGCGCCCGCGACGACGAACGTGAGCGGCGCGGCGATCGCGAGGCGCAGCGGCGCCTCGAGGCGGGTGGCACCGGTCAACCACGTGAGGATCGGGAAATGGACCAGGTAGGCCCCGTACGAGACGACTCCCAGCCAGGCCAGCGGACGCCACGCAAGAAGGCGCTGCACGACGGTGCCGGAGTGCAGCGCCGCGACGATCACTGCGACGGTGAGCAACGAGTACGCGAGCAAGCCTCCGCCGTAGACCGCGGCACTGCGCGAATCCGCGACACACCACAGCCCGAGCATGATCACGAGCGCAGCAACTCCGATCACGTCGATGCGGCGCCGACTCCGTGGGCTCGTTGGCGCCCGTCGCCCGGTCCACGCCAGGGCGAGGAACGATCCGGCGACGAACTCGCCGATGCGGATGTCGGTGCCCCAGTAGAGACGATCGAATGAGACCTGGCGCGACATCAGGAGGTAGGAGCGCGCCATCGAGACAATCACGATCGCGCCGAGTGCGAAGCCAAGTGCCTTGCGAGACCCGCGGCTGATGGCCAACACGACCGCCACCAGCGGCGGGAGCAACACGTAGAACTGCTCCTCGATCGCCAACGTCCAGAAGTGGGTGTAGGGCGACGGACTCGCAAACGCAGCGCCGTACTGGTCGCCCTGCCCGATGAACCACCAGTTCGACACGTAACCGAGCGACGCGAACGCGTCGCCGCGCAACCGTGAGAGTTGGGTGCTGTCGCCCCACGCCCACGTCCCAAGCGCGATGCCGACGACTGCGAGCGTCGCGGCCGGCATGAGCCGACGCAAGCGTCGATTCCAAAACCCCTGCAGTGAAACCGAACCGGTCGTCGTGCGCTCGATGAGCAACAGGCTGGTGATGAGGAATCCCGACAGCGTGAAGAAGGTCGACACGCTGAGGAACGCGCCCGAGGCCCAGCCGACTTGTGCGTGGTACACGATGATCGCGAGTAGTGCGAGGCCGCGGAGGCCGTCGAGCGACGCGTGGTAGCCGAGCGCGGCTGGTTGCGCCGGTTGAGGGTCGGTCTGCGTCACCGGGTGAACCTAAAACAACCGGTTGTTCGAAGTCTCGCCTGGTGACGCACGTCTCAGTGCGCCGTAGGGCGATCGCCTTAGCGAGATGGCGAACGCTCGCGGCGAATCGTGGGCTTGTGGCCCTTGATGTGGCTGTTACGCAGCACTGCGATGACGTCGTCGACGGCGTGAGAGGGAACCTCGACAAGGGAATGGCGATCACCGATCTCGATCGCGCCGATGTCGCGGCCGCGGAGCTTCGTCTCGTTGGCGATCGCGCCGACCAAGTCTTTCGGTCGGATGCCGCTGTCGTGTCCAGCTCCGATGAAGATGCGAGCGGTGCCGTTGTTCGCACCGGCGTTCTTGCCTCGGTTTGGCCGGTCCTTCCCGCCTTTGTCTTTGTCCTTGTCTTTCCACTTCTTCTTGGTCTTGTCGCCGCGTTCGGACCGCTCGGACTCGCGGAGTTCGACGGTCGGGATCTCCTGTTCGTCGATCTCGCTGCTTCCGGCCTCGTGCGCAACCTTGGCTGCGGCAAGCGCAACTTCCATGAGGTCGAACTCGTCTGCGAGTCCATCGACCAATCCGCGGAACCGATCGAGGTCACCTTCGATGATCGCGTCGCGCACGCTGGTTCGGGTGATGTCCAATCGCTTCGAGTGCAGATCGGCGACCGTTGGCACCTTCTCGAGTTGGATGCGCTGCTTCGTGACGCGTTCGATGTTCTTCAGGAGCCGTTGCTCGCGGGGCTCGGCGAAGGTGACGGCCGTGCCTTCACGACCGGCTCGACCGACTCGTCCGATCCGATGCACGTACGACTCCGGCGCAGACGGCACATCGAAGTTGACGACATGGGTGAGTTGGTCGACATCGAGCCCGCGGGCGGCGACGTCGGTCGCGACGAGGAGATCTGCAGTCCCTGCACGGAGCCGACCCATCACGCGATCGCGTTGGTCTTGATTCATCCCACCGTGAAGCGCTTCGGCCCGATATCCACGGCCGTTCAGCGTCTGGGTGAGTTCATCGACTTCGATGCGGGTTCGGCAGAACACGAGCGTTGCCCCGGGCGCCTCGATATCGAGAACCCGCGCGAGCGCCGCGGTCTTGTGTGCACGGTGGACGATGTACGCGGTCTGGCGTACCAGCGGCGCGCCAGCGGCACCCTCGGGCGCGGAGGTGATGGTGATGCGTTCGGGGTTCGAAAGGTGGCGGCGGGTGACGGCCTCGATGCGCGGCGGCATCGTCGCTGAGAACAACACCGTCTGACGTTCCGAGGGAGTGCGGTCGAGAATCGTCTCGATGTCTTCGGCGAAACCCATGTCGAACATTTCGTCGGCTTCGTCGAGCACCAACATCGCGATCGCGTCGAGTGCGAGTGTCTTGCGGTTGATGTGATCGATGGCCCGTCCTGGCGTCGCGACGACGATGTCGACACCGCGTCGCAGGGCAGTGATCTGTCGGGCGATCGGTTGGCCGCCGAAGACTGGCAACACGCTCGAGTCGAGGTAACGGCCATAGCGATGGACGGCCTCGGAAACCTGCATCGCGAGCTCGCGCGTCGGCACAAGCACGAGCGCGAACGGCGAGTCGCGGCGCTCTGCGCTGGCGAGGCGTTGCAACATCGGCAGCGCGAACGCAGCGGTCTTGCCGGTTCCCGTGGCCGCCTGGCCGAGTAGATCCCGTCCGTCCAACAGTGGTGCGATTGTCAAGCGCTGAATCGGCGTGGCTTCTTCGTATCCGAGTTCGCCGAGGGATCGGGTGATCTCGTCAATGAGGCCGAGCGAGGCGAAGTCGGACTCCGTGGTTCGATCGTCGTTCGTGTTCGCGGCCATCACGACTCCTTCGCCGCTCGAATGGACCAAGAGCTGGTCCGTACCCATCTTCACCGCTACGAGCCCAAAAACCCGCACGCGGCCCGACGTTGACGGTTCGAGCCCGGCTTGTTGTGACAATCCGGCGCGGTTTGCGCGCTGCGTGCGTGGGATGCTCGGAGTTCAGGCGGGGAGCAACAGTTCGGCGTTGTGTACGAAGAAGGCTTCGACCGCCGCCTCGCCGAGCAGCGCGATGTCAGCACCCATCCGGCCGATCGGGTCGGTACCGCCCTCGGGGTGGGGGAAGTCCGACGAGAACGCATAGATCTCGGGCATGCCGTAACGCTCGATCTGGCGAGCCGTGCGCTCCCAGAAGAACGGCGTGACGCGAACCTGGTCGACGAAGACGTCGGTCGGACGACGTTGCAACCCGTCGCGCAATCGGCGCGACATCTCGATCCGGTCCTCGAGCAGGTCGACGAACGGTCCGATCCACATTGCTCCGAGTTCGATGATGCCGACGCGCAGCGTCGGGTGCCGGTCGAAGACACCGCCGAACACCATCGCGGACAGGTAGTTCTGCGCGGCGAGGTGCATCGTTGCGAGCATGTGCGGACCCACCGGTTCGCCGGTCGAGAACGAACCCGGCCGTAGCAAGTCGGCATCGGGCCACACGGCACTGCCGAAGAACCCGTCTTGCCCGCCGATGTGGAGCGTGACCGCGAGACCGGCCTCGGCAAGCACCGCCCACAGCGGATCGACCTCCGCTGACGCGGGTGAACGACCGCCAGGCGCAATGCCGTCCTGGATGAACACGGCGCGCGCGCCTCCCGCCGCGATCCGTTCGGCTTCGGCGACCGCGCCCTCGATAGTGCTCAGGTCGAGCAGCGCAGTTGGTCGCAGACGCCCCTTTCCGGCTGTCGTCCAACGCATCACCGCGTCGTTGAACTCGCGCAAGACCGATGGCGCTGCTGGGTGCTGAGACCACGCGGCTGCGGCCACCACGACTTGGGGAAAGATGAGTTGGCGATCGACGCCCATGACGTCCATCGCCGCGAGTCGGCCCTCGGGAGTCGAAGCGCCCGGCGCGTTGGTGCCTTTGGTTGTCCACACTGAATCGACCGTCAACTCAGGCTCGTCGGTGGCATTGAACAACGCGATGTTGGCGAAACGATCACCGAAGCGCGCGGTCGCCTCGCCGAAAACCTCGGCCCATCGCGACACCGGAACCTGGAGGTGACTGTCGAGGTCGTTGATCCGACCGTGCACCGCCGGAAGCGAGGTCGTCATTGCCTCACTCTACTGAGCGCACCGTTGGCGCAGCCTGACGGAGTTGACATCCATGCGGCTCGGGCAACTCGCGGTCGGCGACCTCGCTGTGCCCGTATCGTGGCGGTTGTGCTCGGCGACGACGAACTCTGCACCTTCGCTCGCGACGGATACATCGTCGTACCGTCGGTCGTCGATGAGGCTCACTTGGTCGAGCTCGATCGCGAGGTCGATGCGTTGGTGACGCGCAAGGCGCCGCCCGCGGACAAGGTCGGTTTCCATCACTACTTCGAGCATCCCTCGGAACTCCCCAGCGCGCAGCGCGCGCTCCATGAGGCCGGCGTGATCGCGGTGGCCGGCGAACTTGTCGCGCCGCTCGCCATCGATCTTGCGTTCGATCACATCCAAGTTGCCACGAGCATCTACGGGTGGGATCACGTTCCTGGTGGTGGTCACATCGACGGTTACGGCATTCCCGACCAGACCGAACCGGCGACCTTCACGCTGCTGGCCGGCATCTATCTCGACGACGAGTCCGAACCGGGACGCGGCAACTTGTACGTGTGGCCAGGCTCCCACCTCGGTCACGAGCGGCTGTTTCGCGAGCGCGGTGTCGATGTGTTGATGGGACCGGCGTCGATGGGAGGGCACGCGTGCCTCTTGCCTGACCCGCCCGATTTTGGTCGGGGCGAACCGGTGTTGGCGCGGCGTGGCGATGTGGTGCTCGCGCACTATCTGCTTGCGCACAATCAAAGCGGCAACCTGTGGAGTCCGTTGCGCCGGATCGTTTACTTTCGCCTCGCCGCCGAGGGTCACCGCAGCCGCTGGGCCTCGACGCATTCCGATGTCTGGTGCGAGTACGCACCGGTACGGGCGGCGCTTGCCTCGTAACGTGGTGACGTGGAACCGAACCTGCTGAGTGGCGGGAACCCGCAGATCCCCAAGGGTTATGGCGACGAACCCGTCCAGGCCTATATCGCCGCGATGCCAGGGTGGAAGCGTGCGCTCGGAGAGCGACTCGACGCGCTGATCGCGAAAACCGCGCCGCACGCGATCAGAGCGATCAAGTACAACCAGCCGCTCTACGGCACCGGCGACGACGTGTGGTTCGTGTCGTTTCGTTGCTTCACGAAGTACGTGAGGCTGACGTTCTTCGCAGGGGTGCAACTCGACCCGCCGCCGCCGGGATCCGGCGCAGATCCGAACGCCCGTTGGATCGACATCTACGAAACCGACGAACTCGACGAACGCCAGGTCGCCACGTGGCTCCAACACGCCGTCGAGCTGCCCGGCGAGAGGCTCTGACCGCGTCGACATCGGCGCATCCGAGCGCGCGCGGTCGGCAACGAAGGGCGCCGACGATGGACTCGCCATCGGGGGCCGTGATCCGGGTTGCGAATACCGAGGAATCGTCGAGGAGTCGGAAGATCCTTGGTTGACACGAACAAATGTTCGTGTATGGTGGAACCATGGCAGAGGGGCTGGAGCTGCTCGAAGCTGCGATCGATGCGTTGGCGAACGAAGCGGAATCGCTCGCGCTCGATGGCCGCAACGAACTCCATGACCTCGAGGTCATGCGCCGTCGTCTGGAGGCCGAGATCACCCGCCGCGTTGCGCGGATGGATTCGACCGGCGTGTACGGCCTCGACCATCACCGCAGTGCAGCCTCGTGGCTGAAGGCGAACTGGCGATGCTCGAGCACGTTCGCGCGTCGATCCGTTCGCCGGGCCCGCATGATTTGGCGGCTCGAAGTGACATCGTCGGCTTACGACGCCGGCGAGATCTCCTCTGAGCACGTCGATGTGATCGTCAACCTCGCCTATCCCGAGCGCCGTCGCGCTGCGTTTGCCGAGTTCGAAGCGACGTTGCTCGCGATCGCACGCGACGCCAATGTTGACGACACCGAAATCGCTGCGACTGCTTGGCGTCATGCGCTCGACGATGCGCTACAGAAAGACGGTGACTCGCTGGCTGCCCGCCAATACGAGTCGCGGAGTCTCTCGCTCGTCGCCGGCGCCGACGACATGACGTTCCTCTCTGGAACGATCGATCCGTTCGACACCGAAATCATCAAACGGGCGCTCGACCGTGAGTACGACAAGTTGCATCAGGCGGGCGACGATCGTACGCCCGGTCAACAGCGTGTCGACGCGCTCGTAGCGATCTGTCGGCAGTATCTCGAAGGAATCCCGTTTCGCGGAAGCGCCGAACCACATGTGCTGATCTCAATTGCGCACGACGTGTTCACCGACGAGGTACACGGCGCAGGGGTGACGCAAGACGGCAAGCCGGTGAGCCGCCAGACGGCATTGCGCGCTGCCTGCGCCGGTTCGATGCAGCGGCTGGTGCACGCCGACGGGGTGCCGCTCGATCTCGGTCGATCCATTCGCAACTTCACCCGTCAACAGCGCCGAGCGCTTGCCTTCCGCGACGGCGGCTGCCGGTTCCCGGGCTGCGATCGTCCGCCGAGCCAGTGCGAGGCGCACCACATCGAACCGTTCGGCGCGCCCCACCACGGCAAGACCGACATCGCCAACGGCCTTCTCTTGTGTTGGCATCATCACCATTTCGTGCACGAGTTGGGCTGGACGATCACCCTCGAGCCGTACGGCAATGTGTCGTTCCATCCACCAACGCGCGGCGCTCCGGTGATGAGCTTTCCCCGTTATCAGGTGTTTCGCAAGATCCGCATCGCTGCCGATCCGTGGCGCCCCGCGGGTGAAGATCCGAAACCGATTTGGCCATCGCCGCGGCGTGACGAACGGACTGCGGGCGGGTGGCGAATCGCGACCCGTCGGCTCGACATCCCCCAGCGGGAGTAGCCGTCAGCCGCGCGTGAGTTCTTCGCCGACGACCTCGACCATGTAGCCGAGGTCGTCGCTCGACAGCGCGTGGTGCGCGGGGAGCGACAGCGAACGTTCGGTCACCACGTTCGCATTCGGAAAACCGTCAGCGGGCTCACGCCGTTCGATGTTGGCGAACGCGGGGTGTCGGACGACGTTGCCGCTCCACACCATGAACGTCGCGATGCCGCGGTCGGTGAGGCGGCGTTGGAGTTCCATCCGGTCGATTCCCTCGTGGAGGACGAACGGATAGCGCATCCACGTCGTGTGAGTGTCGGGTTGGGTGATGGGCCGCGCCAGCTTGTCGTCGTGCGCGGTCATCATCTCGTGCAGCCGATCCCAGTTGTGCTGACGCCGTCGGTTGTACTCGGCGAGCTTGTCGAGTTGGACCAAACCGTACGCGGCACCGATCTCGGACGGCTCGAAGTTGTACCCGATCATCTCGAACTGGAACGTGAGGTCGTAAGGAGTCCCGTCGGCGAGTGGGCCATGACGATCGCGTTGGCCGCGTCGGGAGCCGAACAGATAGCTCTCGGACCGTCGCCCCCAGCGCCGCAGCATGAGGCAGCGGTCGAGCTGCTCTTCGTCATCGATCCCGACGAGGCCACCGTTGCCGGCCGCGGTGATCGCATGGCCGCGGGCGAAGCTGGTCACGCTGATGTCGGCCCGCTCGCCGGTGCGACGACCTCGTTGCCATGAGTCGAGCACGTCGCAACTGTCCTCGACGACGATCAATCCGTGCGCGTCGGCGATGGCTCGGATCGCATCCCAGTCGGGACAGTTGCCGGCGAGGTTCGGTACGAGGATCGCGCGCGTGCGCGGTCCGATCATCTCCTCGATGCGCGCTGCGTCGATCTGGAACGTCAGCGGCTCGACGTCGACGAACACCGGCACGAGCCCGGCCTGGACGATCGGTGCGATGTCGGTGCCGAATGTGACGACCGAGGTAATGACCTCGTCGCCGGGGTCGAGCCCCAAGAGCTCGACTGCGAGTTTCAACGCCGACGATCCGGAGTTGACCATGACGCCGTGCTGCTTGGCGAGCAACGTGGCCACCGCGGCTTCGAACTCGGCGACCTTGGGTCCGAGGTTCAGGTTCGACGTGCGCAGTACGTCGACGACGGCTTCGATCTCTCGTTCGTCATGGACCGCCCCCGGGTCCGGGAGTCGTCGCGTTGGTCGATCGCTCATGGGCTACACCTCGGGGTCGCGATGCTCCGATTCTGACGCGCCGGG
>SXGT01398728.1_pt1 | contig 32569 bp, 27 predicted proteins | sample 3176221 | NCBI WGS metagenome assembly SXGT01 (sample SAMN11356862, study PRJNA531348) | freshwater metagenome | isolation source: freshwater sample F1-120 | place: China: Fuxian Lake, Yuxi | collected 2017-12-25
AGTCCTCGCCCGCGATAGGCGGGAGGACTTCTATCGCTGCTTCGTGGAAAAGCTGCTGACCTACGCGCTAGGGCGCGGCCTGGAGTATTTCGACACCCGGGTGTCGAAATACTCCAGGCCGCGAGCCGCCCGTGTTGGCGACCTTGGCGACCTTGTGGCCCGGATGCTCCTTCAGGTCGTGCTTCTCGGCATGCTCCTTTTCGAGTGGACCGATGTAGACCTTGCCTTTGACACCAGACTTGTCGTTGACGCTCTTCGGATCCGCGCTGTCCGGCACAATCACCCAGCGTTCTGCCAGCTTCGCCGAGCGTTCGAGCAGACGCGAATGGCAATAGAAGATATCGCCTGGATACGCCTCGCGGCCCGGCGGACGCCGCACGAGCAACGAAAGCTGGCGATACGCGGCGGCTTGCTTGGAGAGATCGTCATAGACGCACAAGGTATCACGCCCTTGCTCGTACATGTAATACTCGGCCATCGCCGTGCCCGCGTACGGCGCCAAATATTGCAGCGGGGCGGCGTCGGCAGCGGAGGAAACGATGACGATGGTATAATCCATCGCCCCGTTGGCCCGCAGCGATTCGACGACGTTCGCGACCTGCGATTCCTTTTGCCCGATCGCAACGTACACGCAGATGACGTTTTCTTCCTTCTGATTGATAATCGTATCGATCGCGATCGCGGTCTTGCCCGTCTTGCGGTCGCCGATGATGAGCTCGCGCTGCCCGCGACCGACCGGCGTCATGGAGTCGATGGCCTTGATGCCCGTCTGCAGCGGCTGATTGACGGGTTGCCGGGCCGCGACGCCCGGTGCCATGAACTCGACCGGCCTGGTGCGGTTCGACGTGATCGGCCCCTTGCCGTCGAGCGGATTGCCCAGCGGATCGACGACGCGGCCGACGACGGCCTCTCCCACCGGCACTTCCAGCAGCGTGCCGAGTGAGCGCACCTCGTCCCCCTCGATGATCTCGAGGTGATTGCCGAGGATGATGATCCCGACCGAGTTCTCTTCGAGGTTGAAGACCAGCCCGCGAATGCCGGCGCGGGTGAACTCGACCATTTCGCCGTTCATGGCGTTCTTCAGACCGTAGACGCGCGCGATGCCGTCGCCTACCTCGAGCACGCGGCCCACGTCGCGCATGTCGAGTTTCTTCTCGTAGGTCTGGATTTCACTCTGCAGAACTGAAACGATCTCGTCGGCTTTGAATCTCATGACTGCTTCTCGCGATCAGTTGATTTCGGAGGTTATCGATACGGGTGCTAATCGTGGCATCATAGACCCTGTCGCCTATGCGCAGCTTCAGTCCGCCTAGCAGCGCGGGATCGACGATCAGGGCCAATATCGGCTCAAGATTGAAACGGACGCGGACTTCCTCGGCAATGCGCTTCTGGAAGTCGGCGGACAAGGGCACTGCGGAATAAACGAGGACGCGCAGATGGCGCCGGCGCTCGTCGTGCAATTCGTGCAAGGACCGGCGAATAGGGCGGATCATGTCCAGACGATCGTGGTCGTTGAGCACGAGGACAAACTTGTAGACGGTATCGCACGCTTTGCCCGCGAGCGCCTTGTCAATGGCTTCTTTGCGCGCCTTGCGTCCGATGGCCGCGCCCGCGAGCAGGGCTTCGAGGCGAGGGTCATGCGCAAAGACATCGTCGATCAGCGAATCGATTTCTTCGAGCACCTGGGCAACACTGTTCGCCGCCTCGGCCGAATTCAAAAGGGCCTCGGCGTAGACGCCCGCCAGGCGCTTTACGCTGATGTCCGCGAATTGTTCTTTGGGTTCGATCATGGGTACGTCCGTTTGCCGGTTTCCCGTTTAGCGCTCGTGTTGCAGCGCCGTGTGATGGACGCTGCAACGCGAGCGCTAAACGGGAAACCGGCAATGCGCTCAGTTCTTCGCGGTGTTCATCATTTCCTTCACCGATTCATCGAGCAGCCGGCGATGGTCGTCCTCAGTCAGCGCGCGTCCGATCGCCTTGGAGGAGATCAGCGTCGCGAGCTGAGCCGCTTGCTCCCAGAGTTCCTTGATCGCCAGGTCCTTGGCGATTTCCACTTCACGGCGCAGACGATCGCGCTCCCCCTGAATGTCAGCGGCCGCCTTGGAACGCATGTCGTTGCTCACCTGCTCGGCGTCCTTGCGTGCGTTTTCCAGGAGCTTGGGAATCTGATGATGCGCCTCGGCCAATTCCTTCTGGAACTGGGCCTGCACCTGCACCATCTCGTCGCGCGTCTTTTTCGCTTCCTCCAGCGACGAACGGATCGTCTCCTCGCGCTTCTTCAAGCCTTCGAGGATCGGCCCCCACGCCTTGCCGCGCAGGATCAACAGCAGGCCGACGAAGACGACGATCGACCAGAGTGCCGTGTCGGCACGGAACTCCATCGGGTTGTCGGCGCCGAAAGCCGGCGTGGTCGAGCCAACAAGGAATATCACGATCCCGATCGTCAAAGAAATCGAACGCAGCATGGTTGCCTCGCGCAATTAGGTTTGGCCGAGTTGCCAAGGTCACGCTTTGCCTGCGATCTGAATGCAGATGATGAGGGCGAAGAACGTCGCCCCTTCGAGCAGCGCGCCAATGATGATCATCGCAGTTTGCACCTTGTTGGCGGTCTCCGGTTGACGAGCCATGCTTTCAAGAGCGGCGGCGCCGATGCGTCCGAAGCCCAGGGCCGCGCCGATGATGACGAGCCCGGCGCCGAGGCCCGCGCCCCAGCCGGGGCTGCTGAACGACTGACGTGTCGCGTCGAGCTTGGCGATCTCGTGCTTGTCCTTCGCGTCCTGGGCCGATACCGGCTCGATCACCGAAGCGACCAGCATGAACGCCAAGAGAATCAGGCCCAGTTTCTTCACCATGTTCATGGAAACTCCTTCAGCAGAATTAAGGTTGTCAATGGTAATATCATTCAAGCCCACACGGCGGCCATGGCCCCCGCGCGGTTCCAACCGCTCAATGATGATGATGCTCCCCGGCCGCATGCGCGTGCCCGTGGTGCTCATCATGCCCGTGATCGTGCTCCGCATGAGCCGCATGTTCGGCGTGTTCGAGAACGCCCCCCAGGAACAGCGCCGTCAGGAACGTGAACAGGTACGCCTGCAAGAAGGCGACGAACAATTCCAGCAAGCTCAACGCGATCACCCCGAACACACTCGCCGCCGTCACTGGCCAAAACATGCCGCTATGTTGCACCGCCGGGATGAACAACAGGATCGTCGCCAGCACCATGTGCCCAGCAAACATGTTCGCGAAGAGACGCACCGCCAATACGAAACACTTCAACATCAAGCCGATGAACTCGATCGGCCAAAGCATGATGAGGATCGGCAGCTTGATCGCGAACGGCATATCCATGTGCGGCGCGAACGAGAGCAAATGGCTCTTCACGCCGAAGCGCATGATGCTGGACGCGTGAATCAGAATGAAGGTCCCGCCTGCCAGCACCGAGGTCATCGCGAAGCTCGCGGTCGGCGAGCCGAGGAATGGGAACATGCCGAGCAGGTTGCACGTCAAGACGAACAGGAAGACGGTCCAGAGATAGGGGACGTAGCGGTCCGCGTCTTTACCGATGTAGGGCTTGGCGATTTCGTCGCGGATGAAGACGAGGACCGACTCGAAGAGATTCCACCAGGTTCCGGTTGGGGCCGCGCCAGTTTGGATTCGTTTCGCCAGTGGAATGTAGATCCAGCAGATCAAACCGGCCGCGGCGAACATCAGCACGCTGTACTTGGTGAGGCCGAAGCCTCCTTCGTTGGGCCAGTGGTGCGCGCCGAGCATCGGAATTGCCGGCAATGTGTCGAAAACATGCCAGTGCATCGTGTCGAGCACGTGTTCGAAGGCCGAGCCTGCTGCGAAGATCATCCGTTCCCCTAACGAGCAGAGTTCATTACGATTGCACAACACTCTTGGTTCCGACACTGTTTCCGGACGCAGCGGCAGGAGCCTCGGGCTGCTGACGAACCACCAACGCGATTTCAAATCCAAGCAGGCCCATGTAAAACGCCAATAGCCAATACCAGAAGCCCATGTCGAAACTTTGGGGCTGTGTGCTTGTCAAAAAATAGCCGCCGCCAAGCGCGATGGCCATGCGGAAGCCCGAGCCGCCCAAACTCGCCAGCAGCTTCATGTCGGAAGCCTCGTGATAGCTGAACAAGACGAAGGCCAGCGAGACGGCGGCAGGAATGAACGACAAGGCGAACGCCACCCCGGCCTGCATGAACAGTCCCTCACCAGCCCTGGCATAAGCCGCGCCTAAGGATGCCGCACCAACGGCAAGGGAGACAGCGATGAAGAGGGAGAGCGTTTTCATGGCGGCGGTTTCTTGTCTGCTGATTCGTCGCGGTCTTTTTGCCTGAGAATCAAGATCAGGTGCAGCATGCCAGCGACGAAACCAACCACAGCTGCAATGCTGGTGATCCACGGGGCGGTATGCAACCAATCGTCCAACCAATAGCCCGCGACGATGGGGATGACCATCTCGGTACCGACCTGGGCGAGGGCGGCATAATAGCCCATTTCCCGCGGCGTCGGCTGCTGGGACATAGGCGGTCCCCGCAAATTGGGCGAATCTTAACGGCCAGATCACAACGCTGTTATTTTGAAAACTGCCCGCCCATCGTCAATGTGAATCGTGAATTTTTTCGCAAAGTATCCATGCGCCGCGTCAAGCCTAAAAAGGCGAAAAATCGACACGCTCGTCGTTGCCCGCAGCGTTTTCGCAGCCCACGCATTTTTTCCTTGACATTGGAAAAATCAAGCGAATAGACCGAAAAAACCGGGGAAAAAGCGCCAAGCACACCTCATTTCGCGGAATTCTCGTCAAGTTCATATTGACGGAGCATCCGCAAAAAATGTATCATCCTTAAAAGTGTGAAGTTCCGTTTCGTCGGCACAAGCGATACGCCGCTCCACAACCCTTGTGTGGAATTGACCGGTGGTTCTCCTTCACGCCGTCCGGTTTGACTCGTAATCGATAGGCAAAACGTCCCTCCAAGCTCGGCGATGATTGCCTTTTTTGGTCGGTCTCTTGCCTTGGCTGTAAATTTGGATATTGCTGTAGTTACATTCCTTATTCCGATTGCGTTCCTGCCTCTGCTCGATTTCAGACCTCGGCGTTCTCTCCCACCCAGCGGACGGTCGGGATTATCGTCACCACGGATGGTTGTCTGTATCTTTCGCGGGTTCAACGCAGACAGTCTCCATCGGAGTGGTGCCGCATGTCCATTGAAAGACTTCGGTCGCTTGGCCGCAAAGAATTGCAAGCGCTGGCGCAAAAGAAGGGCATCAGCGGAGTGACGCGCAAGACGAAGGACGAATTGATCGCCGCCCTCGCCAGGCTCGCCAAAGCCAAGCCCAAACTCACCCGACCAGGCAAATCGAAATTACGCTCCAGCCGGCCTCAGCGCCAGGCGGCTCATTACACCAATGGCGCCGCGTCGGTCGAGGAGCAGATCGGCCGCAGCAAGTACGATGTCGGCATCCCCACCAAGGACCTGTCCGCCAAGGTCTCGAAAGAACTCCCCAAGGGCTACGGAAAAGATCGTATCGTGTGCATGGTGCGCGATCCCTATTGGCTGCACACCTACTGGGAATTGACGCGCCAAGCGGTGCAGCGCGCCGAAGCCGCGCTCGGGCAGGACTGGCACGGCGCCAAGCCCATCCTGCGCTTGCTCGACGTGACCACAGGGGAGACGACGTCTGCCTCGGAGTCCGGCCTGCGCGACATCGACATCCACGGCGGCGTCAATAACTGGTACATCGACGTCGCCAATCCGCCCCGTTCCTATCGCATCGACATCGGCTACCTCGCCAAGAACGGGCAGTTCTACGTGCTGGCGCGCTCGAACGTCGTCTCCACGCCGCGCGCGGGCATGAGCGACGTCATCGATGAGAATTGGGCCGACTTCGACTTCGCGAAAGCCGACAAGATCTTTGCGATGTCGGGAGGCTTCGATCCGGGCGCCAGTAGCCTCGAGCTCAAGCAACTGTTCGAGGAACGCCTGCGCCGTCCAATGGGCTCCCCCGCCGTGACGAGCTTCGGCTCCGGCGCGCTTCAATTCGGCAAGGAGCGCAAGTTCTGGTTCCAGCTGGACGCCGAGTTGATCGTCTACGGCGCCACCGAGCCGTCAGCGAAGGTAACGCTTCAGGGCGAGCCGATCAAACTTCGGCAAGACGGCACCTTCACGATGCGCTTCAGCCTGCCTGACAGCCGGCAGATCATCCCCGCCGTCGCGGCCTCTGCGGACGGCATCGAGGAGCGCACGATTGTGCTCGCCGTTGAACGCAACACCAAGCATCTCGAACCGGTCATCAACGAGGTGCAGGAATAAACTCCCCGTTTAGCGCTCGCGGTAAAGCGCCAGAGGTTCTCGCCCTTCACCGCGAGCGCTCAACAGAGAATTTATTCCACCGCCTTCAATTCGATGTGCAACTCCACCCGTTCCGTCCCCCCCATCACGCGCCGCACATAGCGCAGCATCGCGCCGTTCTTGTCGTCGAAAATCGCGGTCACATAGACCTTCTTCGCCTCGGGTCGCGCATCCATTTCCAGGAACCGCGCCGCGTCGCGCAACAGGCTGTCCATGCTGTGATAAATGAGCGGATTGTGCTCCTTGGTTTTCTCCAGAAACTCCTTGTCCTGTTTCACCTCGACAACTTGCCCGTTGCGCACCTTGACGCCGTAGGCAAAAACCTTGCGGTCGTCGTTGATGCGTTTGGTGTAAACCATGTTGTAGTTCTTCGGGCCATTTTCCTTCCACAGCTCCCAGGCGGTTTCGAGTTGGTCCGGCTTCAATTGAATGCTGAGATTGAACCAGATCATGAACCCGGTGACGCCGACGCTGGCGACGACGATGAAGACGAAGAACCAGATCCACGCGTAGTTGTTTTGCGGCGTCGGCGCGGGGCCGGAGCCGGCATTGACGCCCGCCTGGATGGCCGTCGTCGGATCGGCGGGTGGCGGATTCGGTGCGTTGCTCATGGTTGAGTCCCAGCCGCTTGCCGTAGCGCTCGCGGCACAGCGCCAGCGAAAGGGCGCATCACCGCGAGCGCTAAACGGGATACGGCGTTATCCCTTCTTGAACGTGTCGGCCAATTCGCCCTTGGCGATGACCACGATCCCCGTCTCCGTGATCGTAAACCCGCGGCGGCGATCGTGCTCCGCGTCGTAGCCGATGACGGTGTCCTTGGGAATCTTGACATCCTTGTCGATGATGGCCCGGCGAATGCGCGCGCCGCGACCCACGTCGACGCCTGTGAAGAGAATCGAATCCTCCACGCATGCGAAGCTGTTGATGCGCACGTTGGGCGAGAGAATGCTGCGCACCACCTGCCCGCCGGAGACAATCGACCCTGGACAAACGATGCTGTCGTGCGCCTCGCCGCGCCGGCCTGTCACCGGATCATTGAAGACGAACTTCGGCGGCGGCAACTGAGGCTGATTCGTGCGGATCGGCCATACCTGGTCGTACATGTTCAGCTCCGGGACCACCTGCACGAGATCCATGTTCGTCTGGTAGTAGGCATCGAGCGTGCCGACGTCGCGCCAGTAGGCCGTCGGCTTTTGGTTCATGTCGCGGAAGCGATAGCCGAAGACGCGATACTTCTCGATCATCGCCGGGATGATGTTCTTGCCGAAATCGTGCTGGCTGTCCTGCTTGGTCGCGTCTTGGCATAAGAGTTCGTACATGAGCCGGGCGGTGAACACGTAGATGCCCATCGAGGCCATGATGCGGTCCGGATCGCCGGGGATCGTCACCGGGTCCCTGGGCTTTTCCTGGAACCCGACGATGCGATCGCCGGCGTCAACCTGCATGACCCCGAAATGGACCGATTCCTTGGTAGGCACGTGCAGGCAGCCGACGGTCAGGTCCGCCTCTTTTTCGATGTGGGCGCGGATCATGTCGGCGTAGTCCAACTTGTAGATGTGATCGCCGGCGAGAATCATCACGTACTTCGGGATCGCCTTCTCGATGGTGTAGATATTCTGATAGATGGCGTCGGCAGTGCCCTGATACCACGTCTGGTCGAGACGCTGCTGCGGCGGCAGAACGTCGATGTACTCGTCCAACTCTCGGCTCAGATAGCCCCAGCCCGTCGCGATGTGCCGATCAAGACTGCGCGCCTTGTATTGCGTCAGGACGAGGATGCGGCGCAGATCGCTATTGAGGCAGTTGGACAGCGGGAAGTCGATGATGCGATAGAGTCCACCGAACGGGACGGCCGGCTTGGCCCGATCGCGCGTCAGCGGTTCCAGGCGGGTGCCCTTGCCGCCGGCCAGGATGAGCGTCAGAACGTTTTTCACGATCCCCTTCTCCTCGCCCAAGACAGAAAGCCCAATCCATTCTTATAGGGATTGTGGCGCGGCGTAGAGGAAAAGGCAAAAGGAAAAAGGACGGTTCTCGATGATAATCCGATTTGGCAAACCGAGCTACAGGGAGCGATAGAGGTCACGCCAGTGTACGACGGTCTGCGCGAGCGGCCAGCGCGTTTCGACGTGTCGGCGGGCGGCGTCTCCCATTCTGGCGCGCAACGCCGGCTCCATGAGCAAATCGCGTGAACGGCGCGCCATTTGAACGATGTCGCCAACCGGAACGAGAAAGCCCGTTTCGCGGTCCACGATCACGTCGCGCAGGCAGGGAACATCGAACGCGACAATCGCCCGGCCATGCGCCATCGCTTCGAGAGCGACCTGTCGGCCGACGTTCGCCAGACTCGGGATCCACACGAGCGCTGCCTGCCGTAAGTGCTCGTACGTGTCGCCGTGCGCGCCCAGGAAGCTCACCACGGCCTGACTTTCCAGCCCGGAAACCAGGGCACGCAACGTTTCCTCGTGGATGCCCGCGCCGAGCAAGCGCAAGCGCATGTGCGTGAAGCGTCGACGCAGAAAATCGAAGGCGACGATCGCTTCACGGCCGCCGGCCGCGCGCTCGAAGCGCCCCATCCATAAAATAGCCGCCGGATCGGGCGTCGTTTCCTCGGCACGCGCCACCGCGAGCGGCATGATGCGCACGGCCGAAGACGTCGCGCCTGCCTGAATGCAGCGCGCTTGTTCGTTTGGCCCCGCGGCCGACACGACGCCGACACGGCGCATGAGTTGGCGATCCCACCAGGACATCTCCCCCTTGCTCGGCAGCGGCGCACTCATGACGACGCGAGGCAACCATTCGCGTGCGGCGACAGCCAGCATGCGCAACGCCGTTGGCCGCCAGACATGGACGATATCAGGGCAGGCCTCGCGCAAGATGGTGCGCAGACTCAATGGCACGCCAGGATCAAACCAGCGCGTCCAGCCGAGCGTGTGTACCCGCATGCCTGCGCGCCGCAATGATTCGGTCCCCGACGTGTCCGGACCCAGGCAGCAAACCTCGACCGACGTATGTTCGTCCGCGAGAGCCGGCGCGAGCAACTGCAACTGGCGGGCACTGCCGTGATAGGCGAGCGTATCGATGATATGCATTATCTTCATGGGATCCGTCCCTTGCAAATCGGCCGATTGACGGCTTGGCGCTCGCGGTTGGATGTCATTCTCTCGGCGCGTCTTTGCGAGCGCTAGACGACCAGCAGCTAGGAGGCATACATCTCCGCGGGCAACACCACGACGTAGGGGAGCTGCCGATACTCGTCATTGAAGTCCAGTCCGTAGCCGACGACGACTTCATTGGGGATGCTGAACCCGACGTAATCGACGCGCACGGTGTGCACTTGGCGTCCCTCCTTGCGCAAGAGGACGCCAACCTTGACGGAGAGGGCGCCCTGCTCTTCCAGATGCTTGATGAGATGGTGTAGCGTCTGACCGGTATCGAGGATGTCGTCAAGCAAGAGCACATGTCGGCCGCGCACGTCGGCGAGAACTTCCGAGCCGAGGTGCAGGGCGCCGGGCGTGGTCGCTTTGCCGCGGTAGCTCGAGGCCTGGATGAGGGCGATGCGCAGCGGGATATCGAGCCGGCGCACCAGGTCGGCGAGGAACATGAGACTACCGGTGAGAACGCCGACGATGGTCAAGGGCCGATCGCGATATTGCGGGCCAATTTCCTGGGCCAGCTCGGTCAAGCGTGCCTGAATTTGTTCGGTGGTGATGAGCACGCGCATGCGAAATCCCAGGTGGTTTACGATCCTGACTATTGAACCGAAATCAGCCGCGCGAGAAAAGAGCAAATCCCGATGGGCAATCCAGGCATGCACGGAAAGAAGGGCAAGCACGTCTCTCCGCCACACCCGGTCTAGCCCCGGATTCTCGGCAATATCGTCAAAGTCTTACTGTTGTGAAGCGCCGGAATCGCCGATACCAAAGGATGAGACTGCCCATTTTCCAGGCAGCCAGGCAGGGCGCATTTCCTCGCGCCGTGGAAGGAGATTCGAGCCATGATCTGGGCGAACTGGCAAAGAGCAATCGCTCGAGGCGCCGCGTTGACATTGCTGCTCTGGTCCGGCCTGGCATGGACGCAAACGCCTGCACAGCCCGCGCGCGCCGATGCCACCGAGCGCATCATGGTGGTTAACGAGAATGGCAAGAAGACGCGCTGTAAGGTTCTCGAAACCTGGGAACTTCCGGATAAGCGCGTGGCGAATCTTTTACAAGCGCTCGAAACGGGGGAGAAGATCACGATCGTGGACGAACATGCGCCGGGGAGCAACGGCGGCCTCGCGGGTTTAGGCGGCATCCCCAAGCGGATCTTCGCGTGGGGGATTGGTAAGCTAACGTCTCCCGAAGGCGCGCCATCGTTACCGCGGCGCGATCTCCTGAACCTTTTGACGAAATCTGACCCGCCAATAACGCCCGTACCGATGATCGTCAATCGCCCGAGCGCGAACAAAGCGGGGAGCATCCCATACGCCACGACGCCGACGCCCTCCGCGCCCAAGGGCAACACGCTGTCGTTCCCCAAGCTCTTCGGCAAACCTGAGCAGCCAAAGAGCGATCCGCGGGTCGTCGACTTCGCGTCTCGCCCTATCGCCAAGAAGAACGATCCGCCGCGCGTCGATCTCGCGACACAGCCCAGTGCCAGACCGCAGTCGATCGCGCCGCCCAACCCGCCGGGCATTAGTCTGAAGCCGATGCCCGCCAACCAGAAACCTTGCTGCGTTTCGTTGAAACCGTGCGACACCTGCGACCCGGGCGTCGCCAATCGCGCGCCGGCATTCCCGCGCTTGAAAGCCATGATGACGAAGTTCAGCCTGGATGTCCGCCCCTCGCTCAATCCCAAGCCTGGCGTGTTGGCCGACTTGATGGCGCCAACCTGGCTGCCGATCGGAGGTAAGCCCAAACACGAGACGACGCCCGCCGCCCCGAGCAAATGGCACCTGGCCCGTATTTTCGGCCATGGCACAAAGCCCAGCACTCCCACAACGCCCGAGGCAGCACCCATCCCTGGTACGATCGCGCAAGCAAGTACGCCGACCGCGCCGTATCCGCCGGGCATTCAACCGAACCCGAGGACGTTCGGACCAATTGCGCCGCCGGCGCCGCCGAGCACGGCCAACCTCAGCCCATCCGTTCAAGCAAACCGAACCAACCAACCGGCCGCCCCGAGCAAATGGCACCTGGCCCGTATTTTCGGCCCTGAGACGAAGTCCAGCAATCCCACGACCCCAAACCTTAGTCGTTTCGATCCGATGAAACCGACAGGCCAGTCCGAATCGCCAGTGTCGCCGCCGGGCATTACGTCCATCACTACCCAGAACGTCACGCCGACGCCGCTGACGAATCCTACCGCTTCAACAATCAATCCGAGCACCGCGAATGCGAGCGCTCAACCGGCCGCGTATCCGCAAGCGGATGCGTCAGCCAAGAAGTCCTGGCAACCGGGCGACAGGCTACAAGCATGGTTCAAGCCAGGCGCTGACACCGCCAAGAAAAACGATGCGGCGCCCGCGAAACCCAGTGACGTTCAGCCCAAGCCCTTGGCCCAGAGCTCCGATGTTGATCGATCAATGAAGGACTATGACATCCTGACCCAGCAAAACGCGGCAGCGCAGAAGGTGCTCGAACAGCGCATCGCCCAGATATACAAGAAGCCGTTCTCGACGGCCATGGCCAACACGCCGTTGCCGAACGCGCCTCGGCCGGAAACGAAGACACCAGCGGCGGCGCCCTTGGCCATCCCGGCGGGTCGGTCTACCGAAGAAAAAACGGCCATCATACCGTTCTCGACTGCCATGGCCAACACCCCGTTGCCTAACACACCACCGCCGGAAACGAAGACGCCGGCGGCGGCGCCCTTGGCCATCCCGGCGGGTCGATCTACCGAGGAAAAAACGGCCATCCTGCCGCCGCCGCTAGCGAACCGGGATTCGCTCAAACCGAACCCGAGCACGTTCGGACCAATTACGCTGCCGGCGCAGCCGAGCACGGCCAACGCCAACCCATCCGTTCAAACAAACCAAGCCAACCAACCGGCCGCCCCGAGCAAATGGCACCTGGGCCGTATTTTCGGCGCTGGGACGAAGTCCAGCAATCCCACGACGCCTAACGTCCGTCGTTTCGACCCGATGAACTCGAATGGCCAATCCGAATCACCCGTGACGCCGCCGGGCATTACGTCCATCATTACCCAGAACGTCACGCCGACGCCCATGACGAGTCCAACCGCTTCAACAGTCAACCCAAGCACCGCGAATGCGAGCGCTCAACCGGCCGCGCATTCGCACGCGGATGCGTCAGCCAAGAAGCCCTGGCAACCGGGCGACAAACTGCAAGCATGGTTCAAGCCAGGCGCTGACACCGCCAAGAAAAATGATGCGGCCCCCGCGAAACCCAGTGACGTTCTGCCCAAGCCCTTGGCCAAGATCTCCGATGTTGATCGATCCAAGAAGGACAATGACGTCCTGACCCAACGATACGTGGCAGCGCAGAAGGTGCTCGAACAGCGAATCGCCCAGCATGACAAGACGTCGTTGCCGAACACGCCGCGGCCGGAAACGAAAACGCCGGCGGCGTCGCCCTTGGCCATCCCGGCGGGTATGTCCACGGAGGAAAGGACGGCCATTTTGCCGCCGCCGACGCCGCCGAGCACGGCCAACGCCAGCCCATCCGTTCAAGCAAACCAATCCAATCAACCGGCCGCCCAGAGCACATGGCACCTGGCCCGTATTTTCGGCGCTGGGACGAAGCCCAGCTATCCCACGACGCCCAACGTCGCGCCCAATTCTGGAGTGATCGCGCAGCGAAACCCGCTCAATATTGCCAATCCGCCTCGGATTCAGGCGGCTGGGCCAAGCCAAGCGCCCAACGTCAGTCGCTTCGACCCGATGAACCCGACAGGCCAGCCCGAATCGCCAGTGTCGCCGCCGGGCATTACGTCCATCACTACTCAGAACGTCACGCCGACGCCGCTGATTAATTCAACCGCTTCAACAGTCAACCCAAGCACCGCGAATGCGAGCGTTCAACCGGCCGCGCATCCGCAAGCGGATGCCTCGGCCAAGAAGCCCTGGCAACCGGGCGACAGACTGCAAACGTGGTTCAAGCCAGGCGCTGACACCGCCAAGAAAAATGATGTGGCCTCCAATTCCTTTGCCAAGAGCTCCACTGTTGATCGATTCAAGAAGGGCGATGACATCCTGACCCAACAAAACGTGGCAGCGCAGAAGGTGATCGAACAGCGCATCGCCCAGCTTGACAAACCGCCGTTCTCGACGGCCATGCCCACGACGCCGTTGCTGAACGCGCCGCCGTTGCGCGAGATGGGGAGCCACGGTCCGATCACGCCGATCGACACGTCAGACCGATCCGTGTTGGATCAGGTGATTCGTCCGGTGGATTTCGCCAAGACGCCCGCACCGGTCGAACGGCGCAACGATCCGCTGCTGAACCCCGAACGCCTCACGCCTGTCAGCGCGAAGGTTCCCGTTGTGCTGCCTGCCGAACAGCGCCCGCCGGCCGAGCCACCGACAAAGCTCAAGCCTGAAGAATTGAAGAGCGGTCCTCCCAGCCGAGATCCGAGCTGGCCGTTGAACGCCCAATCGGTGCTGGCGTCGCACAGCGGCTTGCAGGGTCCGGTGGTGTACTTCCCGGTCCCGGTGGTGACGATTCCGCAACCGAACCATCCGCCCATGCCTCCCGCGCCGGTGCTGCCAACCCCGCCGCAGCACAACAATTACGTGAACGCCTTCTCGCCGCCGCCGCCGCCGAAGAGCGCCCAGCCGAACCCGGCCTCACAAGGCATGTCCGGCGCCTTCGCGAATCCGATGATGACGCAACAGTTCATGCAGCAGCAGATGATGCAACAGCAACAACAGATGCTCGCCCAGCAACAGATGATGGCGATGAGCAACCCCGCGATGCCGTACATGGCCCCGGCCAATCCAATGATGGCGCAAGGGATGCCCTACGGCGCCCCGATGCCGGCGGTAGGACCGCTGCCGAATTACGGTCGGCAATATCCCGGCCCGCTGCCGCCGAACCCGATGATGCAGGCCGGCTATACACAAATGCCCTATCCGCCCATGGTGTCTGGGTATGGCATGATGCCGCAGCAACCCCTTCAGCAGGCCAACTATCAGCAGCCGATGCGGCAACCGTCGGCGGCGCAGCAGTTGGATCAAGTGCTGCGCGTACTGCGTGAGTCGCCCTACCCTAATCAGCGTGAATGGGCCACCCAAGCGTTGGCGTACTTCGATTGGCGTTCGCACCCGCAGGTCGTGCCCGCCCTGTTGCAAGCCGCCAGCCAAGACCGCGCCGGAAACGTCCGCGCCGGCAGCGTGTCGTGCCTGGGCCGCATCGGCGCCGCCGTCGAACCGGTCATCGGCACCCTGCACACCCTGCGCAACGACATCGACCCGCGCGTCCGCCAGGAAGTCGTGCAAGCATTCATCCGTCTCGGCCAGACGCCGATGATGCCGCAGTGATGGCACGATCATTTCTCATCGCCAGCGCGAAGCGGAAAAAAAATTCCGCCCGTTCTTGACAGCAACCCTCATAAAATAATGCTGTGATTGAAGCCGTGCCATGGCGCACAGCCGTGCTATGGCACGCATTTCCTTGCGTGAGCGCGGGTGCGCACTCCAATAAACAAATTCGGCGGCGGAGGATGATTTCGATGCACAACTTTAAGAAGTTCGGCATGATACGACGACTGCAGGTTTCGTGCTTGTTGCTAATCGCGGTTACTTTGGCGGTTATCGTGGGGAGCATCCATGATGCGACCGCCTGTACCCGCGCGGTGTACTTCGGCAAGGAAGGGCAAACCGTCACCGGCCGGTCGATGGACTGGGTCGAAGACATGCACACCAACCTGTGGATGTTTCCACGCGGCATGAAGCGAGACGGCGGCCTCGGCAAGGGATCGCTGGAGTGGACCAGCAAGTATGGGAGCGTCGTGGCCTCGGTCTACGAAGGTGCGTCCGCCGATGGCATGAACGAGAAAGGGTTCGTGGCGAACCTGCTGTACTTGGCCGAATCCGAGTACGCCGCAGCCGACGACAAACGACCGGGCGTGTGCATCTCTGCCTGGGCGCAGTATCTGATTGACAACTTCGCGACAGTCAAGGAAGCTGTCGCAGAGGTGAAGAAGGACGTTTTCCGCGTCGTCCCCGTCGCCGCACCGAACGGAGCGAAGGGGACGGTCCATTTGGCAATCTCCGACCCGACCGGCGACTCGGCCATCTTCGAGTATGTCAAAGGTAAGTTGGTTATTCACCACGGTAAGGAATACCAAGTGATGACGAACTCACCGACCTTCGACAAGCAAATGGCGATTAATGAATACTGGAAAGCATTCGACGGGGCCGTGATGCTGCCAGGCACCGTTCGAGCCGCGGACCGCTTTGTACGGGCTTCGTATTACATCAATGCCTGCCAACAGTCAGCGAATGCTCGAGAAGCCGTGGCGGCCGTGTTCAGCGTGATGCGCAGCGTGAGCGTCCCTCGTGGTATCCACACAAAAGGTGCGCCCAATGTGTCATCGACGATCTGGCTGACGATCGCGGATCAGAAGAACCGTGTATACTATTACCAGGACACCAACAGCCCAGGCGCCCTGTGGGTGAAGCTGGACAAGGTCGACTTCAAGGAAGGCACGGGCGCGCGAAAACTCACGCTCGTCGGTACGCCTGACACCATCGGCGACCAAACCGCCAGCTTCACGAAAAGCGAGCCGTTCAAGTTCCTCGCACCCGCACCAAAGTGAGAGTGGCAGGGCGCAAGGCGAGCGGCGGGAAAAACTTCCCCCCCTCTCCCGGTAATCCGGAAGAGGGGAGAATTCTTGTTGCCGTTCGCGTAAAGGCCGGGGGCGTAGTACGGTTTGTCGGAATTCAAAGGTCACTCAGCGGCCCCGGTGCCGAACTTTATCGTTCGGCCCGAACTACTGAGGGTTTTGCGATGCACGGGATGATCTTTCTGCAACTGCAAAAATTCGCACAGCAACAGGCGGGTGCCCACGCCTGGGAAACTTTGCTGCAGGAGGCCAAGCTGCCCGTAAAGTCCTACTCCGCCGTCCGCGCCTACGCCGATGAGGAAATGCTCGCCCTGGTTGGCGCCGCGAGCCGGGTTCTGAATTTGCCGGCGGCCGCCATCCTGGAAGCGTTTGGTGAGTTCATCGCCCCGGAACTCATTCGCGACTATGGCCGACTCCTCCAGCCCGGGTGGAGGACTCTCGACGTGATCGAAAACACCGAGCAGTTGATCCATACCGCCGTGCGCGTGGGCAACCCGGGGGCCAAACCCCCGGTGCTGGATTGCATCCGAACCGCCGAGGACGAGTTGCAGATCGTGTACTCGTCCGAGCGCCAATTGTGCAGCCTCGCCAAGGGGATCGTCACGGGCCTCGCCCGCCACTTTGGCGAAACGATCACCGTAACCGACGATGCCTGCATGCTGAGGGGCGATCCGTTCTGTGCCCTGCAAGTTACCCGAAAGAGGGTGGCGGAAGCGAGCACTCAAGTGCCGGAGACTCTCGAGACGTCCATTTCTCAAGAGACCAAACCTTTGTCCGGCGTCAGCGTGCCCGTTCCTACCGTCAGCGGCCAGCAATTTACTTTCCTCAAGCCACCCCTTCAGAGTGATGAGCTGGGCAGGCTCGCAAATTTCCGGGTGCTTCAACTGGTGGGCCAAGGCGGCATGGGCATCGTGTTCCGCGCCGAGGACACCCGCCTGAACCGGATGGTGGCCCTCAAGGTCATGCAGCCGCACTTCGGGTCCGACAACACCATGCGGCAGCGCTTCCTGCGGGAAGCCAGAGCCATGGCGGCCATCAAGAGCGACCACGTGGTAACCGTTTACGAGGTCGGCGTCGCCAACGCCCTTCCTTTTCTGGCCATGGAATTTCTCGAAGGCAGTCCGCTGGAGGCTTTCCACCAGAAAGTTGGCCGCCTGCCGCTGGCACTGGTGATGCGTATCGGCCGGGAGGCCGCCCAAGGGCTCGCCGCCGCCCACGCCCATGGCCTCATCCACCGGGACATTCAGCCGGGTAACCTGTGGCTGGAAGCGCCGACGGGGCGCGTCAAGATCCTGGATTTTGGTCTGGCGCGCGTGGGCACCGGCTCGCCACAGCTAAGTCAGGTCGGCGAGATCCTCGGCACACCGGCTTTCATGGCTCCCGAACAAGCACGCGGCGATGCTGTGGATCACCGCGCCGACCTGTTCAGCCTGGGTTGTGTGCTGTACTGGTTATGCACCAACATACGTCCTTTTCAAGGGCCAGATATTCTGAGCACGTTGACGGCCTTGGCCACCCACGACCCGCAACCCCCTCACACTCTGTCGGTGCATGTCCCCGCGCCCCTGTCAGAGCTGATCATGCAGTTGTTACAGAAGGATCCCGGCCTTCGGCCCGCCTCCAGCCATGCGATTGCCGATGCGTTGGCCGCCATCGAGGACAGTCTTGGTCCTGCTTCAGGAATAACGCACTGGCTTTGAAACCGTGTCCGGGGCATCGGGAAAAACCATCCACTCCGTAGGCGCTGCCTTCGCTGCTCTCAAACTCGGCTGCGACAAGTGGGTCTGTGCCCATGCCACGCCGGCGGGCCAGAAGCAGGGCTTTCGTACGGTGTCGGCCCGCAAGCGCGCCGCGCTCGACGAGGAGTTCGCCGAGGCCAAGGCGCGCTTCGGCTGCAAATGCGCCCCGTGCTCGCCTTCAATTGAGTAATCCCTGCGCGCTCACCGCGACGGCCGAAAACCTCGCAAGCTCATAAAGTAACGGTGAACGGTTCCATGGAAAACTCAATCATGATCGCACGCTCCTCATTCTTGTTCGCATTAACAGTCATCCTCCTCGGCGCTCTGTCCGCCGGCGAGAACGACGGCAAAATCGTCCTCTTCAACGGCAAGGACCTCGACGGCTGGGTTGCCGAGGGGGCCAAGGAGTTCAAGGACGGCGATAAGCTCATCCCGGTCTGGTCGATCAAGGACGGCAACCTCGTCTGCACCGGCAAGGGCTTCGGCTTCCTGCGCTACGACAAGAAGCAGTTCGCCGACTTCCATTTCCATCTCGAATACAAGATGGCCGTCAAGTGCAACAGCGGCGTCGGCATTCGCACCGTCGTTTTCGATCCCAAGAAATCCGTGGATACACGCCCCTCCTATGCGTGCTATGAAATCCAGCTCATCGACGACTTCGGCAAGCCGCCGACCAAATTCTCGAACGGCTCCCTCTATCGCCACGTCGCGCCGGCGTCGAATCCGTCGAAAGCGCCCGGCGAGTGGAACGTCCTCGACATCGCGTGCCATGGCCCTAAGATCGTCATCCAACTCAACAAGGAAAAGATCATCGACTTCGATCAAAGCAGCGACGACAAGCTCAAGAAGAACCCGCTCAAGGGCTACGTCTGCGTGCAAAACCACGGCGGCAAGATCGAGTTCCGCAATCTGTGGGTCCGCGAGTTCAAGGCGGTGAAATAGCACGCCTTGTTCGATAAAATAACACTTCCCGCGTCAGTCCCCGTTGAGCGTTCATAAACAAAATGATGGGGCGCGCATCGTTCATGGCGCTTGCCTGCGAGCGCTAAGCGAAGAATCGGAACAACATCATGGCCAACGAAACCGACAAACCGACTCCCGCGCCCGAAACCAAGCCGGCGCCGCCTCCCGCCCCGCCTGCCCGAGGGGACCAGAAGGACCGCCGCAAACCGCCGCGCGACGAGGGCCCGCGCAAACCCAGGCGCGAGTTCGTCCCGTCGCTCGACGCCGACCTGAGCTACAAGAAGAACACGCCGAATGTGCGCGACCTCGACGCCGAGATCGCCGGCGAACTCGAAGCCGCCCTCGCCGGCATGGACGCGCAATCGCTCTACAGCGCCGACGACTCCAAACGTGCCCGCGATCAAGCTGCCGCCCAGGGAGAACGCGGCAAAAAGATCGGCACGGTCCTTTCCATTCATGCGCCCGATATCTTCGTGGACATCCCCGGCGGCCGCGGCCAGGGCGTCCTCACGATGGAGCACTTCCCCGAAGGTCCGCCCAAGGTCGGCGACCAGGTCGAAATCTCCATTGAAGGCTACGATCCCGCCAACGGTCTCCTGCTTCTGACGCGCAAAGGCACCGCCGTGCACGCCGACTGGTCCAGTGTCGCCGAGGGCATGGTGGTCGAGGCGCGCGTGCTCGAAACCAACAAAGGCGGCCTGGCCGTGGACGTCAACGGCATCCGCGGTTTCATGCCGATGGGCCAGATCGACCGCTTTCGTGTCGAGAATGCCGAGCAGTTCGTCAATCAGAAGCTACTGTGCATTGTCACCGATGTCGATAAGGAAGAGCGCAACCTCGTCGTCAGCCGGCGCGCCTTGCTCGAGAAGGAACGCGACGAGCAGCGCGAGAAGCTGTGGACGGAGCTGGCGGAAGGCCAGGTGCGTCAGGGCGTCGTCGGCAACGTGCGCGATTTCGGCGCGTTTGTCGATCTCGGCGGCGTCGATGGCCTCTTGCACGTCAGTGAAATCAGCTGGAAGCGCATCGCCGACGCGACCGCCGTCTTACAGGTTGGGCAGTTGATCAAGGTCGTCATCCTCAAGATCGACCGCGAGAAACGCAAGCTCAGCCTGGGCTTGAAGCAACTCGAAGCCAGCCCGTGGGATAATATCCACACGAAGTACGCCTCCGGTACGACCGTGACCGGAACCGTGACGCGCACGATGGAGTTCGGCGCCTTCGTCGAACTGGAGCCCGGCATCGAGGGCTTGATCCACATCTCCGAGTTGGCCCGCAACAAGATCTGGCGCGTCACCGACGTCGTCAAGACCGGACAGCCGGTCGAGGTCAAGATCCTCAGTGTCGATGCCGAGGCCAAGAGAATTTCCCTATCGCTGCGCGCCGCGCTGCCGGAAGAAATCGTGAAGACCGACGAGGACGAAGAAGAAGATACCGGGCCGGCGGACCCGATCAAGCCGCGCGTGCGCAACTACGAACTCAAAGGCGGCGTCGGCAGTCAGACGCTGATCCCCGAACGCGATTGAATTCCGAATTTGCCGCGTGCGGCAGGGAAGACAACCTCATGATGCGCCGCATGTCACTCGCGTTAAGCGCCGCGCTCTTCGTCGCCGCCGCATCGGCCCAGGAAGCGTTCACGATCAAGCTCAAGGAACGCGGCGAAGGCGAATCGGCGCTGATCACCAAGTCCGAGGCAGGCTCGTTCAGCGTGACATTCGTGGACGCCAAGGGGAAGACCCTCACGCAAAACGAAAAAAGCAGCGACATCAAGGAATACATCGAAACGGTCCTCAAGCGCGCGGGCGCCAAGCTGCCGACCAAACTGGAGCGCGAATACATCAAGGCGCAATCGTCGAAGGGGAACACGGTTCTTGATTGGCCCGTCATCGGCAAGACCATCGTCATCGAGAAGAAGAACGACCAATACACCTTCGGACTCAAGACGGGCGAAACGCTCGCCGCGCCGGTTGCCGAGGCGCTCGCGAAGGAGTTCAGCCGCAAAAGCGACATGGACACCGCCTTCGAGAAGCTGATGCTGCCCAAGTCCGCGGTAAAGCCGGGCGACATCTGGAAACTCGACATGGAGCCGATCGTCAAGGACCTCGCCAAGAGCCGCGAGTTGGACGTGACGGCAACCAATGCCAGGGGCGTCGGCACGCTGCAAAAGACCTACCAGCAAGACGGCCGACTGTTCGGCGTCATGGCGTACCAACTCGTAGTTCCCGTCCGGGCGTTGGGCAAGGGGCCGAAGCAGGTCAAGTTCACGGACGGCGCCAGGATCACCATCGAATCCAGCATGGATCTGTGCATCGATGGCACCTCGGAGGCTGGAACGACCAAAAGCAAAATTACCATCACCGGCGACGCCATGCTCCCCGGCGTCGTGGCGACGCTCCACATCGTCAGCGAACTCGTGCAAATCCACCAGCTACCCGCGAAAAAGTGATACATCTTTACCATCGGAACGTTGGTTTGTTTGAACCCTCTTGATCGCTGAAGCCGAAGCGGGCGCGCTAGGGAACATCCTTCTTGCATGCCTATTGACGCCAGCGTAGAATGCGTGCGGTTGGTTGTTGGCGCATCGCCGCCGTCTGAAAGATCCACGTTGGCCTGGGCAATGCGCGATGTCCGTAACGTGTCCAACGACCAAACTCAAAGGAAACTACTGTGGAGAAATGTCCTTCCACTGAACAACTAGAGCTCTTTATCGCCAAAAAACTCGCCGGCGACGAGGCGACGGTCGTCACGCACGTGCAGAGTTGTACTACCTGTCAGCAATTGGTGGCGTCGTTAAGCCTGGACCAACCGACCGTGAATTTCCCGCCGCCCGCCGAAGCGACGGCCATAACTCCTGCCGATACGCATCTGCCCGAAGAATTGCGGAATCACCCGCGCTATCGCGTCTTGGGGGTCCTCGGCCGCGGCGGCATGGGCACCGTCTACAAAGCCGAACATCGGTTGTTGGAACGGCCGGTTGTGTTGAAGGTCATTCGACCCGAGCTGGTCGCTCAGTCCAATGTCGTGCAGCGCTTTCAGCGCGAGGCGCGCCTGGCCGCCCGCCTGACGCACCCCAATGTCGTCACGGTGTACGAGGCCGAAGAATTCGGCTCAACGCAAATGCTGGTGATGGAATTCATCGAGGGGGTCAGTCTCGCTCAGATGGTGGCCGATCGCGGCCTATTACCGATCGCCGAGGCGTGTGAGTTGATCCGCGCGGCCGCGGTTGGTCTGGAATATATCCACACGCAGGGGCTCGTTCACCGCGACATCAAGCCACACAATTTGCTGGTATCGTCGGCGGGTCAAGTAAAGATTCTCGACCTTGGTCTGGCAACTCTGAAGGGGGGCGAGAAATCGACCGGCGGGGATCTGACGGCGGAAGGTCAATTCCTGGGCACCGTCGATTACGCGGCGCCGGAGCAATGGGAGAGCAGCCGCGACGTGGACATCCGCGCCGACATTTACAGCCTGGGCTGCACGCTTTACTACTTGCTGGCCGGGCAGACGCCGTTCCCCAATACCAAGTACAGCACGATGATGCAGCAAATGTGGGCGCACAGCCAGGCGCCGCTGCCGCCGATCCACACGTTCCGCCCCGATTTACCCGAGGAAATTAACGCCATTCTAGCGCGGATGCTCGCCAAGAAAAGAGAGGATCGTTACGCCCGCCCCGAGGAGGTCGCCGCTGCCCTGGCGCCGTTTGCCGAAGACTGCAATCTGGCGGAGTTCGTGCGCACCATCCGGCGGACGACAACGTCCAAGGGGGGCCAAGCGGGCGCCTCGTCCTCGCGCGGCGCCAAACGCAATACTTCTGTCGCGCCCAAGCAGCCCGTCTCACAGCGCAAGTTCGTGGTGGGCGGAGCACTCGTCGGCACACTGCTTCTGGCGTGTGTCCTGGCATTTGTCTTTAACCCCTGGCGCGAACGGCCCCTCATTACCCCTCCTGACGGTCCTGGCCGACCGGCACCCACGGGGGCGCCGATCAAGGTGGGCATCCTCCATTCACGCACGGGCACCATGGCCATCAGTGAACGATCCGTAATCGATGCGACGATGCTGGCCATCGACGAGATCAACGAGAATGGCGGCGTGCTCGGTCGCCCGGTCGAGGCGGTTGTCGAAGACGGCGAATCGGACAGCACCGTGTTTAAGGCCAAGGCCGAGAAATTGATCACTCAGGACAAGGTCTGCACTGTATTTGGCTGCTGGACCTCCGCCAGTCGCAAGACCGTGCTTCCCGTCTTCGAGAAGCACGGCCATCTGCTCTTTTATCCGGTCCAATATGAGGGACTGGAGCAGTCGCCCAATATCGTTTACACCGGCGCGGCCCCCAATCAGCAGATTATCCCAGCCATTAAATGGTGCGTATCGCACTTGAAGAAGAAGAAGCTCTTTCTCGTCGGTTCCGATTACGTATTCCCGCATTGCGCCCATGCGATCATCAAGGACTTCGCCAAGAATCTTGGCGCCGAGGTCGTCGGCGAAGAGTATCTGTTGCTCGGCAGCTCGGAAGTTCGCAGCCTCGTGGGCAAGATCGTCAAGGCGCGTCCAGATGTTATCCTGAACACCATCAACGGTGACAGCAATGTGGCCTTCTTCCGCGAACTCCGCGCCGCCGGCGTCATGCCGGACCATATCCCCACGATCTCCTTCAGTATCTCGGAGGAGGAATTGGGTAATCTGAGCCTGAAACAAGTCGTCGGCGATTACGCTGCCTGGAATTACTTTCAAAGCGTCGATCGGCGGCAAAATCAGGCATTCGTCAATCGCTTTCACGCCAAGCACGGCAAGCAACGAGTGGTGTCCGACCCCATGGAAGCCGGCTATTTCGGCGTGCATCTTTGGGCCCAGGCGGTAAAGGATGCCGGAGACGATGACGTGGCCAAAATCCGCAAGGCGGTGCGGAACCAGACATTCGAGGCGCCGGAGGGCCTGGTGCGCATTGACCAGGAAACGCAGCATACGTCGAAGATGGTCCGCATCGGCCGGATTACGGCCGAGAATCGCTTTGAGATCGTCTACGATTCGGGGACTCTCATCGCGCCGATCCCGTATCCCAACACGCGCACCAGGGGCGAGTGGGACGAATTTCTGCAAGATTTGCACCTCAAGTGGGGCGGACGCTGGGAGAACCCCGCCAGAGATAAGGCGCTGCGATGAGGCTTGGCCGAGCCCATCGGCTTGACTGAGGGCGGGATCGATGAGTCGGTAGCGTCGGTCTTCTGCTGGTGAACGGTTACGAAGTAATAGGATGCACAAACGCACGGAATTCGCGCCAGACCTTGCGTCACACCTAACTCTTTTCGAGGAGGTTCGCTATGAATCCGTTGGCATGGGTGACCCTTGCAGCCGTTCTGTCGATTGACGCGGGTGTTTCCGATGACAAGGCGATCTTGCAGGAACTCGAGAAGGCGGTACAAACCCTCAACCAGCTTTACGCGAAGGGGGACGTCAACGCGATTCGAGGCCTCATCACCGTGGACCACGTGGCAATTACACCATACTACGGGGGCCCTCAGAACGCCGTGGAACAGTTGAAGAACCTTTCCGACACCAAATTGACGGAGTACGTGACGGGGAAGGTCCAGCTCACCATGTTGGCAAAGGACGTGGCCCTGGTCAGTTACCCCATTACACTGAAAGGCACGCACAAGGGCACCTCGGTTTCCGGGAAGTATCACGTGGGGGCGGTTTGGGTGAAACGCGACACGAAGTGGCTGGAGGCGTTCTACCAGGAATCGCCGGTGAAGGCGGCGCCTAAGCCAGCCGGCGGCGCCAAGCAGGATGCCAACGCTGTCGAAAAGCAACTCCTCACGCTGGAACGCAATTGGGCGAAAGCCCTCGAGAAGAGAGACGCCAAGGTGATCGAGCCGCTGTTGGCGAAGGACTTCATCTCCATCGAACCGGATGGCAGCGTCCTCAACAAGGAACAATACATCGAAGCCCGCTTGAAAGACCCTGTGCTCGAGTCCTGCACCATTGACATGATGCAAGTACGCGTTTTCGGTAATGCGGCAACGGTCATGGGACTCCAGACCAATCGAGACAGGGTGAAGGGAGAAAAGGTTACTACCCAATACCGCTTTCTCGATGTGTGGGTCATGCAAGATGGGGCCTGGAAATGTGTCTCCACACAGGAGACGCCCCTGCCCGCGAAGAAGTAAGGCTTGGAGTGCCCCTGACGATCAAAGGGAAAACGGGAACATGGATTACTGACACATGGGAAAAAAACAGGCTCTGTAGGTCCACATTTTTAGCCTGGGGTTTTGCCCTGCCGCCGGATCGCCAGGCCGAGCGTCAGGGCGCAGCTCCCCAGAGCGATGACCGATAAGCCGATGCCGATCTTTTGCCACGGCGTGCGCGTCCTCTCAGACCGGCTCTCGGAATCGGCGTTCTCCGGATCGGTGATCTCGGCCACTTTTGGGGGCGGCGCATTCGGCGCGACGCCAGGAATGGTGAGTGTCTTCACGGCGCGATGCCCGGCACCGGCGTCCACGCGGATCTCGTACTTGCCCGGCACCGGCGTCGCGAAGCTCCACTTGCCGGTCTTGTCCGTGATGCCGTTCGCAATCAGCTCGTCCTTGACGTTGACGACGATCACCTTCGCCTTGGACGCGGCCGAGTCGTCGTCATAGAACGCCTCGATTTCGACATTTTCCCCCTTGATGGCGTAGGCAACACCGAGCGCGTGCGCCTGGGCTGTAGTCGGCGCAAATGGAATTGCTGCGAAGGCAAGGAGAACAAACATGCGCATGGCGGATCCTCGTATTATCTACGCACTATTCGTAATACCACCTGAACGCGCCGTCAGCAAGCGAATTTGGCCGCTTGCGGCTTAAGCGCCCGTAGGGCCAGGGAATGTATCATCGGCCACGTCCAGCGAGCCGCAAACAGAACCCGTCTTGGTGATCGCGCGACCATTTGCTATCATGGGAACTCACGGAACAATAGGGTTTGAGGATCTGCCGCGATGATTTCCACGACCGTCTCGCAAACGGAACCGCCTCTCGTAAGTACGCGCCGCTTTGATCGCGAAGGTGAAAAGCTGCTCACCCAGTACGAAACGCTTCTGAGCAACCAATCCGTCCATTGGGACGCCGAGTACAGGAAAATTCGTATCCTTGGCAAGGGCGGCCAAGGCGTCGTCTATCTCAGCGAACGCCAGGGGACCGATCTGTTTCGCTTGCCGGTCGCCTTGAAGATGTTCTCGCCGGAGAGCTATCGCGACGTGCCGAGCTACGTCAACGACATGGCCCGCATCGCCGACATCTCCTCGCGCGTCGCCGTTATCCAGCACGACAACCTGCTTGATCTGCACAACTTCATCGAGAACGGCGGCGTGCGCATCATGGTCATGGAGTGGATCGACGGCTACGACCTGCGCGAGCTGATGTCGGAGCAGGTCTATGGCCAATCGCGCAAACGTCTGCGCCCCGAACGCTGGGCGTACGTCAACAAGGTCATCCTGTGCGAAGGCCCGAAGCAGCCGCGCTTCAAGCCGGGCATCGCCATTCAGATCCTGCGCGAGTGTCTGGCGGGATTGGCGGCGCTGCATCGCGACGGCCTCGTGCACGGCGATCTCAAGCCGGGCAACATCATGGTCAAACGCACCGGCGCTGCCAAGATCATCGATATCGGCAGCGCCATGGACCTCGACCAGATCAGCGCCCGCCGCATGTGGTCGCCCGCCTACGCCGCCCCGGAAGTCCTGTCAGGCAACAAGAACACGCCGCGCTCCGACCTGGCAAGTTTGGGTTACGTCTTGATCGAGATGCTCGCGGGGCAAAATCCGTTCGAGGGCCTGAACGATTTGCGTTCGCTATTGGCCGCGAAACAGAACCTCGACAAGCGTCTGAAGGATCTGCTCCCCGCGGACGTGAGCGGCAACGAGATGCTGCTGAACCTGTGCCAGAAGCTGATCGCGCCGGACCCGTCGAAGCGATTCCCCGACGCCCAGGCCGCGAACCTCGACCGCAAAGGCGCCGCCGACTTCCACCGCCAGCTCGTCAAGGGCGACCTGGCGAGCGAGTATGAGCACGATCTGCGCTTGTGGCTCGAAGAGTTGAACTGACCCATCCCAAGCCCGCAGGCGACGCAGGAGCCTGCGGGGTCAAAGCATCATTTTCCAATGCACTCCTTTTGTTCGTTGCGTTACAATAACACCTAGAGCTGCGCGTCATCCCAGCCGGGCCGATGCGGAGTTCTGAAAACGCTCCATCGCCAACGGGCGGCGTAATTGCCGGTGATGATGCTAGAGTCTCCCAAAATGCGGACATTTCTATTGCGGTATGACACACAGCCATGACGGGCCTTGACCATGATCCGATTAGCGGCGACAATGAAAGCATGAACACCACCGAAAAAACGCTGATTCCCGCCGAAGTCATGGCCGAACTGCAGGACGCAGCCGAGAAGGCCGCGCAAGATGTGCGCGACCCGGAGGCGATGCGGCAGGCTTGCGAACGCATGGATCGCATGCGCGAGAAAAATCGCGAGTTGTACGGCGAACAAGATATCGCCGTTGACATCATCCGTGAAATGCGCGATAGCCGATGAAATACGTTATCGATTGCTCAACGGCTCTCAAATGGGTCGTCGCAGAGACCGATTCGCCGAAAGCGATCCGCCTGCGCAATGACTTTCGCAACGGCGTTCACCAGCTTCTGGCCCCCGATCTTTTCCCGACCGAAGTCGGCAATGCTCTACTCATCATTGAACGGCGAAAGCGAATCGCGCGCGGCGATGGGGCCCTCTTCTTCGCTGACGTTTTGACGACCAGGCCCATTTTTCACGACGCTATCCCTTTGTTGCCGAGAGCGTACGCGATTGCCCATCGCCATCAGGCCAGCGTTTATGATTGCTTGTACGTGGCTCTCGCGGAACGTGAGCAATGCGAATTCGTTACCGCCGATGGCAGGCTGATGAACAATCTTCAGGCGACTTTCCCTTTCATCGTGGCGCTATCGTCCTTCCCGTGACAGGACCAAGCAGTTTCGCTGACGATGTCCATACAATAATGTTCGGGCAGTTCTGACGTCCTCTCTGGTGCTACCCATGGACCACTTCACCTACAAAAACCGCATCCTCCACTGCGATGACGTCCCCGTGCCGGCGCTCGCCGAGAAATACGGCACGCCGCTCTACGTCTACAGCAAGAAGACGCTGCAGCACCACCTCAAGCAGCTGCAATCGGCGTTCGCGGCCGTTAATCCGCTTGTCTGCTATTCGATCAAGACCAACGGCAATCTGCACATCACCAAGCTCATGGTCGAAGGCGGCGCCGGCTGCGATGTCACCAGCGCCGGCGAACTCTATCGCGCGCTCAAAGCAGGCTGCCCGGCCGACAAAATCGTCTTCGCCGGCGCCGGCAAGACCGATGCTGAGATTCGCATGGCGTTCGACAACGGCGTCTTTCTCTTCAACGTCGAGAGCGAAGGCGAGCTCGACGCCATTGCCGACATCGCCAGGGGGATGAATCGCGTCGCCCAGGTTGCCCTGCGCGTCAATCCCGATCTACCGCCCAAGACGCACGCCAAGACCGATACCAGCGTCAAAGGCGTCAAGTTCGGGCTCGACATCGACACCGTGCTCGAATTCGCCCAGAAGGTGGTCAAGAACCCGCACGTCAAGGTGGTAGGATTGCACATGCACCTCGGCTCGCCGATCCTCTCGACCGAGCCGTATCGGCTGGGCATCGCGAAGGGGCTGATGCTGATCGACAAGCTGCGTGACCAAGGGCACAAGATCAACGTCTGGAACATGGGCGGCGGCTTCGGCATCAATTACAAGAAGAACGAGGCCCTCCCCGCGACCGCCTTCGCCGAGGTCATCGTGCCGGGCATCCAGAAGTCGGGCTGCAAGCTCGTGCTGGAACCAGGCCGTTTTATCGTTGGCAACGCGGGCCTCTTGGTGAGCCGGGTGATCTACACGAAGGATTCGGGCGGCAAACATTTCGTGATCCAGGACGCCGCCATGAACGATCTGAGTCGCCCGACGCTGGACGATTCGTTCCATCGCGTCTGGCCGGTGGTTGGTTCGCCGCCGGAGGACTTCCAGATCGAGAATCCGGGCACGATCAAGTGTGATGTCGTCGGCCCCGTGTGCGAATCGGGCGACTTCCTCGCGAAGGACCGCTACCTGCCGCCGGTCGGACGCGGCGAACTGCTGGCGACGTTCTCCGCCGGCGCTTACGGCATGGCGATGGCGTCGAACTACAACGGCCGGCCGAGAGCGGCGGAGGTGCTGGTCGATGGCGGCGAGCATCATTTGATTCGGCGGCGCGAGACGAATGAGGATTTGATTCGGCCGGAGATTGAGTGTTGACAGACCTTCGATTGGCGACGGTCTCACATGCGTCGACAATAGGAGCATCGAAGGTGCGCAAACAAACCAGCCCATGGCAAAGCGAAGCGCCGCCCTGGGTAAGCGGAGGCGCGAGAGTTGTCGCCCTGAAAGGGCAAGACAAAGCGGGGTGCGATCTGTTTCGCCCTTTCAGGGCTTCGGCGAATGCATGATTCGTTCCCCAGGGCTTGTTGGCGCACCTTCGGTGCTCAGAAGGCCCCGCAGTATCCTGGCAAAGTAGGAGAGCGAAGATGACCGCCGTGCTTGAATCTGCCAAGCCGAGCGCGCGCTCCAACGGAAAGCTGCGCGAACCGGTGTGGGAACTGGCGAAACTTTGGCCGCTCCAAGGCGACTGGACGGAGGAGGACTACCTCGCGCTGGAACGCGAGATCGGCAACCAGATGATTGAGCTCTGCGATGGATTCTTGGAGATCCTGCCCATGCCCGACTTATATCATCAGTTGATCGTGCAGATGCTCTTTCGCTGCCTGGACGATTTCGTTCGCGCACTCAAAAGCGGCTTGGTGGGGACCGCGCCGCTCCCGGTTCGCCTGGGGCGGGGTAAATTCCGCGAGCCCGACATCGGCTACTTTGAAAAGCACCGTATCACAAACACGCGCACGCCACCCGAGGGGGCTGATCTCATCATGGAAGTCGTCAGCCCCGGCCAAGAGAACCGCAAGCGCGATCTCGTGACTAAAAGACGCGCCTACGCCAGGGCCGAGGTGCGCGAATACTGGCTCGTCGACCCCAAGGAGAAAACGATCACGGTGCTGGCGTTGGCAGGCAAGGTCTTCAGGGTTCACGGCGTCTTCAAGCCGGGTGAGGAGGCGACCTCCAAATTGCTCAAGGGGTTCAAGATTGCAGTAAGCGAAGTGTTTGCGGCTGGGGAAGGAGAGTAGCATGTTTGGAAAACGTTGGATCGCGCTGCTCGGTTTTCTCGTCCTTGCGGGATCAATCGCGAGTCTGGCGCCCGTCCGCGCCCAGGACGACAAGGGCGACATGGAGGCGATCAACAAAAAGAAGACGGAGGAGCTGCTCGAAAAAGCCAAGGAGGAATATCGCCTCTTCTTCAAACGGCCCGAAACCGCGATCGAATATTGGGCCGCCATTAAGTTCGAGATGGACCTCGGCAAGTTCGATCTCGCCGGGCTGCACCTCAAACTCATGCTCGCCAAGGATCCGCCGGAGAACGTCGACAAGGACCTCATCAAGCTCGAACTGGCCGAGGGCATGTCGGCGTTTCTACGTCTGAAGCAGGTACGGCCCGAATTGTGGTCCGATCATCCGCCGTTTCGCAAGGAAGCCGTCGAGAGCGTCGATAAACTGATCGACCGCGTCACCAAGGCCGTCGAAAAGAACCTGAGCGATCCCGAACGCATCAAGAAATTCATTGCCCGGCTCGACGCCTTCACCGAGGAGGAACGCGCCTATGCCTACGTGCAGCTGGCCCGTTCGCGCGAGCGTGCCGTGCCTTACCTCATCGAGGCGCTGCGCGTCAATCACGGCAAGCCCCTCTTCGGGCGCGTGCGCGAGACCATGCTGCGCGTCGGGCCAGAAACGGTGCCGACCTATCTCGAAATATTCAAGCCCGCCAACGACAAGGACTATCGCGACGTCGAATTGCGCTTGGCATTGCTAGATATCATCCAGAAGCGTGACGACGCGCGCGTCATCCCGTACCTCTGGCACATGTCGGCGTCGAAGAAGTATCCCCCGGTGATACGCGCCAAGGCCAAGGAAACCCTGGCGTCGGTCTTGCGTATTCCAATCACCGATGTGCCGCCTTCACGCGAGGCGCTCGTCTATCTTGCCGAGCGCTACTATCAACACAAGATGCCGTTCAAGGAAGATCGCCCCGTGCAGATCTACCCCTGGGACGGCGATGCCCTCGCGCTCAAGCCAGTCGAGCTGACGCCGTATCAGGCCGAGGAGTTCTTCGGCAAGCGTTACGCGGAGGAAGCGCTCGATCTCGATCCCGCCTATCAGCCCGCGCAGGTGGTGATGCTGAACCTTTTGCTCGAACGCTACTATCGGCCGGAGTTGGATCAGATTCTCGTCAAGCCGATGCCGCCCAAGATGCTGCAACTATTGACGTCGCTCGACACGGACCTGGTGATTCGCGTCCTGGAGCGAGCGCTGGACGAACGGCAACTGCCGATCGCTCTGCCGATCATTCAGGCGCTGGGCGAGCGCGGCGAGTATCGCGCGGCGCGTCCTGGCACAGCCGGCCAGCCGCGCGGCATCACCAAGGCGCTCTACTATCCCGATCGCCGCATTCAGTTCGCCGCCCTCAAGGCGATGCTGAAAATGCCGAAGACGACGAACCCCGCCGTCGCGTCCGACCGACTCGTCGAGCTGTCGCGCCGCTTTCTGGCGAGCGATCTGGTCGTGTCGAAAGCTCTTGTCGCCTACGTCCCGCAAGGCCAGGACCCCGCCGTCCGCGATCTCGTCAAGACCCTCGGCTACGAGGCGATGATCGCGCGCAAGACCAACGACGCCGTCGAACTCATCAAGAAGTCGGCGGACTACGATCTCATGATCCTCCATCGCGGCGCGCCGGAACTGGACTTTCCCTTCGTCCTCGCGCAGCTCCGCCAGCACTATGACCTCGCGTCGATGCCGATGGTGATCGTCGTCGCCAAGGGGCGCGAGAAGATCGTGCAGAAGCAAGTCGGCAAGGATCCGAACGTCATCATCATCACCGAGGACAAATTCGAAGCGGGCGACGATCTGAAAAATCTCGTCGAGACGCACATCAAAAAGGTGCAAGTCGTCAAGCTGACGGAGGCTGAACGCAAGGAGTTCGCCAAGTTCTCGATGGACACGCTCTGGCGCATGGGGCGCGGCGAGATCGAAGGCTACAACGTGCTCCCCGCGCTCGACATCATCGTCAAGCAACTCGACTCGAAGGATTATGCCCTCGAAGCGATCGAGATCATCGGCCGACTGCCGGGCAAGGACATGCAGTATCGCCTCGCGGACATCGTCGGCGATCCCGGGCGCGACCTCAAGATGCGCATGCCGGCCGTGCTCGAACTGAATCGGCATATTCGGCAAAATGGCCTGATGATCGACAGGAAGCAGCAAGCCGACCTAAAGCAAGCCCATCAGGACGCGGCCGAAGATTCGCCCTTGCGGGCCCAGCTCACGGTGACGCTGAGCACGATCACACGCACGAGCGCCGCCAAGACGGGTGCCGACCTGACGAAGTTCCGGTCCGATCCGCCGCCGCCCAAGGAGAAGGAAGAGAAGAAGGACTGACGGCACAAGTGTGGCGCGAATCAACACATCGGGTCTTACTTTATAGAAGACATTTGACAATCGAGAGTTGCCGATGAGCTTCGCGGTCAAAGAGATCTTCTACACGCTGCAGGGCGA
>SXGT01140328.1_pt1 | contig 32566 bp, 32 predicted proteins | sample 3176221 | NCBI WGS metagenome assembly SXGT01 (sample SAMN11356862, study PRJNA531348) | freshwater metagenome | isolation source: freshwater sample F1-120 | place: China: Fuxian Lake, Yuxi | collected 2017-12-25
AGAACGCGTAATTGCAGACCACCCATCCGTCCCGCACCCCACCCCCGTGGGGGACGGATGGGTGGGTGAAGTGCCGCGGTTTCCCGTCCTGAAGGGACGATTTCTACCAGCCCAAGGTGAAACCCTGGGTTCGCGGGCACACAACATGAGTCTCCACCCTGAAGGGGTGGGTTCAGCAGTCACTTCGCTATCCCAGCCTAATTTGCTGATGATTTTCAAAAGACGTTCGTTTTACGGATGTCATCATGAGTTTTTTGTTTGAAATAGCAGATTTCAAAATGCTAAGTTGAACTGAGCGCTTGCTGTCGCAGGGTTTCCGCAGGGGCCATTGAATGTCGAACAATCCATCTAATCCAATGACGACTTGGCAGCAGATTAAGCGCCGTCGTCATGAGATTTATTCAAAAGTAATCGGTGCGTTATTTCTGGTTCCTCTTTCCTGCTATATTATTCGCTTAAGAAGCCTGCGAAGGGGCGATCCAGGCGCAATGATGAGCGACGACTCCCAGTATTATTTTTTCACGACAGCGATGACCTTTTTTGGTGTGATGATCGCCTTAGCCTGGGTTCCGCGAGAAGTTGTCGCTGATCGGCTTTATTACGGACGTCACGTTGGATTCGGTTGGCGTCTCCTACTGGCCTGGGAAGGCTGGTCCGCAGTCATCTGGGCAATCGGAATCGTAATCGCGATTCCGATTGCAATGATCTTCATATTAGCAGCGTTCGACTGATTTCGATGTCCAAGCGATACGAGCCCTCCTGGAGGCAAAATTGGTGATCGACCTGCCTTATTTGCGTCTTCTCGCGGGTGCCAGTGGCACCCGAGGGGGGCGATGGCGAGTGACATAGTCGATGCCATTGAGGCCGCATGGCGCTGGCGTCTTGTTCGCGTTGCTCACCCAGCCATGAACGGCTGGGCCACCCGACCGCAAGTCACCCAGGATTCCACTTTGGGCTGACAGATGACGGCCCTTCAGGCCTCAGAACAAGATGCGTTAAGTCATCTTTGCCAATCACGAAACCACCGGCAGCAGTGCCAGCGACGCCTTCTTCAACCCGGCCCGCTCGACCTTTGCGGTCACTGGCTGGCCTTCTTCGTACTGGTCCAGGTACTGATAGAAAACGTTCCGCTGGCGGGGGATGTAGCCCAGGTCGATGATGCAGCGGCGGATTGTTTCTTCGGTCAGGTGATAGACGGTCCCGGCCTGGGAGACGACGTTTTCTTCGATCATCAGGCTCCCCATGTCGTTGGCTCCGAAGAGGAGGGCGAGCTGGCCGATTTTTTCTCCCTGCGTCACCCAGCTTGACTGGATGTTCGGGATGTTGTCGAGGTACAGACGGGCGACCGCCTGTGTCTTGAGATACTCAAATGCACCGGCCGGCGGAATGTGAGACATGTCGGTGTGATCGGGCTGGAAGGTCCAGCAGATGAACGCGGTGAAGCCGCCGGTTTCGTCCTGCAGTTGTCGCAGGCGATCAAGGTGTTCGATCCGCTCGGCCAGCGTTTCGACGTGGCCAAACATCATGGTCGCGGTCGACTTGCCACCCATCTTGTGCCAGACCCGATGGACGTTCAGCCAATCATCGGTCAGCACTTTGCCACGCGTAATTTCCTTGCGGACCCGATCAACCAGAATCTCGCCGCCACCTCCCGGGAGGGAACCGAGACCCGCGTCTTTGAGACGCTGCAAGACCGTCTCCAGCGGTAGCTTGGCGATCTTTGTGAAGTGGTGAATCTCGGGGGGCGAGAAGCCATGGACGTTGAAGCCGGGGAACTCGGCTTTGATATCGCGGAGCATCTCTTCGTACCACTCGAGCGTCAGCTTGGGATGCAGTCCCCCTTGGAGGAGAATCTGTTCGCCCCCCAGTTCGATCGTTTCGCGGATCTTCTGATGCAGTTCCTCTTTGGAGAGGACATACACATCTGGATCATTTGGCTTGCGATAAAACGCACAGAAATCACAGATCGCCGTGCAGGCGTTCGTGTAGTTGATGTTGCGATCGATGTTGTACGTGCGAAAGGGCTCGGGATGCAGGCGCATCGTGACGGCGTTGGCAGCCTGACCGATGGCGGTCAGGTCGTGAGACTCCAGCAGCTGCAAGCCTTCTTCGGGAGTCAGTCGCGCGCCGTCAGCGGCTCGTTGCAGCAGCGAATCGATAGGGGGATTGACCTTGGTGATCATGTCGGTGTGTTTCTGCCAGATGGGCTTCCAGATTGGTAACCAGTTCGTGATACAACGCGAGACCATGACGCTCTGCCGAGCCGAGCGTGAAATGCAGATGTTTTCCAAGATAGGTTTCGATGGTGCTGACGGGAAGCTTCAGCAGCGGTGATTCACGCTGGGAAATCTCGTGAATCCGTGAAACGCCCAGATCGCGGGCCGCTGACAACGTCTTCGAGAGGTCTGCCTCATCGACACGTCGCTCCCGGGCAACCCACATCGCGAAGACAAACGGCAGCCCCGTCCAGCGGAACCACTCGTCCCCCAGATCCCAGACATCGTGAAATGTTTCCGTCGGGTCGAACATCGCCCGATCGCCGATCATCAGGATCGCATCCGCGTTGACCTCTTCGGTCGATTGATGCAATGGAAACGGCACCCGCTCCGGCAGGACACCATAACGCTCGAATAGCATCACTCGCGAAAGCATCGCACTCGTCCGCGACCCTTCATCCAGGGCCAGCGTCTTGATGTCTCCGAAGGGAACTCGCGTGTACAGTTTCACGCTGAGCACCGGGCCTCGAGCCGCGACGCAGGCGTCGGACACGATGGCGTAGTCATCCCCACGCAGGTATTCCACCGAAGGAATGAGGGCGACATCCAGTTCACCATTCTTCAACTGATCAGCCAGACGTGAGGGGTAATCCAATGTCAGCACACTAGCAGACAGTCGCCCAGAAAGCCCTTCAATGAGCGGTTTGGAATTCAGGTAACTCACTGCCCCGATCCGTGGGGCCGCTTTGTCGCGGGGCATTCGTTTGCTCATAGAGATCATGGCATCACACTCACTACAATCAGAAGGGGCATTATAGGCCCACCGCAAGGGAGTACAAGCGGAATCAATTTCCGCGTCAGCCCATATGCACCTTCTCTTAATCAACCGTAATTCACTCCCGTACGTAACAGCCAAGAGACTGGAACGCAGAGGGAACAGAGTTGAGCAGAGGTCGCAGAGGAAAGCCGGAATTGATAACGCTAAGGCGCGAAGACGCAAATTAAAGAAAATCCAAGATTTTCCTGATACTTCTAACCTTTGCGTCGTTGCGCCTTCGCGTTAATAAATCTTCTCCGCGATCTCTGCTCCCCTCCGCGTGCTCTGCGTTCCAGTCTCCTTTCCCCCTCTTCTGCCCCCGTTTTCCCGTTGCCCATCCCCCATCCCTTGAACGAACAGGACCCGACTCGTCATCATGGTAGCGCACTCAAGTTCGTCGAAGAAAGCACTCCATGAAGATTGCCATCGTTGGCCTCGGGACGGTCGGTTCCGGCGTTGCCCAGATTCTCACCACTCACAAAGCCCGTACCGCTGCCCGGACTGGCACCAATATCGACATCGTGCATGCCGTTGTGCGTGATCTGAAAAAACCACGCGACTGCGACCTCCCATCCAGCATCGTCACTGACGACCTTGCCGTGCTCAATGATCCTGCCATCGACACCGTTGTCGAACTCATCGGCGGCACCACGATCGCCCGCGACGTCGTCCTGACGGCTCTCAAGAACGGCAAGAACGTCGTCACCGCCAACAAAGCACTCCTCTGCGTTCACGGCGACGAAGTCTTCCGCACCGCCCGCGAACTTGGCAGGACGGTCTGTTTCGAAGCCGCCGTCGCCGGGGGCGTTCCGATCATCGAAGCCGTCGGCCAGTCCCTCGCCTCCAACCAGGTCACCTCGCTGGAAGGGATCCTCAACGGCACTTGTAACTTCATCCTGACCGAGATGTTCCTCAAGGAGAAAACCTACAACGACGCCGTCCGCCTCGCCCAGGAAAAAGGCTACGCTGAAGCTGACCCCACGATGGACGTCGCTGGCACCGATGCTGCTCAAAAACTGACGGTCCTCGTCCGACTCGCGTTCGGCCTGCGGATCTCGACCGACGATTTCCTCGTCAAAGGGATCGATTCACTCACGCTGACCGACCTCCAGCAAGCTGCTCACCTGGGGTATCGCGTCAAGCTCCTCTGTACCGCCAAACTGCACGGCGACAAGCTCGAACTTCACTGCCAGCCAACCTTCATCCGCAGAGAGCAACCGCTCGCGGACGTCGATGATGCCTACAACATGATCGAACTCCACGGCGACGCCGTCGGCAAAACCTGGTTCTCCGGCATGGGGGCAGGACAGATGCCGACCGCGTCTGCGGTCGTCGCGGACATCATCAGTTTGGCCGTCGGCCGCGCCCAACTGACCTTCCCGCGATTGACCCTGCTGGAAGAATCAACCGGCATCACGATCCTTCCCAAAGAAGAGATCCAGCGCCGCTTCTATCTACGATTCTCCGCCCTCGATAAACCGGGGACCCTGTCTCGCATCGCCAACGTCCTCGGCGAACACAAAATCAGCATCTCGTCGCTCATCCAGCACGACGAAACCCTCGGCCCCCCAACCCCGTCCACCGACGACGAATCCTACGTCCCGATGGTCATCATCACCCACCTCGCCACCGAAGGCCAAATGCTCGCCGCCGACAAAGACCTCGCGAAACTCAAGTGCTTAGCCCCGCCGCACGTGAGGTTGCCGATCCGGGATTGAAACGCTTCGATCCTTCTCCCCCGGGGAGAAGGTGGCCGAGTCTTCGAGGTCGGATGAGGGAACTCTGCGAAGTTGATACAACACGAATTTGAAAAAGACCAAGTGGCACAGACTTTAGTCTGTGCGATTCGATTGACAGGTTCTCACAGACGAAAGTCTGTGCCACTGATTAACCCTTATGCCCACCTTCTACCTCATCGCAGGCCCCAACGGCGCCGGCAAAACAACATTCGCCAAGACGTTCTTGCCTCGCTACGCCAACTGCCCGCGTTTCCTGAACGCCGACCTGATCGCAGCGGGGCTTTCGCCGTTTGATCCTGATAAAGTCGCCGTTCGCGCAGGCCGCCTGCTTCTGGAACAGATGCATTCGATGATCGAGCAGAAAGAAACCTTCGCTGTCGAAACGACCCTTTCTGGTCGAAGTTACCTCAAGCTGATACAGACAATGAAAGAAGACGGATACCGATTCGTGCTCTTCTACCTCTGGATCTCCTCGCCCGAGATGGCGATCGCGAGAGTGGCCCAGCGAGTCAGGCAAGGTGGCCACAACATTCCTGAAAAAGTCATCCGACGTCGCTACTCGGCTGGCCTTCAAAATCTCTTCGATACCTACAAAGACCTTGCCGACGACTGGTTTTTGCTGGACAATAGAAAGATACCGCCACAATTGATTGCCGCCAGCGAAGCCGGGCAGACTCAAATCCTCGACCATGTGACCTATGATCGCCTCCAGCACTCCACTCCCAATTAACGCCACCATCGCCCTCGAAGCGCTCGCAACCGCTCAACGCAACCTCCTCGCCGACGCCAAACTCCACGGCTACAAACTCGTCGTCGAAGTGGACGGCAAGATTGTCGAACTGGCAGCCGAAGAGATTGAAGCCCTGCAAGACAATCCTTCGAACTCGAGTACCATCCTTTCGTAAGTGAACATCAACATGGTTGCTCTCATTATTGATCCTGACTACCAAGAGATGCTGATCCAGCAACGACAGGAAACCGGAGCCGACCGCTGGGACGAAGTCTGGGAAGGAGTTTACGTCATGTCGCCGGGGCCGAATGAAGAGCATCAGGATTTTGTTGCAGAGCTCGTTTTCATTCTTAAGACTGTGGTTCCAAGAAAAATCGGCCGCGTTTATCCCGGCATCAATGTTTCGGATCGCTTCGACTGGACCAAAAATTATCGTGGCCCGGATGTTGCCGTTTATTACAGTGACAACCCTGCCGAGAACCACGACACCTTCATACTCGGCGGCCCTGATCTCGCGATCGAGATCGTCTCTCCTTACGACCGCACCCGTGAAAAACTCGACTTCTACTCCAAGGTCAACACCCGCGAACTCCTCATCATCGACCGCGATCCCTGGAAGCTCGAACTCTATCGCCTGACCGACGGCAAGCTCACTCTCGTTGCTGACGTCAAGCCCGACGATTCCGCCTTTCAGACCACCTCTATCCCGCTCTCCTGGCAACTACTCTCTGGCAAGGACAGACCGCAGATCAAAATCAATAGCCCGACCGGTCAAGAATGGATGATCTGACCTCCGTGTCCTCTGTGCCCTCCGTGGTGAAATTCTTCCCAGATTTCAGTACGATAAGCTGGTCACTTGAAAGGACACCGACATGACAGCTCCCGCCTGGAAACAGCCTCTGATTGATCTTTACCTTGAACGTGCCCTCCTACGTGGCGATTTCACTCTCGCCTCCGGCAAGAAGTCGAACTTCTTTCTCGACAGCAAGCAGGTCACCCTGCACGCCCGCGGACTCGACCTCATCTCCCGAGCCATGCTCGAAGCGGTCAGTGATCTCCAGTACGACGCCGTCGGCGGCCTGACCATCGGGGCTGACCCCATCGTCTCCGGCATGGTCGCTCTCGCGGCTTCCTCTCAGCCCGACCTCGTCGGCTTCATTGTCCGCAAAGAAACCAAAGACCACGGCACTCAGAAGTTCATTGAAGGCCCCGTTAAAAAAGGGGATAAGGTCCTCATCGTCGAAGACGTCGTCACCACTGGCGGGTCTGCGTTGAAAGCCGTCGACCGCATCCAGGAATTCGGCTGCGAAGTCATCTGCGTCGTCGGCATCTGCGACCGCTTGGAAGGAGGAGCCGCCGCCTTCGAAGCCCGCAACCTCCCGTTCCGTGCCCTGATCACGATCGATGACCTCGGCGTGCCGAGGAATCCGAACTGAGGACGTTCTGATTCCACGTATCATGCAACGCCGTCACGATTTGTCATGGCAAATTCCACACATGTAGGGTCCGCTGTGCGGACCGTCAATCGACGTTCAATCCTGATTGCGGCGTGTTCAGGCTGATGGCAAGACACAGGGATTTTTTCTCACAATACCGCGTATTCACGGTCCGCACAGCGGACCCTACAGGTGACTCATACCGTCTGATTCTCGCCATAAAATCATGGACGGTATGTATGGGACGATTTTACTCGTCTCGTCTCGTCTCCTCACCTCGCCAGACTTCGCACCACCAGCACAAACACAATCAACGAGGCCAGCAGCCCTGAGATAAACAACAACGCCGCGGCAACGATTTCGTTGGGCTTCTTGATGTCTTTTGAAACATCCGTCAGCGTGATCTCATGCATGTTCCCGCGATCAAACCCCTCCGGCAGCACGGATGCCGGTAGCGTCGCCAGGATCGCTTCCCGAATTGCCAGAAACTGCTCCGGCTCACACATCAACTGATAACGGTGCCCGGTGTGATCAACGACAAACAATGTCGCGTCGTCGTCGTCTTCCTTTGCGTCATCGTGAGTTGACGTCGTCGCGGTCATTTCGTTCAGAATCTTTCTCAATCTCAGAGGCGACGAAGTCGCGACACGTCTGCTGTTAACACAGAACCTACCCGCCAGCAGTCCTGACACTCAGGTAACATCTTTTCGCTTAGCTCCTTCAACAATGGCTTCTGCGATCGTCGCCCCCGCATAGAGAATCGCTCCTGCGATGAGAACAGTGCTATGGGGGGAGCTAAGCACGATTTGCAGGGTTCCAAGTGCCAAAAACATAACTCCAAGAATCAATCCCACTGTTCTCACGCGGCAGATCTCCCAAGAGCCCTATGAATTGATGATCACGCCATTGTACGCAAAACTCTCAGCCCTGGACCACCGAATTTTCCAGGGTGCCCAGGCCGGTGATCGAGATGCGGACGATGTCGCCGGGGTTTAACGTGAAGTTGTCGGGGGGGATGATGCCGGTGCCGGTGAGGAGGGCGGCTCCGTGGGGAAAGTCGAGTTCGCGGCCCAGCCACTGGGCGAGGTCTTCGAATTTGCGGACGATCTGGCCGAGGTTGGTTTCGCCGGTGAAGACGTCCTTGCCGTTGCGCTGGATCGTCAAGTGGATCAATGTTTTCGGAAGATCGAGTGGGCCGTCAGCGAGAAGAATGTTGGGGCCGATGGCGCAGGACTGGTTGTAGACCTTGGCTTGCGGCAGGTAGAGCGGGTTCTCGCCTTCGATGTCTCGCGAGGACATGTCGTTGCCGATGGAGTAGCCTTTGATGTTCATCTTGGGATCGAGGATCAGGACGAACTCCGGCTCCGGGACGGACCAGGTGGCATCTTTACGGATGCGGACAGGGACGCCGGGGCCGACGACGCGGGTCGGGGTCGATTTGAAGAAGATCTCCGGGCGGTCGGCGGTGTAGACGTGGGCGTAATGGTCGGCTCCCGATTTGGATTCTTCCATGCGGGCAACCTGGCTGCGTTTATAGGTCACGCCGGCGGCCCAGACTTCCTGGGAATCGATGGGGGCCAGGAAACTAATAATATCGAGGGAAACGGGGGCGATGGTGGCATCGATGAGCGATTTCGCGAAATCAGCGGGCGAATCGCTGTGAAGAATATCACTGAGACGCAGGGTTCCCTCTGACGTGGTCATGTTGAGGGCTTGGACAGAGGATTCGCCGACGATGACGACGTGTTGTGTCTGGTTGGGGAAGAGGACTTTGGCGAGACGCATGGGAGTACCTTCGCAGGGGGTTTGCGCGAATGTGGGTCGATTGATGGTCCGCACAGCGGACTCTACGGGTGCAAAGGCATGCTAACAAATTTGAGGGGTTGGATGCGGATGTCGGGGGGATTTCGGGCGCAGGAAGTTGGGATTTTGTCGAGGGGAGCGGAGGGTTTAGAACGGTGACTTGTAATGTTGACATCCGTTTCCGGGGAGCTGTCTGCTTCGTCTAGGCAGAAAAAAGATGTTGAGATAAAGTCCGCTCTCTTTGGGCCAAAAACACGCGCAGGAAGCCGTGGTTCTGGTCCGAAAATCACGTCCAGGTTGCTTTTCGCGAATCCGCGGAAGGCCAGTTCATCAGGATGATGAAGGAACGACCGACCATGGCCTCTGCCTCCCCCTCTGCACGAATGTTGTTAGCAGGCATGCTGCTGCTGTCAACAGGCTGCAGCACGATTGCCCACTATGCGGACCCGTATCAGTGGCGCAAACTCAACCGTGGTGCGGATTACGGACGCGATTCTTACAATTTTTCCATCCCTGAACCGAAATTGGAAACGCCAACGGTCAAGCCCGCACGAAACATCGCGCTGGATCTGCCCAACAGCTGCTCGTTGATTCCGGTCAGTACGATGCACGACTAATACCCGACTTTCGAGACGCCTTTTTCGGTAACTGTTTCCATCTCGAAGACTGTTCAAGGACGATTGACCATGCGATACGGACGTCGCGCGACTGCCTTTTCTACGACTGCTGTCAGTTGGGTTTGCGTTCTGTGTGGCGCGGTGACTGCTGCCTGGTTATTCGACCTGATCCCGCATCGCAAGCCGATGGCTGTCGAAACACAAGAGACGGCCCTGACGACCGAGTCGCCTGCTGTCGACTTCAATCCCGAATTGCAGCAGAGCCAGTCTGAGCCCATGCCCATGGCTACCTCGGAACCGGCGAATGTCGCCGTCAATCTGGATGAGTTGTTTATCCCCGCGACTTTGGGGCAAGCCGAACAAAGTGAACCGGTTCAGGCAGAGGGTGTCGTTGAGATCGCCTTTGATCAGCCGGCTGCGATTAAGAATACCCAATCGTCAATGACGACATTGACCGAAGACCAGACCTCGCCCGCTCACCCGATGCACAATGAGCCAGCTTTCGGTTCTTCGATGGTCGCCTCCCATCAACAACAAGCTTCCGAGCCGACGGCACAAGATCCTTTTGCTGCCTACGAAGCCAAGCAACGCAAGTTCGAGTTTGTGGCTGCCCAGGGCCAGGGTGCTCCTGCTCAGCCCGCTCCTCGCAACGAAGCCGGCTGGAACCAGCTTGATGAGACGGCTGTTTCCAACATGACGATGAAGTCAACTCCTGATGCGGCTTTCCTGCAGACAGCCAGCCGAGGCGGAGATGGATTTTCGTCACCAGCTGCTGCGAGCTCGGTGGCGACGTTTCAGCCTGCCAATCCCCATTCTGGACAATTTCAACTGGCGGCAGCCAATCCTGCTGAAGTCGATGGCTATTCAGAAAAGCCTGGTCAAACCCCGAACGTGAACACTCGCACGCTGACGTTCAATCCCGAGCGAGATCACGTTCAACTGCTGGCTGATCCTTATCGCGGAGGCGCGACAGCCCAACTTATTCAAGCTGATGCGGATGCCAGTGGAATTCAGCAGACCGGTTTTTCTCAGCCTGCCAATCCACAGCCATCGTTTGGAAATTCCTCGATGATGTCGAGCGAATCTCGCTTCTCGACGACTGCCCCTGGCCTGCCGAAGGAAGTTCCGACTCAGACACAGCTGATGGAAAAAGTCCTTGGTGTTCCTGGCAGCAAAGAAGCACCTGTCGATGAAATGATGAGTCGCAAGACGCCGCAGGAAGAAGTTCAACGTCTGCGAACGCTGTCTGAGCTGTATTGGTCGACGCCACAGTCTCGTCCTGATGTTCAGAAGGAAATCGACGAACTGTCTCGCAAGATTTACTTCTCACCTGCCGTGCACTACATGGCTCCTTACACGGTTCAACAGGGTGACATTCTGCAGACAGTCGCCAAGACGTATAATGTTCCCTGGCAGTACCTGGCACGTCTGAACCGCGTCACACCTGAGAAGGTGCGAGCAGGTGCAGGCCTGAAAGTGATCAAGGGGCCATTCTCAGCCATCGTCGATCTGAGCGACTACGAGCTGATCATTCACGCTCATGGCTATTATGTTTGTCGCTTCCCGGTCGCAACAGGTAAGAATGACAGCACTCCGACAGGGACATTCTCTGTGATCAACAAAGAAGTCAATCCAACTTACTATGGTCCGGAAGGCGTCGTTGCAGCGGATGACCCAGCCAATCCGCTGGGCGAGCGATGGATCGACCTGGGGAACAGCATTGGGATCCATGGCACGATTGATCCGGATTCCATCGGCAAGGCGATGTCGAAAGGCTGCATCCGACTGACGAATGAGCATGTCTCGATTGTGTATGACCTGCTGGGCGTGGGGTCGGAAGTCACGATCGTACCGTAATCGCAACTCTTTGTCAGAGTTCGGATTATGACTCCTGCCTAAATTTGAGTTCTTCCAGCGCGGGTGAAAAGTACGAGTATTCGCTGTTATTCGATACAGCTTTTGTTATGGTGGCAAATCAACATAGTTTGATAACGAATTGCGTTATCATCCCTGATTGTCCCACCTCGAAAGCTGCTCGATGGACATCCCTCCGCTTCTGATCATGGCGATCGGCATCGCAACGGTGCTGTTTCTGATTCTGGCTGCCCGCCTGAATGCATTTCTGGCGTTGCTGATCTCGGCCATCCTTGTCAGCGTCTTGTCACCTGGACTGCCAGGCGAGAAAATTGCCCGGGTCGCGATGGAGTTCGGGTCCGCGTGTGGGAAAATCGGCATCGTCATTGCGCTGGCGGCAATCATCGGGGCTGCCATGCTCGAGAGCGGGTCAGCAGATCGGATCGTCAAATTCTTCGTCAAAGTTCTCGGGCAAAAGCGGGCCCCGATTGCACTCCTGGGGACGAGCTACGTGCTCGCGATTCCCGTCTTTCTGGACACGGTGTTTTACCTGATGGTGCCTCTGGCGCGGTCTTTCTATATCTCGACGCGCAAAGACTACATGAAGTGCCTGCTGGCGATCACCGGCGGAGGCGTTTTAACGCACTGTCTGGTCCCGCCAACTCCAGGGCCTTTGCTGGCCGCTGAAATCCTCGGCGTGAATCTCGGAACGATGATCATCATGGGCATCATCGTGACGATTCCTGCGGCTGTCGCGGGCTATTTATTTGCAGCGATCGCCGGTCCGAAATTCGATATCAAGCCTGACGTCCACACGATTCAAGCTGAGATCGATGATCCCAAGCTGGCGCCGATAGTGGATGATGACAAACGACTGCCCGGGCTTTTCGTTTCGGTCCTGCCGATTTTTCTCCCCGTGTTTTTGATCGGGTTTCAATCGCTGGTCGAATCGCTGGATGATATTCCTGCTTACCGGACGCAGTTCGTCGGTTGGACGCAATCGATCGGCTTGGGAAACACGACCGACATGGTGGATGTCGTGCAGAAGGATGGCAGCACGATCCAGCAATCGACAGCTGAGGTCGCCTATGATCGTCAGATCCTGGGGTGGATCAAGTTCTTTGGCGATGCCAACTTCGCCCTGCTGTTGTCGACGGGGATTGTGATGCTGGTTTATCACGTCAAAGCGAAGCGTCCACGGGCGCATGCAGAGAAAATGGTGGAAGACGCGCTGACCTCTGGCGGGATGATTATTCTCATCACAGCTGCTGGTTCTGCCTTTGGAGCCATGTTGCGGGTTGCAGGCGTCGGACAGGCGATTGAAGCGATCTTTGTCGAGCAGCAGTTCCCCAGCGGTGCACTGATCTTTGCAGCGTTTGGATTGTCGTCGATCATTAAAATCGCCCAAGGCTCCAGCACGACGGCGATTATCATCACAGCCGGGATGATGGCGGCGATGATGCAGAATCTGGACCTCCCGTTTCACCCGGTTTACATTGCCCTCTCGATCGGTGCAGGGGCGCTCGTTGGTTCGTGGATGAATGACTCGGGTTTCTGGGTCTTCACCAAGATGGGGGGCGTGACGGAAGCTCAGGGGCTGAAGAGCTGGACGCCGTGCTTAGCGACCGTCGGGATTGCTGCGTTTCTCTCCACCCTCGTCTTCTCGCAGATCCTGCCGATGGATCTGCCGTTGCCTCCGACTGGTCCGTAAAACATCGGTGTTCTCAAAACCATAGCTGTTTTTGATTCATGCTTCTGCCTCTACAGGAAACACATCCATGCTCAAGACTCTGATGATGCGACTGACGGTGCTGATTCTCGCGGTCTCTGTTTTGACCAGTTCGACGCTGATGGCTCAGGACTCACTGAATTTCCCGACGATGGGGAAGATTGTTTCGCATGATCCTGCGATGTCGAAGGTGCTGGATGAATCGGCCAAGCTGCAGGTGATTTCGTCGGGGTATGTCTGGTCGGAAGGTCCGCTGTGGATCAATGATGATTCCAACAAGTTTGGCGGGTATCTGCTGTTTTCAGACGTCCCTCAGAACACGGTCTTCAAGTGGGTCGAAGGAGTCGGTGCCAAGCCCTGGATGAATCCGTCCGGATTTACAGGACCAGCCGGTTACAGCAAGGAATCGGGCTCGAATGGACTAACGCTCGATAACGAGGGACGCATCGTTTTCTGCGAGCATGGGGATCGACGGGTCTCTGTGCTCACCAAAGGTGGCGGGAAGATGACCTTGGCGGATATGTGTGATGGCAAGCGGTTTAACAGTCCGAACGATGTCGTCGTTGCCTCCAATGGGAATATCTACTTCACCGACCCTGCCTATGGGCTGCCTCAGGGGTTCAAAGATCCGTCACGGGAGACCTCTTATTGCGGAGTATACCTGATTCGTCCAGACCGCAGTTGTGTGCTGCTGACGGAAGAGTTCGAAGCACCGAACGGGATTGGTTTATCGCCGGATCACAAGACGCTGTATGTGGCTCAGTCAAGCGGGACGCAGCCGCTGTGGAAGGCGTTCGACATCAAAGCAGACGGCACGCTGGAGAAGAGTCGGGTCTTGCTGGCGGCCAATGAGACTGGCGTCAAACTGCCGGGTGCACCGGACGGGCTCGATGTCGCCGCCGACGGAACGATCTTCTCGTCTGGTCCTGGCGGGATCTGGATGATCTCTCCCGAAGGCAAGTTGCTGGGACGAATCGAAACCGGCGAGCATACGTCCAACTGTACCTTCGGTGGAAAAGATGGCAGCGTCCTTTATCTCACGGCGGATACCTATATTTGTCGCATCCAGACGAAGACGAAGGGGCAGCGCTGGAAGTGAATTGGTATTCGATGACCTCGCGATCCTTTCTTCGTCCTGAAGGGACGGTTTCAACCAGCCCAGGGTGAAACCCTGGGTCCATGTCGGCGACATCCACATCCCGTCCTGTCGGGACGGCTCACCGTGATTCTCAAGTTGACCCCACCCCTTCAGGGTGGGGATTTCGTTTGTGTGATCGTTAACCCAGGGTTTCACCCTGGGCTGACAGATGACGGCCCTTCAGGCCTGAGAGGGAAGGATCATTCGTTGTTGAGAGGTTGCAACGCGAGACAGCGGCTCGGACGGAGCCTCGCCCTCCCGTTCTTTTCCTGATGTCGAACTAGCAGTCGACCGGCTTCGCCGTCCGGGTTGGGGACAACCCGGACGATCCTGATTCACGGGAACAACTCGTTGGAGGCGTGATCAAACGGGAAAACGTGGTACGATGTGGGACGACATTTTCTACTCGACCATGCAGAGCTGTCTCATTTATGTCTCAATTCCCGCCGCTTGTTGAACCGCTGTCAGGTGATCCGCTTTCCCCGTCGCCCGATGGGACGCAGTTGGTGAATGAGGCACAGACGGCCTGGATTCCGGTTCGACATGGGATTCCTCGTTTTGTCCATGATGACCATCTCGATTCGTTCGGGCTTCAATGGACGACCTACGATGTTGCGCATGACGAGGAAGACCGGAAGACGTTTCAGGCGAAGACGGGGATCTCGTTGCCTGAACTTGCTGGCAAGCAGATTCTCGACGCGGGCTGTGGCGGGGGGAGATATTGCAAAGTCGTATCGGAGGCGGGCGGGATTGTGACCGGCGTGGACCATACGCGGGCGGTTGACAAGGCACTGAAGCTGTGTGCCGGGCTGCCGAACGTGCGATTGATACAAGGGGATCTGAAGCATCTGCCGTTTGCACCGGAGAGTTTCGACTTCGTCTTCTCGATTGGCGTCATGCATCATGATGCTGATACGAAGACGGTCTTTGACTCGGTCGCGAAGTTCGTCAAGCCGGGGGGACGTTACTCGGTGTGGTTGTATCGACGCAATCAGGCCTGGCAGGAATGGATCAACAATCGACTACGTGCCCGCACGACGAAGATGGACCCCAAGCAACTAGAGCCCTGGTGCAAGTTCGGCGCGACGCTCGGCGGGATTCCGGTGATCAAGCAGACGCTCAATAAAGTCGTGAACTTCAGCGCGCATCCAGATTATGAGAATCGCGTGTGTGATACGTTCGACTGGTACGCCCCGCAATACCAGTATCACCATACGGAAGAAGAGCTGTTGAGCTGGTTCAAAGAGGCGGGATTTACGGATCTGAAAGTGCTCCCGCCGGAGAAGTCAGGGAAGGTTTATCGATGGGCGTATCGGAATAATTTGTTGATCGGGAGCGGGGTGAACGTGACGGGGATCCGTGGGTAGACTCCATCGGAAGTACGAACCTCCGGGCAAACCGCTTGCCGTGCACTTGGTCGCGAGCCGACAACGCAGAGCGTTGCGAAATTCAAGCCGTGAACAGGGATTGATGGTGTCGTACTCTTCGTCCTGAAGGGACGGCTTCAACCAGCCCAGGGTGAAACCCTGGGTTAAGGAGAGCGTTGAAAGCTCACCACCCTGAAGGGGTGGGTTCATCGTGAAATGCGTGGTGATCCGTCCCTACAGGACGGGAGATTCGTTGTCATAGCGAACCCAGGATTTCATCCTGGGCTGACTGATGACGGCCCTTCAGGCCTGAGACGAAGATGATGAAGATCAACATCGAGTCGTCATCCATGTGTGCAACGAAAGAGGTGCATGGAATGGGACGTGTTAAGAACATTCGGCACGGCTGACACAGCCGTGGCACACGTTGGGCCTCTTACTGGTTTTCAGCGCGTTCTAAAGTCCAGCGCAATCCATCTTCTCTTCGGAGGGTGTAGTGGCCGAGGAGGTGTTTGCCGCGGAGATGGAGGTTCCAGCTGTCGGTGGTGCGTTGGGCGTCGAAGGTTCCCTGGTCGAAGCGGATGACGCTGCCTCGGTCACCGGAGACGGGGCCTTCGTAGTCGAGGTAGGCGGGGCGGTGGTCATCGATTTCTTCAGCCGCGACCGGGCCGCGCAGGAGTTCTTCGAACGTCGGCTCGACGAGCAGACGCCAGGTCTTGAGAACATCGCCGGCTTCGAGCATCAGATCCCAGTGAAGGGTGGGCTTGTCATGAACGAGGATGACGTAACGGGGCATGTTCGGGTTTCGCAAAGATGAAGGCACAGGGGACTGACGTCCCCCGCTCGCCTAAGAGAGTTATGATTCGTGCACCAGGCTGGAGATTTCTTCCGCGGTAAACGGAACCTGCAAGCGGGCGCCGAGTTGGCTGACGATGCGGGCGGCGGCGTGGGAGGCGAGGTGGCCGGATTGGCGCCAGGTGAGGCCGTTGGTGACGCCGTAGAGGATGCCAGCGGCGTACATGTCCCCTGCCCCGGTGGTGTCAATGGCTTTGACTTTGACGGACTCGATCGGGATAACCTGAGATTCGTGCATGAGGATGGAGCCGTCGCCGCCGAGGGTGAGTGCGACGTTTGCTGCGTGCTCATGAATGGCCTGAGCACATTCGATGGCATCGTGCTTGCCTGTCAGGCTGCGGGCTTCTTCGAGGTTACAGAAGAGGAGATCGACCGGTCCGCGGATCAGATCCCAGAACTCGTCGCGGAACAGGTTGATGAGGAACGGGTCAGAGACGGTGAGCGCGACTTTGACGTTGTTCTTCTTGGCGAGTTCGATGGCGCGGTAAGCAGCGGCTTTGGTTGATTCGCCAGTAAAGAGGTAGCCTTCGATGTAGACATATTTGGCCATCGCGATCTGGTCTTCGACGATGTCAGCTGGGCCGAGTGTCGAGGAGACGGCGAGGTTAGTGAGCATGGTGCGCTGGGCGTCGTCAGTGATGAGAATGACGCAGGTGCCGGATTGGCCGTCTGCGGGGGGGACTTCAATGTGAACCCCTCCTTCGCGCATGTCCGACAAGAAGAAGTTGCCGATGTTGTCATTTCCGGTTTTACCGACATAGACCGCTTTGCCGCCGAAGTCTGCGACTCCCATGATGGTGTTCGCTGCGGAACCGCCTGCACAGCGGGTGATTTCGATGTCCTGGAGTCCGGCGAGAACTTTCAGCTGAGTGGCTTCATCGACGAGAGTCATAATGCCTTTGTCGAAGCCGATTTTGGCGAGGACTTCTTCCGAGACGCGAGCCTGAATATCAACCAGCGAGTTACCGACACCGATGACATCGTAAACCATAGTGGAACATGCTTTCGAGAAGACAGTTAATTGGATAGGTGCAGTAGAGCAGCGGGCGAGAGGGGACGCAACCGAATGGGGTCGTGAATTGGGTAGCCCGGGTTGTCCCAACCCGGGCGTGCCGCTTCGGCACGAGAGAAACACGGGAATGGACGTCCAATGCGCGCTCGGCGTGTTTCTTGCGGCTTCGCCGTCCGGGTTGGGGACAACCCGGACTACCCGATTCAGGAAACATCGTGTTGAGAGTTACCCGATGACGCTGGTGGCGGGGGTGATCGTATCGAGGTGGAAGGCGGCGTTGACAGTGAGGACTTCGAACTTGCCGTTTTTGACTTTAAGGACGTTGATGCCGCAGTTGGATTGCTTGAGGTCTTTGGCGTCGTTGATGTTCATCCGCATGATGGTGGCGAGCAGTGCGCGGTTGACGATGTTGTGGGCGACGACGAGGAGATTCTGGCCGGCGTGTCGCTCGGAGATTCTTGAAAGTGCGGGGAGCACTCGTTCAACGACATCGACATATGATTCGCCATTTGGGTAGGGGCAGGTGCCGGGCTGGGCGAGATATTTCTGGCAGTTCTCGGCGTGGTCTCGGCGGATGATGTCCCAGGAGAGGCCTTCCCAGTCGCCGACGTCTCCTTCGATGAGTTCGTGGAGCACAAGTGGGGAAAGTTGATGGGGCTGGCAGATGATGTTTGCCGTTTCACAGGCGCGGACCATCGGGCTGCAGTAAGCGGCATCGAGCCTGGTCGACTTCAGAAAGTCGCGTGCCGCCTGGGCCTGCTGGATGCCTACCTCAGCGAGGCCTTTATTGATGCCACGCCCTTGGAGAATATAGGGCTTCATCAGGTTGGCAGCGGTGGCACCGTGGCGGAGGAGATAGATTGTTGTTGATGGGTGAGAGTCATCACTCATGGTTCGTCCTGAAGCGGCGAGAAAAAAATCGAGTATTCGTAGAAAAACACAGGCTCGTTGAGCGCAGCATAGGGGATCGAGCGGCGCCTGTCATCAACTCCGCAAAGCGATCGTCGTTATAACCGTTAAAGTTTAGCAGCCGATGCTGCTGACGGCTGGTAATTCTTGCAAGCGGCGGACGGTAAGTCGTGCACGATTCTTACAACACGCAAGTCCGGAAATCTTCTCTCAGCTTCACCAGCTTCACGCAAATCGTCGGCGGGATGTGAAGATGTAGCGGTTGTAATCAGGATGCACCCCTTACGAAAGATACCACCATCACAACCGCTACAGACTGCCATCAAAGCTGCTTTGAAGGCGGTATCAATCGTGACGATTAGCCGCCTAGTGCTTTCAAGGGCGTCCCCATCAGGTCCGATAGAACTACGCAGAGTCTGACAATCGTTCTGACTGGTTTCGCCGGACTAAGCGTCTCGTTCCTTACCACAAGTAAGGGACGTAAAGGTGATTCGATCGTCGCAGGTGACCATTGGTCAACAGAGCCTGCAAGGATCAAGTCACTGGCCGCCGCGAACCACGGAACCAATCAGAGAGAACGTAACAAGAGGTCACACGCCTGATCTCGACGATGAAGACGACCACTGGACGGTCCGCTCGCGAACACGGAGGTTCCAATGGCAGTGTCAATTTTCGGACCGACTCATGTTGTCGGTTCGCGTCGAAGATGGCCAACGAATTCCTAGGGAAGGAGACACGAAGTCATGACCATGTTCAAGTCTATCTTGACGATGGCCGCTGTCCTGGCAATGAGCATCCAGGCACAAGCTGGTCTGTTTGGCAACCACGGATGTGGTGCCGAGAAATCTTGCGGTTGTAGCGATGACTGTGCACCAGCTTGCTGTAAGCCAGTCATTGTTCGTCCTTGCGGACCGAACATCTACACCTACCAACGAGCTTGCTCAAACATCAAGCCACCTTGCTGCGACAACGGTTGCCCAGCAACCTGCTGTACCCCAGCAAACAAGTGCTGCACCGACCCAGGTTGTGCTGCACCAGCTGATCCATGCTGCGAAGACCCAGGTTGTGCAGCACCTTGCGACCCAGGTTGCGAGGCTCCATGCGATCCAGCTTGTGCTGCTCCTTGCGAACCAGCCTGTGCTGCACCAGTGTGTGCACCAAGCTGCCACAAGGGACTGTGCGGCGGTAAGAAGTGGTTCAAGGGTGGCCTGTTCAAGAAATTCGGACATGGACTCGGACACGGCTGCGGTAACGACTGCTGTGAAGACCCATGCTGCGAAGATCCAGGTTGTGCAGCTCCTGCTGCTCCTTGCTGCGAAGATCCAGGCTGTGCCGCTCCATGCGACCCAGCTTGTGCTGCTCCTGCCGCTTGCGGCGACGAGTGCGTCGACAGCTGCTGCGAAGATCCATGTGCAAAATATGATCCTTGCAAACTTGCTTGCCTGATCTACGAATCTCAAACCGCTTGCTATGCAAAAGACCGTGCTAAAGCCATCGACAAAATCGGTGACAAGTACAACTGCAAATGCAATCCAGAGATCATCACTGCTTTCGTCTATGCTCTGAACGATGCTGACCACCGCGTCCGTCGTCAAGCTGCTGACGAAATCGGCGATCAGACCCGCAAGTACGGCTGCTGCTGCACTCCAGAAGTTGTTTCTGCACTGACTTGCACCCTGGCTGACTGCGATCGTAGTGTTCGCCGCCAAGCTGAGCGTGCTCTGAAACTGTGCGGTTATGACATCGTCGACGGCTGCTGCGAAGAAACCTGCTGCGAAGAGCCAGCCTGTGCTGCTCCTTGCGATCCAGCTTGTGCTGCCCCAGCTGCTGGATGCAACGCTTCTTACTTCCCAGCTCGTCTGCACAACTCATCAGTTGCTCAACCAGTTGCTTCTCAAAGCAGCCTGAGCAACCTGTTCGGTATGGCCAACTAGTTAACACCTGAGTCGCGACTTGTAAAAGAAGCGATTCAATAAGAATTCGTTGTCTCCGAAACCCTTTGAGGCTTGTCCTCAAAGGGTTTTTTTTGTTGTTGGGTACTCAGCTTCTCCTCGTCCTGAAGGAACGAGTTCTACCAGCCCAGGATGAAATCACGGGTTAAGGAGAATGTTGAAAGAGCATTGCCCTAAAGGGGTGGGTTCATCGTGGGATTCATGGTGAGCCGTCCCTACATGACGGAAGAGATTTCTTGACCATCGCTAACCCAGGATTTCATCCTGGGATGACTGATGACGGCCCTTCAGGCCTCAGAAGAAGATGTGTAAATCGACATCGAGTCGTCATCAAAGTTTGCAACGCGGAATTGCGATTCAGACGGGGCCTCGCCCTCTCGGCATGCGTCTCTAGAAATCAAACATTCAAATTGTCCAACTACTATTTGAGTTCGACAAATGAAGTTCTGGCCGATCTTCGCCGGGAAGCATCTGCCAATTCAATGGGATTGTTTCGGTGGACACAAAGCCGCCATCGCCTGCTGATGTTTTTCCAGCCAGAACAAGCGATCGTCCATCATGCCGATAAAGCTCGAACTCCCACGGCTGTCGATTCAGGATGAGAAGTTCTTTTGTCTTGACGCTGGCATAGAAATCAATTTTCTCAAACGTGCGATCGCCCTTTGATACAATCTCAATCGCGAGGTCTGGACCGCCGAGCATGAATGTTTTCCGGTCTTCTGCCGGATTGCCTTTCAAGTAAACAGCAACATCAGGCACTCGGAAGTTGAATGTCCAATTCTCACGATCGGAGACATTCAGGCCCGCATAGATGCGATCACCCTTTTGCCGTAGTTCACGAAGTACCCCTGCAATTTCAAGTGCTAAATACTGATGTTCGTTATTCGCAATTGGCGACATCATGTAAACGCCCTCCCAAACCTCGTCATATCGATCTGATCCATTCTCCTGACGCTCACGGATCAGCCGTTCTTCCAGCATCGAGTCGTTGATCATCGCTACCATTTCAGTTCCTCCACATCACTATTCTAAAGCAGACTCAAATGGACTGAATACACGCTTTGTGTGAAATTACGTCGCTGCGGAAAATCTTTCAGACGCTAATCGACGTTGTAACGACCGCCTTGTTCCCACTACACTCAAGTCACTCTCGATGGCGCTTGTTACTCTAACGTAAAAACTTACATGATCACTGTTCAGATCGTAATCATTCTCATTCTGTTAACGCTGAATGCTTTTTTCGCTCTTTCTGAACTGGCGATTGTTTCGGCCAGCAAGCATTTGCTCAGACAACTGGCCAAACAAGGCAAGCTTGCCGCTCAGACTGCGCTTGGGCTGGCGGAAGATTCCGGGAAATTTCTGTCGACGGTTCAGGTCGGAATTACGCTCGTTGGAACATTGGCGGGTGCGTATGGCGGAGCCGAGATCACGGACGAACTTGGGCCGATCCTCAATAACGTCACCTGGATTCACCCCTACGGAAATACGGTCGCGATGACGCTGGTTGTCATCGGGATCACCTATATGTCTGTCGTGTTTGGAGAGCTCATTCCCAAACAGCTGGCGCTCCGCTACTCCGAATCGCTGGCGATGATTGTCGCGCCGCCGATGAAAGTTCTCTCGATGCTGGCCAGCCCCGTCGTCATTGGACTGGATTACTCGGCACGCTTCTTCTTTTTCGTCCTGCGAATTCCGCCGATCTCTGAATCGGTGACGGAAGCGGAAGTCAAAGCCGTCTTAGCCGAAGGGGAAGCCAGCGGGGCGATTGAGAAGTCGGAACACCAGATGTTTCAGCGGATCATTCGACTGGGTGATCGCGATCTGCGTTCGATCATGACTCACCGCACTGAGGTGACATTTCTGTACGATGATGACACCATTGATATGACCATGCAGAAGATTCGGGATCAGGACCACGGACGCTACCCGGTCATTGAGCGATCAACCGGGCACGTGATTGGCTTGCTCGTTGCAAAACAACTTCTCGAAGCCGCTTTGACCACCCCTGATCTTCCGTCGTTTAAAGACTTCATTCGTCCTGTCATCATGCTGCCCGAGACCGTCGGCTGTCTGGCTGCGCTCGAGCACTTCAAGACCGCAGCGACTCACTTGATTGTGGTCCTCGATGAATATGGCGATCACGTTGGGATCGTGACCGATTCCGATGTCCTGGAAGCCATCGTTGGAACCCTTCCTTCCAACTACGATGCGGACGACGAGCCCCTGATTGTCCAACGTGCAGACGGTTCATGGCTGGTGGACGGGTCGACATCGATTCACGAAATTCACCTGACCATTGGACTGGAAGAAATCAGCGCGGAAAGCGATTACGAAACGATCGCTGGCTTCCTGCTGCATTCCCTGGAAAAAGCCCCACAAGTCGGTGATTTCTTCGAGCGATACGGCTATCGTTTTGAGGTCGTCGACCTCGATAATCGACGCATCGACAAGATCCTGATCGCCCAGATTCCGGAGCCAACGGAGACTTGATGGACGATCGGATCTGACATCGATTCCTGCCGATCTGTGGTTGTCTCTTTTCAGCTTGGATTGGTCCTGCTTATAATTCTGGCCTGTTGATCAAATTGTTATTTTCGCAGAACCACGAATACTCATGTCCACAGCCAATCTGCCTATGACGCCTGCCATTCCCCCAGATGCACCGGAACCCGAAGATTCGTCTCGTGTCCCGCGTAAGAAGGGTGTGCCCGAGGGGTTGTGGATTCTCTGCCCGGCCTGTAGTAAGACAGTTTACCGCAAGCGGATGGAGCAGGGACTTTACCTGTGCCCTGAATGCCAGCACCACTTTATCGTGCCCGGACGCGTTCGCATTTCGCAGCTGATCGACGAAGGGACGTTCGAAGAATGGTTTACCAATCTGCTGCCGTCCGACCCGCTCGAATTTTCAGACAGCAAGCCCTATAAAGAGCGGCTCGTCGCCGAGCAGAAGAAGACAGGACTGACGGAAGCCTGTATCGTCGGCAAGGGTTACCTGCGCGGACGTCCGCTGGTCTTTGGTCTGACTGACTCCGCCTTCATCATGGGAAGTATGGGATCAGTCGTCGGCGAGAAGCTGACACGCGCGATTGAAGAAGCAACTCGACTCAAGCTGCCACTGGTGATCGTCTCCGGTTCTGGCGGCGGTGCTCGGATGCACGAGGGAATTCTCTCGCTGATGCAGATGGGTAAGGTCTCGATGGCGCTCGGTGAGTTCCATAAAGAAGGCGGATTGTTCATCTCTATTCTGACCAACCCGACGATGGGTGGTGTCGCTGCTTCCTTTGCATCGCTGGGTGATATCACGATTGCAGAGCCCAAGGCGCTCGTTGGCTTTGCAGGGCCTCGCGTGGTCCAGGCGACCGTTAAGAAGCCTCTGCCGGAGAATTTCCAGACGAGCGAATTCTTGCTGGAACACGGCTTCGTCGATCGCATCGTCGCGCGTCCCGACTTGCGGATGGAGATCTCACGTATCATCGACTACTGCACGAAGTAATTTTTGTGTGGCACGGCCGTGTCGGCCGTGGGCTTTTTGTTTCGGTGCGTCATATACACTCGACACGGCTGACACAGCCGTGGCACACCGGACGTGTTACACCGACAACAGAAGAAATATTCCTGTTGATAGTACGCCGCCTGCTAGAGCGATTCCGCTTAGAAGTCGCAACCATGCCATCGCCTGCCAGTTGACCAACAGCGCGATTCCCGCGATGACGACGCCGGCAACGGGAATCCAGCAGATGAAAAATGCTGCCAGCGCGAGAAGCACCTGAAACACCGAGATGTGTTCTTTCAGATAGCGTCCACGGGCTTCGACGGGGAATGCACTGAAGTCCTCCAGCGGGATCAGCGGCTTGAACGTCCGACGACATTTCGGACAGCTGATGAACAGAGTTGCCTTGGTATGCAGCGGCAGCACGAAGAGGAACAGGACCTGATCGACCATCGCGTAGCTCTGACTGTCGACATTCTCAGTCAGGCAAGCCGGACAATGCAGCGGGATCGTCGGTCCGAGTTTCTTCTCAGACGTCGCGTGGATCAGCATAAAGAATGGAAATTAGAAAATGGGAATTGGAAATTAGCCAGAGGGCATTACGGTTCTATCGGGCTTCGATGGCGACCGCGAGTGGGCGCAGGACTTGTTGCGCGATGTGACTGGATAAGAGTCGCTCGCTGTGGGCGCGGAGTTCCGAGAGGGTCTGGATGTAAGAGCCTTCGAGGGCCAGGCTGCCGTACTGACGGACGGTGAAATAGACGCTGATCGGGTCTTCGTTGAACTCGCGTCGACGGACCTGATTGGCGTTTGTGCGTGTCTCGACAACCATCCTCGCCTGTTTGCGACATCCTTCTTCCAGACTGATCGTCACTTGTGGCTCGTAGTTGAGGATGGTCGCATGCGGGATGCTGAGCATTGCCTCGACCATCGGGCTCATGCCAAGTGCTTCAGCGACGACCTCATCGTGATTGCCTTTATACAGGAAGTCGAATCCCACCAGGAAATCGAGCGCTTCACAATCCAGCGGGCTGACGGAGAGCATATACGGTACGAGTTCGAGAACGAGCTTGTGTTGTGAAAACGCGGTATCGACATCGGGTGGATTCACGTAACCACTGCAGATTCTTTTCGACTCCAGCGACAGCCAGCGGTAGGTGTTGCCATCTTTATCTTCTTCGAGAACGAAGTCACCGTTTTCTCGGGTATAGAAGTTACGCATCGTGGGATACGCTTTCTGAACGCGCTCGAAGAAATTCAGGATCGTCTCGCGAGAGGTCGGCAGCGACATCTCCGTATTGAGGTTCATGTTGACGAAGAAATCATCAGACAGTTGATAGAGAGGATCGACCATGGAAGCCCTTTATGTTGTGCCTGAAAGTCGTCTGACCAATTCAACAGTGACGTGAACGGCGAAGAACAAATGCTTGATCTTCAACGACCGTCGTGAGACTTCATCATAGATCACGATGATGATGAATGAGTTTATGGAATTCTGTTTTCATGACGTCGAACTCAAAAATAATTTTTCATTCAGAAAACGATCAACTGCCTCTTGAATTGGAGTCGCGATTGAGTATCAACGACGAAATGTCTTCATGCTCTTCGCAGGATCTGTCTGTCATGCGTTCTGTTCTCGACTCCCCTGCTCTGCTGTCTGGTGTCCTCTTCGAAACACGCATTGGCTGGATCGCTGTCGCGGGGCTTAACGGGCTCATCAGTGATGTCCGGTTTGGTTATCGAAGTGAACGCGATCTGCGCGATGAACTCGTTCGTCGTGAACTGATCATCGACGAAACGACAACGCTGCCGAAAGCCTTCGTTCGAGCTCGCGACTTGCTGATGTCGTTTGCGGACGGCAAGCAGATCGACTTCACCAGACTCCAACTCGATCTGGGCAAGAAGACGGAGTTTCAAAAACAGATCATTGAAGCAACTCGCCGCATTCCGTATGGCAAGACGCTGTCCTACGGCGAACTCGCCAGTGAAGCCGGCTATCCCAAAGCAGCTCGCGCGGTGGGGAGCGTCATGTCGACGAACCGGATCCCGCTGATTATCCCCTGCCATCGTGTGATCGCGAGTGGCGGCAAGCCGGGAGGGTTCTCTGCACCGGGAGAACTGACGACCAAGATGCAGCTGCTGCAGATGGAAGCGGGGCAACTTCGCAAATTTTGATTTCAACGCTGATTTGCGTGAACAAATTCGACGGGGAGACGTATCAGTATTTGAGACGTCAAAAAGCGAGTCAGGGTTATGTCTGTCAGTTGGGGAGCGATTCGTGAAAACTGTATTCGTCGTGGCGATTCTGTGTCTCTCATTGTCAACGAACGCGCGAGCTCAGGCACCGGTTGCTCCCGTGGCTACGCCTGATGAGAAGCAGAAAATCATCACGATTTCTCCAGAGACAACATTCATCGTCGATCCGCTCGATCACCGGGGCTTTCCCGATTACCTGGAATATCTGAATCGTGAATTGAACAAAGGAGGGGTGCCGACTTCTCAAAATGCGGCAGCGGTTCTGCTGGAGATCATTGATCGCGATAATCCAGAACTCCCCAAAAATCTCTACTACCGATCGCAGCTTTACCAGCGTTTGCAAGTGCCGATGCCAGATCCCGATGAGGCCTCTTACGTCACCTGGCCTGCTTATCTGCAACAAATCCTCGCATCAACCCCAGGTGCTCCAGACGGAGGACTTGAAGCCCCGGCCAACGAGTTTCCAGCCTCCACGCCGTGGACGTCCGAGGATCGACCGTTGATGGCCAAATGGATTGAATCTCCTGCGACGCGTCGCGCTCTCAGCCTGCTGGAAGAAATGACGAGTCGACCACACTATGCGTTGCCATACATCGGCTCTGAAGATCCAGCCAATATGAATATCCTGACGAGGACACTACTTCCCTGGGTTTCACACATTCGCGATCTGGGGCGTCTGTTGAAAACTCAAGTGATGTATGATCTGGGCGAGGGCCGTTTTGATGACGCTTCGTTGCATTTGATTCAGCTTCATCAACTGGCGTATCTGCAATCCCAGCAGATGTTTCTCATTGAAAAGCTTGTCAGTTTTGCGATCGATGCGACGGCCTGCGAGGCTGATATTGTCTTCGCGCAACATCCCGGCATGCCGGTTGAAGTCCTGAAGCGTCATGCCGAACGACTGGCTCAGCTACCGCCATTGGATGACCTCTCCACTGCGATCTCAAAAGCAGAACGATCAATTGCCCTCAATGCTGTCTGCCTGATGGCTCAGCTTCGTTTACAGAAAGCCCCGCCAAATCATGCTGAGATTCAAGAGATGGCCTCAGAGCTTTCTGGCGGCAGTCCGCTCTTGAGCAGAATGTTTTCTATGTTGATTGACTACGACGAAGGCCTGCGAACATTGAATCAGTATTTCGATGGCTTTGTTCAGATCAGTTACCTTCCTTACTGGGAAAGAAAAGCCGCATACGAGAAAATGCATCAGGACTACCAACTGGATGCCATCGAGTCCATGACCATTACGCAGCTCATTTTTCAATCGCCGCAGGAGCGAGGCAAGACATTTGCCAGACAGATTTTTCGACAACTTACCGTCCTGGAGCAATCAACGACATCACAAGACCGAAGTCGCATGAAACGGGAACTCGTTCACGTCATCTATGCCCTCGAACTGTATCATCGAATGCATGGGCATTATCCCGAAGAGTTATCACAACTCCTCCCGGCGCAACTAACCGCAATTCCGCGTGATCGCTTTTCCGATCAACCACTTTCCTACGTGATGAAGAACGGCCAATACAAACTGGAGTGCGCAGGTTATCGCCCCCTGCTGAACGGCAATCCCTCGCCGCTGAAGTCCACATCCACTGGCTGGAACGAATCAGATTGACCCTTCTTCTCAGCGTCCTCTGCCTGCCTCTGTTTCCTCTGCGTTCCAGCCTGAATCTTCAATCATCCCAAACGCAGCCCTACTTCTTCAACCTATTCGCCCGCACGGCATCCTGGATTTTTCGCAGAACCTGCTGGCCGCGGGCTTCGCCGTCCTGCTGGGCTTTCTGCATGATGGATGTGATCTGGTTCTGTATGTTCGTGAGCATTTTGCGGTGCATCTCGATGTCGCGGTACACCTGTTGCAATCCATCAAATGGCTTTCTGGGAACGACATATTCCTGATAGATCTGCTCGAAGTAGGTCTTCTTCCCGGCTGCAGACGTCACGCCCATGTCGTGTTCCTTCATGAGGCGACTCAAACCCGTTTGCAGGTCTCGCAGGCGTCTTCGGGAATCCTGCCACTCCTTTTGCTCGAGTTGCGAAGCGGCGTTTCGTTCGTCAGGCCCCAGATCACGATTGAGTCCGTTCAGACGGCCCATCATGCCGTCCATCTGTTTGCGTGCGATGCCGAGATTCTTCTCCAGGTGATAAATCGATTTCCAGTCAGATTCGATGTTTCGATACATCGTCTCGGCATCACCGGCTGGAACATACGTCCCTTCGGCTTCGGAAGCCATCGGCGCAGACTGCAGCAGGGACGCATAATCTTCGGCAACCGGCATTCCCTGGCTCGGCATCATGACGGGTGGCATCATGACCGGCGCAGCATCCGGAATGAACGTCACATACAGATGCGGATCAGCCCCCTCGCCTGCGGGTGGGAGCGGATAGTCCATCATGGGATTCACTCCCCCCATGGCTTCGATCATCTGACCGGCATAGAACCACTGCCAGCAGGTCGCAGGATTGAGACCGGAAACATGCAGCAGATTTCGCAGCGTCAGCGTCGAGACAGCAGGATGAGTGAACGCTTCTGGAGGAATCAGAAAGACGAGCCCATGCGAAAACGTCGACGGCTTGAACCAGTTCCAGACCGTCAATGGCGCGTGACCGCCGATTCCCAGAGTGACGGGTTGCCAGGCAGTCGATGATGGCATTTGATGAAACGATGGGAACATAGCATTGCTGATAATAAAAGGATCTATCGGTAACTGAGTTTGGCAGGAGGAACCTTGGTGCAGAACGACCAGACCGCGATCACAGGCGACAGGTCAGTCAGACTGGCTGCCAAGACAATCGTGCCGAACGCGGACGCGGACGCCTGAATCATCTGAGCCAGTCCGTTAATTTTTCCAAGGTCGCGCCGCCCAGACAAGCTCGCCCAGCTGGAAAAGAGGACAACCATCAATATTGAAATCCCCCATTCTAAATTTCCAGCCCCCTGCCATTTGCCACTTGTCACTTTTCACTGCGCATAAAAAAAGGCAGGCCACCATGCCTGCCAATTTGCAAATTTAAGCTTCGTTCGCCAAAGAATTAGCGAATGAAGACACCAAAGTTGCGACCGCCGAGATACGTGCCGCGTCCACCGTAGAATCCACGGTTTCCGCCATAGAAGCCACGGTTTCCACCGTAGTATCCGCGATTGAAGCTGTTACCCCGGTAAGGGTTGCCGTAGTAGCCTCCGCGGCCACCGTAGTAACTGCGACCGCCATAGTACCCGCCGCCGTAGTACCCGCCGCCGTAACCACTGCGATAGCGATAGACAGCTGCTTCGGCACTACTTTGAAGTTGTGGGGCGGCTAACATCGCACCGCCAGCCAAAAGCATGATCATTAATAAGCGTTTCATCGTCATCTCCTAGCTGTTGGCCATGGCATCAAGAGTCGGTCTCACATGACACCGACGTTACTTCGTGGCTTCTTGAGCAGAGTGGCAAACAGAAATGTTTTCGAGTTCGTCTCAAAATGATGTAGAAAAATCCGGGCCAAAACCTCTGATTTTTATCGCCGTAATTTGTAACCTGCTTCATATCAACAGGATAAAAAATCGGCCGCCATCATTTCTCTTGTTCCAACAATATTAGACTGACCTGCAATCAATCGGTCGTCTATTAATCTGCCATCGATCCCGTCATTTCGACTGCTGGACCGGCAGACGGCGAATCAAGTTGGAAAAGAACCAGCTATGAGGCAAACAAAAAACGCACGGGCTGAAAAGCTCGTGCGTGGAATTCAATTGATCAATTACCAACCGATCGAGATACCGAAACCAGGTCGAGGACCATAAAAGGCAGGTCGACCGTAGTATCGCGGTGGGCCGTAGTACCTTGGCGGTCCGTACGCAGGCCCATAATACACAGGGGCCGGGTAGACGTAGGCCGGACGGTAATAGCGAGGTGGTGCATAATAACTGTACCCACCATATCCGACCGGAACGACTTGAGGACTTGTCGTCGTGACGACGACTCCACCGCCTGCCTGGGTTTCTTTCGGGCTCAACCCCCAACACAGCCCGACCGCAAGCACACTGGCTAAAAGAACTCGTTTCATGGTTAGCTCCTTGGACAAGAAGTTATGGTATTCATGAAGTGATTGTGCTCGATATAGGTCAATTTCTTACTCTGGAGTTTGACTGATTCTGGCCTTGAAAAGGTGCGTCCAAGACCAGAATCAGCTTTCATCCTTATCAGGCTGCGATCAGGAATTCCTGACTACCGCCAGTTGTAAATGAATCCAATATTACCGTTTGAGAATCCAATGCTGTTGCCACGGTACGCTGGTACGCCGTAATAGACTGGGCCTCCAACTGGATAAGGTCGGACAGGACCGTCATGGAAGTGATTGTGTCCACCGCCCCAACCGGGGCGGTATCCACCGCCGTATCCACCCGAGAATCCTCGTCCACCATATCCGCCATGATGGTTATGGCCGCCGTGATAGCCGCCGTTGCTGTAACCACCACCATGACCGCCACCGAATCCACCACCATGATGATGATGTGGACCAACGGCTTGAGCAGCTGTACTTGCAAAAGCCAGACCACCCATCAGCAGGCCCAACATCAGGAATCGTTTCAGCGTAAAAGTCTTTGACATCGTGTTCATGTTGTTCTCTCCAGAAAGTGACGTCAGAAGCGCCACAGTTTTCTCAGAGCTGATGAGGGGCGTTCAGCAAAGCCGAACTGGTCGTCCACAGCATCAAGCCGCTTCATGGAAGAGCTATATCGCACGGCGTGTGCCAGGGTGACGGCGTATCAACACGAATGCACGATGGGCTCGAAAACTGCCGAGCGGAATACAAATCGAGGCTAACGATTTGGTGATTAAGCATGTGACGCAAAGGCGTTACAAGTGTCATCAAAAGAGTGACACTTTCGGTCCAACTTCTTCGTTGGACGAATCATAAGTCAGGTCAGTCCGTGTGTCTGAACCAATACCTGTTATTTCGGCTGTCCTGACCTTACGAATTGATCCATTTGGCACGAGGTTCGTATTTAAGAGTGATCGACCGATTGTCCTGCCAATCTGGCGGCCATCGTTGATCGGTCAAACACCACTCATAGCGTTAAGACAACAACACTGTTACTGCAGAGGGAAATATGTTCTTCGATCCCATGTACTTTCTGTTCATTGCACCCGCTTTCCTATTGATGTTATGGGCGCAAGCCCGCGTCAAAAGCGCCTATTCTGCCGGGATGCAAGTTCCTGCCCACCTGACAGGCGCTGCCGCTGCCCGCCACATCCTCGATCAAGCCGGACTCAACAATGTTAACATTGAAGAGACTGGCGGTATGCTCAGTGACCATTACGACCCGAGCCATCGCGTCCTGCGTTTGTCGCATGAGGTTTACAACGGACGAACCGCCGCATCGGTCGGGATCGCGGCTCACGAAGCAGGCCATGCCCTTCAGCACGCCCAAAACTACGGACCGCTGGTGATCCGCAATCTCGCCGTCCCGGCTGCGACCTGGGGCCCATCCCTGGCGATGATTTTCCTGATGATTGGCTTTTTCATGCAAAGCCTGCAGATTGCCGTCCTGGGTTTGATCGCCTACGGCGGGCTGGTATTCTTCCAACTGGTCAATTTACCAGTTGAGTTCGACGCCAGTGCACGGGCGAAAGTCGCGCTTAACCAACTCGGTATCGTCGATGCGGGCGGGTCGGAAGCCGTCAGTAATGTCTTGAATGCGGCTGGTTGGACATATGTTGCAGCGACGTTACAGAGCGTCATGGAACTGCTTTACTACGTCTTCCTCTTGTTCGGGCGTGGGAATCACAGTTCGGACGAGTAAATCTCCTGATCGTTGTGAGCTCATTGAATGCGGTTCATAAAGCCGCCTCCCCGCACCCGACGACAATCCCAAGCATCCCGGCGCGAACGTGTCGTGATGCTTTTTTTGTTAGCCTGGATGTCCATGCTCGACGTCGCGTCTAAGATAGTGGCAACTATGTTACAGGCCTTCTACACCGATCAATTCGTCCTTCCGTTGCCGCAGACGCATCGATTTCCGATGCGGAAGTACTCCCTGTTGCGCGAGGCGTTAACGCTAGCTGGTGTCGTCGAGGGTGGTAACTTTCATGTTCCTCAACCGGTCACCATCGAACAGCTTAATCTGGCCCATGACCCAGAATATGTGCGACGAGCAGTCACTGGCGAACTGACTCGCAGCGAAATTTTAAGAATCGGGTTTCCGTGGTCGCCTCAACTGATTGAACGCTCCCGGCGATCTTCAGGAGCGACTTACGAAGCGGGGAAGGTTGCGTTGCAGTCTGGATTCTCGGCCAATCTCGCCGGCGGGACGCATCATGCTCAATGGGATTGTGGCGAAGGGTATTGCGTCTTTAACGACAGCATTGTCGCGGCGCGATCCCTCCAGCAGGACGGGTTGATTCGACGAGCGGTGATCGTCGATACCGACGTTCATCAAGGAAATGGGACGGCGCAAATTGCGCGTGGCGATGACTCGATCTTTACGTTCTCGATGCACGGGGCGAAGAATTTTCCGCTGCGAAAAGAGATCAGCGATCTCGATATTGCCCTGGCAGACGGGACGACCGACGAGGAGTTTCTCGATGAATTAGAGACAGGCCTCAAGCAGTCGATCGATGCTGCCCGTCCCGACATCATTGTTTATCTGGCGGGTGCGGACC
>SXGT01534604.1_pt1 | contig 32560 bp, 24 predicted proteins | sample 3176221 | NCBI WGS metagenome assembly SXGT01 (sample SAMN11356862, study PRJNA531348) | freshwater metagenome | isolation source: freshwater sample F1-120 | place: China: Fuxian Lake, Yuxi | collected 2017-12-25
CGGCGCCCGTCGAGCCGCCCCGCGCAGTCACGGCCCCCGCGCCGACGAAGCCGCCGCGGCTCGCCGTGCGCGCGGAGCCTGCGGACGACAGCCGCCAACTCGTGCTCGGTACATGCCTTGCCGACACGCCGGACGGCGGCGTCCTGCGCGTGCCCACCGGCGCGATCGTGACACCGCTCGCAGCCGAGGAAGCTCATCGTCGGCGGATCCGCATCGAGCGCGGCGAGCGCGACGCGGGCCGACGCATTGCCGTGGGCTGCGACCATGGCGGTTTCGCGCTCAAGCAGGAAGTGCTCGGCTGGCTGCGCGCTCTCGGCCACCAGCCGGTCGACTTTGGCACGCGCGACGAGAACCCGGTTGACTACCCCGACTTCGCGCGTGCGGTGGCCGAGGCCGTCGCGTCGGGCCAGTGCGAGCTCGGCATCGTGATCGACGGTGCGGGCATCGGCTCGGCGATCGCCGCGAACAAGGTTCCGGGCGTGCGCGCGGCGACGTGCTGCGATGCCGCGATGGCGAAGAATGCGCGCGAGCACAACTACGCCAACGTGCTCTCGCTCGGCGCCAAGATGATTCAGCGCGCGGTCGCGGAAGAGACCGTGCGCACGTTCCTCACGACCGCGCATGGCGAGGCGCGGCATGGCAAGCGTGTCGCGAAGATCACCGAGATCGAGCGGCGCTACCTGAAGAGCCCGCAGGGCGGAGTGCACGCGTGAAACTGTCGCGGGACATGGGTGCCGGGGAGCTGGAAGCGCTGCTCGTCGAGCTCGGACGACGCATCGTGGAGCACGGGCCGGAGTCGGTGTTCCCGCACGGCAGCGGCGGCGTCGAGGTCGAGTTCTGCCCCGATCGGGCGCGCGAGGTGCTGGCGGCGGGTGCGTGCCGGCTCGGCTACTGCGGCTGCAAGGCGCCCGAGCTCAACACGCTTGCGGCCTACATCGACCACACGCTGCTGAAGCCCGAAGCCACGCTGGCGGAGCTCGACCAGCTGTGCGGCGAGGCGCTCAAGAACAAGTTCGCGAGCGTGTGCGTCAACGGCGCGCACGTGCGCCGCTGCGCGGAGATCCTCGCCGGTTCCGGCGTGCTCGTCTGCTCGGTGATCGGCTTCCCGCTCGGCTCGAGCGCGACCGAGGTCAAGTGCTACGAGGCGCGGCGCGCGATCGAGGACGGCGCCTGCGAGATCGACATGGTGATGAACGTCGGCCTGCTGAAGTCCGGATCGGACGCGGCGGTCGAGCGCGATATCGCGGCCGTGGCGGAGACCTGCCACAAGCTCGGTGCGCGGCTGAAAGTGATTCTCGAGACGTGCCTGCTCACCGACGCGGAGAAGGTGCGCGCATGCGAGGCGTCGAAGCGCGCCGGCGCGGACTTCGTGAAGACATCGACGGGCTTCAACAAGGGTGGCGCGACGGCGGCGGATATCGCGCTGATGCGGCGCACGGTCGGCGATCGCATGGGCGTCAAGGCGTCCGGCGGCGTGCGTGACCAGAAGACGGCGCAGGAGATGATCGCGGCGGGCGCGACGCGCATCGGCGCCAGCGCCTCGGTGGCGATCGTCAAGGGCGGCGAGTCGAAGTCGAGCTACTAGCTCGCCGGCCCCACGCGCTCGCTCGTGGCGCACGTTCCGTCCCCGGTGTCGCAGCGCCTGCTTGCAGGAGGCTTCGGATCGCGAGGCGTCGCAATCGAGCGGGTTCAACCGCGGGAGAAGCGCGCGCGCAGCTGCGCGGCAGCCCCGACGATCGACGCGAGCTTGCGCTGGGCGATCGAGGCGGACGCAAGCGGGTTGTCCGCGAAGGTGGCGAAGCCGCAGTCGGGGTTGAGCAGCACGCGCTCGGCCCCGAGCAGCTCGACGAGCGGCCCGATCCGAGCGCAGATCTCGTCCGGGGTCTCGACCTCGGCGCGCTTCTGGTTCACCGCGCCGATGCCGATGCGCTTGTCGCGCGGGAGCTGCGCCAAGAGGCGCCCGTCGCCTGCGCGCGGGGTGCACAGCTCGAGGACCAGCGTGCCGACGGGCGCGCGCGCGAGGATCGGGAGCAGGGGAGTGTAGTCGCCGTGCAGGGCGACGCTCTCGTCGGGCGACCAGTTTCCGCGACAGACGTGCAGGCCGATGCGCTCGCGCGGGAAGCCCTCGGCAAGCTCCGCGAGCAGTCGTTCCGCGAAGGCGAGCTCCGCCGGAGTTTCGAGCTTTTCGCCAAGCGCGCCGCACATGAACGTGCGCCGCTCGCGCGCGTGGCCAAAGACCACTTCGCTGAGCACGGGCTCGTCGAACTGCACGAGCGCGACGCCGGCCGCAAGCAGCTCCGCGAGTTCCTCGCGCAGCACGCGTACGACATCGCGCGCGAGCGCCTCGCGATCGGCGTACGCGCGATCGGAGATGCACTCCATCCACATCGTGCGCGTCAGCAGGTACGGGCCGGGCAGCGCGACCTTCACCGGCTTGGCGGAGAGCGACGCGAGGAACTTGGCTTCGTGCACCGCCAGCGATCGTGAGCGTCCCAGCGGACCGAACACCGCGGGGTGACGCACCTTGCTCGCGGGCACGTCGAGCGCGCGCAGCTCGCGCTCGAACTCCGCCGGGTCGTCGACGTAGGGGAGTAGGTCGGTGATCGGGATCAGCTGGCAGTTGTCGAGCAGGCCGCCTACGAAGCTCGCGTAGTTGTCGCGGCGCTGCTCGCCGTCGGTGAGCACGTCGACGCCTGCGCGCAGCTGCGCATCGACGCACAGGCGCACGGCGTCCTCGCATGCGGCCTCGAACAGCGCGTCGTCGAGGCGACCTTCGAGGTGACGGTGCAGCGCATCGAGCAGCCACGCGGGCCGCGGCCAGCTGCCGATACCCATGACAGCGAGCGGCTGGATCGCGGGCGCAGGCGCAGGCGCGGGCAGCGAGGCGGGGATGCGCACCGGCACGACGGGCTGGCGCAGGGGCATCGCGCGCGCATCGCCGACCGGCTTCGCGCGCGCTGGATCGAACTTGCCCTTCGCGACGAGGAAGCTGTGCTCGCGCCCCGACTTCACGTGGCTCACGAGCTCGTTGCCCGTCAGCCGGCACCACGCGGGCAGGTCCTCGGGCACCGAGATCTCCGTCGAGCGGATCTCGAGCAAATCGCCCGCCTCGAGCGGGTCGATGTGCTTGCGGATGAGCAGCAGGAGCCCGCTGCCGCAGTCGAGATCGCCGCCGTCGAAGCTCGTCTTCGGCGCAAAAAGGTGCCCGCTCACGCGGCCTTCCTCAGTAGGAGACGCAGGGCGAGCCGCCGGCGAGGAACTCGACCAGCTTTGCGCCTCCGACGATCGTCGCGCCCGCGACCAGCTTCGTCTCGTCGAGTCCGCGCTTCTTGAAGCAGGGCGAGCAGACGTAAATCTTCCCGCCGGCCGCCACGAACTTCGCCATCAGCTCGGCTAGCGGCGCGAAGCCCTCCTCGCGGATGTCTTCGGCGTAGCCGGGGACCGCGAGCCGCACGGCCTCGGTCGAGAGGAACACCAGCGTCTCCTGCTCGGAGCCGGCGGCGGCGTTGGCGACGACGAAGGCCACGGTGGCCTTGTCGCAGTTGTCCTTGGCGGCAGTCAGCGAAACGCAGAAACGGCCCATGTCAGTTCTCCTTGCGACGGATGCAGTAGACGGGATGCGCGGCGTACACGAGCGTGTGGCCCGTCATACCGCACCATGCAGGCAGGTCCTCGCGCGCGCCCGGATCGTTCGCGACGAGGCGCAGCACCTGTCCCGCGGCGAGCGCACGCAGGCGCAGCCGTAGGTCGATCACGAGCTCTCCGCAGCCCAGATCGCCGGCATCCCAGCGATCGTCGGCTTGGGTTTCGTGGTTCGAAGGCACTGGACGAGAGATTAGCAACGCGCGCTCCGGCCCGCGCCAGTGTGCGCGACGGATACGAAAGCGCGCCGTGCGCCGGGGGGGGCCGGCGCACGGCGCGTCTTCTCTCCAGTCTCAGAACGTGAAGATCATGCCGATGTACAGGAAGTCGATGTCGTCGGCCTCGCCGGTCTCCGCGACGGCGGAGCCGGTGAACACGTGGCTGTAGCCGCCGTAGAGATCGAGGTGGCGGTAGAGGCGGTGCTGCACGAGCAGGTCGAGCTCCTCGCCGATGTGAGTCGAGTCGAAGCCGCCCGCGGGAGCGCTGCGCGATTCCGTGCCATTGAGCTGGTAGATCGCGTCCTGATCGCTCATCAGGTTGAGCGTGTGAAGCGTCAGCGTGACGGTCGTCGCGGGGCTCGGCTTGATGCTCGCGCCCACGTGCGCGGCCGCGATGTTCTGGCGCGAGACCGTGTCGGCGTAGCCGAGGTACAGGTGGCCGAGCGGGTAGAGCTGGTAGAAGGTCTCGACGTCACCGCCCGGCTTGCGGTCGCCGCTGGCGAGATCGAGGCCGGCGAAGATGCGCGGCGAGAGCGACTGGGTATCGGGCTTCCAGCCAGCCACCCCCGAGAGGAACCATGCGTTGACGTCCGCGTCGCCGATCTCGCCGACCTGCCAGCCGCCCTCGACTTCCCAGTCGCCGCGTTCGGCGAAGGTACCCCAGCTGCGACCGCCGAGCGTGTGGCGGCGCTCGTCGCCCGGCGCGGTGCCATTGATGGCGACGTTGGCCCGCGTCGTGCCGAGTACGTACAGGTCGAGCCCCGCGCCACCGGGCTGCGGAGCGCGGGTGGCGTAGACGCCGTAGAGCGAGCGATCCTCGTCGGGCGCGTTCGGTTCGGTCTTGTCGACGGGCACATACCACGTCAGCAGGCCGTTGACCGCCCAGCCACCGTGGTTCCACAGGCCCGTGAAGCCATCCCAGCGGTTGAGCGTGTTGGCCCACGGCAGCGAGCTCACGAGGCGCTGGTTGCCGAAGCCGAAGCTCTGGCGCCCCGTGCGCAGGCGCAGCTTGTCGTCGCCGAGCTTGGCCTTCAGGTCGAACCACGCCTGCTGGAACTCGAATGTGTCCATGTCCGTGATGCGCCGTCCGCCCTGCAGGTCGCGGTCGGTGCACTGCGCCGTCATGAGCTCGATGTAGGCGCGCAGGTGCTCGCCGACCGTGAGGTCGCCGTGCGCGAGCATGCGCGACACGATGAAGTTGTCGCTGTTCTGCGACGGCACGCCGCTCGGGGAGAGGCCCCCGAATCCGAAGCCGTCCCAGTTCTCGTCGCGGGCCTCGATGCGCGCCCCGAGCGAGAGCCAGCTCGCGTCGCCGAGCTGCATGTGCTTGAGCGGGTCGAAGGTGTCGCCGCCCTGGGTCTCGACGAACTTGGACCAGTCCTCGTCCTGCCGCAGCAGCTTGTAGCCGGGGAGCTCGGGCGTGGACGGCATCGGCTGGGCTTGGCCGAAGGCGACGGAGGCAAAGGCGAGGATCGACAGGGGGGCGGCGGCGCGCTTCATCGGGGGCTTCCTGGGTAAGGTCGGGCGCACCTCGGCAACTCTCGTTCCAGCTTGCGGGGGGGGGCGGCACGGCAAGGCGCGGGGCGCAGTACGCGCAGGATCTACGCTCGGGGTCGCAGGGATCACGCGCCAATCTCCCGCCCCCGCCCCGCCCGTCGGGGCCGCTCAGCGCGGAAGCGCGGTGCCGTTCCAGAAGGCCTCGTAGCGGGGCCAGGACCAGGTGGCCAGCTCGCGACCGACTCGCAGGCCGACGTCGTTGTCGATCGGGATGTGGTAGCCGCCCATGGCGCGCGAGCGCGCGGCCATTCCCGCAGTGCCGGAGAAGGTCGGCAGGTCGAGCTCCACGATTTCGCCCGGATCGGTCTCGGTGAGCGCGCAGCAGCTGCGGCGCTCGACGGCCCCGTAGGCGTCGCTGCCCGTGAAAAGCTCGAGGATCTTCGCGCAGGCGCCGCTGACAGTCGCGTGACCGCTCGTATAGCCGGGGAACGGCGGCGTGATGAACACGTACGGCGAGTAGGGGTGCCACTCCTCCGCGGCCACCTCGACGAAGCCGCCCTGCGGTCCGGTCCAGCCCGTCACGCGCTGGCCCTTGTAGTAATGGCGCACCAGCGTCCACGGCCGCGACGTGTCGTAGATGCGCTTGGTCTCCCAGCACGAGATGAACGCGTCGAACGCGGTGTTGGCAATCGCGAAGTAGAGCTTCACGTCCTCGTCGAGCCCGTGGCGATCGCGGCGCGACACATCCTGCGCGAAGCGCAGCCAGTGGCCGCTCTGCCCGGTCGAGCGCGGGCCATCGCGCATGAACTCGACCACGGCCTTCTCCTCGGACGTGAGCTCGCGTTGGAGCGCGAGGACCTCGTCGACCTGAGCGCGCAGGAGCTGGTCGTCCGTCTTGGTCGTGGGCGGAGGCTCCGGCCGGAACTGCGCGGCGCTCTCGAGCACGAAGGGCTTCACCTGAAACCAGTGCGGAGTGAGGAACCCAGGCGTGAAGCGCGTGCCGTCGGGGCGCGTGAACGTGATCGGCTGCCAGCGATCGGGATCGACGATCGTGTCGGCCGCGTTGACCGGCGCGTAGCCCGTGAAGTCGGAGTAGGGCTTGCCACTCGAGCCCGGAGCATCCCCGAACTGGTTCGCGCCGTCGCTGCGCCGATACGCGAGCACCGCGTGGGCCGCGAGGTTGCCCACGCCGAGCGGCGTCGACGGGTCGATCGAATCGTTGGTCGGGTCGGCGCCGAGTGCGCAGGCCTGCTCCGCGAGCCACTGCGCATCGTCCGGATAGACGCCGACCAGCGCTCGATAGCTCGCCTGCGCGAGCGCGCGCTCCTTGTTCGCGAGCGTGCGCTCGGCGGGCGGCCGGCGCAGGTTGACGCCAAGGCGCGAGCCTACCGCGAGGTCGTCGTAGGCGGCCCACGCGTCGAACATGGCCGTGGCCCAGATCGCCATTTGGCGCGAGAAAATCGTGGGGCGCGCGCCGAAGCGATCAACGTCGCGACCCGCGACTTCCTGCACGAGATCGAGCCAGCGCGACGCCGCGCTCGCGTGCGAATCCGCGGCTGGATCTTGGTGGAGCAGGCGATCGGGCCGCGGCGCGGCGCAGGCGCCGACGAGGGCCAGAAAGAGCGCGACGAGCTTGCGTGCGTGCATGGCAGGACAGTGGCCCGCGAGCGCACCAAGCGCCCGCAGGCCACAGAAGCTAGCAATCCCCGTGCCCATCTCAGGTCACGGGACAAGCTCTCAGTAGTTCCACTGCAGCTGGAAGGCGAGGCGATCGGCATCCTCGGTGAGCTCGTAGAAAGCCGGGCCCGAGGTGTCGGTGGTGTTCGTGCGTTCGAAGGTATGGGTGTACATCACCGTGAGCTCCAGCTCGGGCCAGGGGGACCACTCGAGGCCGAGGTCGAGCTCGTTGATGTCATTCTCGGGGGCATTCGCGCGGAACTTGCGGGCCCCGTCGAAGTAGTTCCAGCGCACGAAGGGGAACATGGGCCCCTTCGAGGTCTCCACCAGCGTGTTGACCTGCAGATAGCCGCCTTGCAGCGACTCGACGCCGACCGCCGTGAGCGTGTCGTTGAGCTGCGGGCCCTCGCCCCAGGTCCACTCGGCCTCAAAGCCGAGGGGTTGGGGGTAGAGCGTCGCCGAGAGGGCCACGCGCTCGTCGTCGAGGCCGTCGGCCTTGGCGGTCGGCACGTCATCAACGCCCGGGCCCAGTTGCTGCGTGCTCACCACGAAGTCCCCGACGTAGCCCTGAGCGCCGAGCTCGAGGATCTGTCCGTTGTCGAACTGGATGGGATAGGACGCGCGGCCGATCCAGTGGAACTCGCCGTTCTGGTCGCTGCGGTTGAGGCCCTGGCCGGAGTACGCGCCGAAGCCGAGCACGCCGTAGTCGCCCGAGCCCTTGAGGCCCTTGCGCACGAGATCGCGAAACAGGGCCCGGATCTCCTTGGGCGCCCAGTAGAAGAACACGCCGATGTCGCGCTCGCCCTCGACCGCCGAGTTCAGCGCGTCCGGGCGCTCCATGGGGGCGCGGTTCTGGCTCGACTGCAGATTGACGAAGCCATAGGGCACCTTCGACTGGCCGACGCGGAAGCGGTACTCCTTGTCCGCGTCGATGGCCACGTCCGCATAGAGGTCGCGCGTCTGCAGGCCCTTGTCGCCCGTGCCGCCGACCGAGCCGAAGGCGTCGAATTGCGCGTAGAGGAACACGTGCTCGCTGACGTCGCCGGAGAAAATGAACCGGCCGCGGCGGATCATGAAGGTCTCCTTCTCGCTGACCGAGCTGTCTGCCGGGACGACGAGGTCCGGGGTCAGGTCCTCGTTGAAGAGCGAGGTGGTGCGGAACTGGGTGTACCCGCGCAGGCTGATCTTCTCGTACCACTTCGACTTGGCGGCCTTCTCGGCGGCCTCGCGAGCGGTCTTGTGCTCCGCGATCTGCTGCTCGAGAGCGGCGAGCCGGGCCTCGAAGTCCTGCTGGAGCGCGCTGACGGAGGCTTCGAACGAGCCTGCCTTCGGCGCGCTCGCTTCGGCCGGGGCGGCCGACTGGGCGAGCAGGGTGGGGGACAGCAGCAGGGCGGCGGCGACAGGGCGGTGGGACATCGATGGTAGGCGCGCTAGGGGATAGGGGGCCGAGGGTGGTGGCCTAGCAACGCGAAACACTCTCCGACTGCCCTGTAAAGAGTCGTGAAAGCGATGGACAAGAGATCAGGACGAGGACAAGGAATGGCGCGCAATCGATCAAGCAAAGGCCAGTTCTTGAACACTCCGTCAAGGGCAAGCTCTGCGTTGGCCTTATCTTGACCTTCGCTCGAGCTGCGGGGCGGGGGCTAGTCCCCGACGGGGCGCCGCGTCATCTCGAGCAGCTCCGCGACCCGGTCATTGCCGTCGATCTGCAGCGCCAGGTCCCTCAGGAGGCCATCGTGGAGGTCGTAGACCAAGCCGTGGAGCATGGGACGGCGGCCGCGCTTCCAGGCGGTCTGGACAATCGGAGTGCGGGCAAGGTTGTGGACCTGCTGCAGCACATTGAGGTCGACCGCGCGCCGGAAGCGGCGGTTGGCATCACTGATGCCTTGCAGCTCCTGTTCGTGGCGACTGCACGTGTCGCGGATGCCGGCGAGCCAGTGGTCGACGAGGCCGTAGCTCCGGTCGCCCATGGCGGCCTTGACGCCGCCGCACTCGTAGTGGCCGCACACGATGACGTGCTTCACGTCGAGCACCTCGATCGCGTACTGCAAAACCGACAGCAGGTTCAGGTCGACGCTGTGCACCTGATTGGCGATGTTGCGGTGCACGAACATCTCGCCCGGCGTGACCCCGGTCAGGGTCTCGATCGGCACGCGGCTGTCGGCGCAGCCGATGAACAGGAAGTCAGGCTCCTGCTTGCCGGCGCGCTTCTTGAAGAACTCGGCATCGGTCTTGGTGATGTCCGCGACGAGCTTGCGATTCTGGTCGAACAGGCGCTTGAGATCTTCCATGGGGTGCTCCCTGTGTCAGTGGGAAGGCGGGGGCGTCAGCTCGAGGCCGACGATGCGCAGGTCGATGCCGCGTTCGATGGCCTGTTGGCGGAAATCCGAGAGGTGCTCGAGCACGTCGTTGTGGATCTCGCGACAGCGAGAGCCGTCAATCTCGACGCGCTCGCCGTTCTTGAGGCTTGCGAGGAGCCTTGCCAGCGAGGCCTTGTTGAGAAAAGAGACATGCTCTTGCAACCGCACGCGCTTCAAGACCGAGCCCGGTGGGCTCACGACCGTGAAGCATTCGGAGCGGATCTCGTCGAGCAGGATTAAGGCGAACGCCACGGCGAGGCCGACCGTGATGCCCACGAGCAGGTCCGTGAGCAGGATGGTCGCGATGGTGATCACGAACGGCGTGAACTGCTTCCGGCCCTGGCCCCACATGCTCCGCAGGATCTGCGGGCGGGTGAGCTTGAAGCCGGTGTAGAGCAAGATTGCCGCCAGCGAAGCCAGCGGGATCTCGTTCAGCAGCCCGGGAATGCTCACCGCGGCGAGGACGAGCAGCACGCCGTGCAGGATCGCCGAGAGCTTGGTCCGAGCCCCGGCGTCGACGTTGGCTGCGCTACGCACGATCACGCCGGTCAGCGGCAATCCGCCGACGAGGCCCGAAAGTGTGTTGCCGACACCCTGAGCGAGCAGCTCGCGATTGGGCGGCGACAGGCGCTTGTGGGCGTCCATGCGGTCGGTCGCTTCCAAGCTGAGCAGCGTTTCTAGGCTCGCCACGACGCCGAGCGTCACCGCGACGCGCCACGTGTCGGCGCGCAGCGCCGCCGAGAAATCGGGCAGCGTGAAGAACGAGAAGAACTGGCCGGCGCTGGTCGCGACGGGCAACTGCACCAGGTGCTCGGAGAGCAGCGCCCAACTCGAACCCGAGTGCTTCAGCGCGAGGTTGATGCCGACACCGGCGAGCACCGCCGCCAGCGGCCCCGGCATCAGCTTCAGGCGCTTGAGTCCGGTTTTGTCCCACAGCACGAGCAGCGCCAGCGCGATGGCCGCGACGAGGAGCGCGCCGGGCTCGATTGCGTGCATCGCATGGTTGATCGCCGTGAAGGTCGTGTCGCCGTCCGGCTGCACGAAGGACTCGTCACCTTCGTAGTCCCTGTCCCAGCCCACCGCATGCGGCAGCTGCTTGAGGATCAGGATCAAGCCGATCGCGGCGAGCATCCCGCGGATCACCGACGACGGGAAGTAAGAGCCGATCACGCCCGCGCGCAGCCCGGCGAGCGCTATCTGCACCAGGCCCGCGATCACCACGGCCATCAGGAACGCCTGGAACGAGCCGAGTGTGGCGATCGCGCTCACCACGATGGCCGTCAGGCCGGCTGCCGGGCCGCTCACCATCAGGTGCGAGCCACTGAGCAAGCCGACGACGATGCCACCGACGATCCCCGCGATGACTCCGGAGAACAACGGCGCTCCCGAGGCGAGCGCGATGCCAAGGCACAGCGGCACCGCGACAAGGAACACCACCACGGAGGCGGGTACATCCTCGCGCACGCTGTCCCTGAAGGTGGGGAACTGCGGTGCTTTGGCCGCCGCTGTCGTGGACTGGCGCTGCGCCTGCGAAAGGTGCTTACGGACTGAGTCGGGCCAGTTCACGTCGGTTGAAGTCCAGCTCTTGGGCCAATGTCTAGGAGTCGGCTGAGTGTTTTGGGGTGTTGTCGCTTACGAGACTTGCGAGGCTTGGGATGCACACATCCTGCCGTGGCGGTTTGTCCTCGAGGGCGGGTCGGGAATCAGCCAACAAGTCTCCGGGCGCCACTGGGAGATAAAGACGGAACTCCGAGCCCGTGCCCAGAGCGCTGCTGACGCCGATGCGGCCGCCTAGGCCGTGGACGATGGCAAACACCGTGGACAGGCCGAGACCCGTTCCACGGTCTGAGGACTTGGTCGTGAAGAACGGCTCGAAGATGCGCTCGCGCACCTCGCGGGACATTCCCACGCCTGTGTCGCGCACAACGATGCGAACCCAGAGCCCCGGCGCGAGGGAGTCGGGGCCGCCGCTCTCCGCGGTCGTCGTCAGGCTGTCCACGTCGATCACCAGCGTGCCCTTGGACTCCATGGCGTCGCGCGCGTTGACCACGAGGTTCATGATCATCTGCTCGAACTCGACCGGATCGATGTAGATCGACGGCACTCCGGGATGGCAGCGCAGGTCGAGGCCGACGCCGTGTCCGAGGATCTGGCGCAGGAGCGGGGACGAGGAGCGCAGGAGCTCGAACACATCGACCTTGTTCGCTTGGCCCTTGCGCTGGCGACCGAACTGCAGCAGGCGGCGCGTCAGGCCGGCACCCTGCACGAGAGCTTGCTGGAGAGCCTCGACTAAGGGCTGTTCCTCGGCGCCCAGCACACGCTTGGCACGCAGATTCTCGACGAGCATCTCGGCGGCCCCGTAGGCGACCGTCAGCACGTTGTTGAAGTCATGGGCCACGCCGCTGGCCACGCTTCCGAGGAACTCGAGGCGCTGCATTTGCTGCAGCACCGCTTCGCGCTCCTCGCGCTGGATGGCCGCGCCGAAGGCGACCGAGGCAATGCGCAGGGCGTCGATCTCGACCCGCTCCCAGCGCTGGGGCCGCTCGCAGGCGTCGAAGCCGATCAAGCCCCATAGGCGTCGTCCCGCCCGGATGGGCTGCACGAACAGGGACTGGATCTGTTGCAACTCGAGAATCGGCCGCTCTTCCGGTGGGAAGTCCGCGATGTCGCCGAAAACCGGCTCGTCGCGCTCGAAGGCGCGCATCCAGCGGCCGAAGCCCGCGGCCTCGAACGGGATGCCCTGCAGGTCCGGGTTGTCGATCTGGGGCGTCACGCCGGGGGCGGCCCACTCGAAGGTTTGGTAGCCGCGCAGCGTGTCCTCCGCGTCCGACCGGATCTCGAAGAGGTACACTCGGCTCACGCCCGTGGCCTCGCCGGTGATGCGCAGGAACTCCTGCGCGCACTCGCACCAATGGGAGGACTGCGCGATGGCCTCAGTGGCGCGAGCGACGCCGCTGAGGATTGCGTCTCTACGGCGCAGTAGCTCCTCCGGGGCGATTGCCACCGAGGGGTCGGGCCGAGGAGTGTCGGTCGGAGCGGACATCCCTGCGCAAGATTGTACCGGATTGTCCTGAGAATCTGGACGCGGTTTTCGCGACCCGCCATGGTGTGCGACCGGGGCTGCGATCATGAAACAAGCATTGCTCGCCGTTGGCTGCCTGCTGCTGCTCGCGCTCGTCGCCGCGGTGCTTTGGCCGCGTGGGGAGGAAGGCGCAGCGGAGTTGGCGCCCGCCGTGGCCGAGCGCGCGCCGGGCGCGGACGAGGCGGCCGCTTTGGAGGTCTCGGCTGAGCGCAGTGAGACCGGCCTTGGGCCTGTGGGATCGACGGACGCGGGCCGGGGCGAGGCTGCCGACGCGGGGGCGCCTGTCCGCGCGCTCGCCGGGACGTTCGTGGTCGAGCGCGCGAGCGGGCGCGTCGACGCGGCGGCCGCCGGCGAGTTCGTGCTGGTGCTGCAGGGCGCAGGCGGCGAACACCTCGCCGATGTGCCTGTGCGCGCCCAGTCCGGCCGCTGGCGCAGCGCCTGCCCCGCGGCCTGCGCGACCCGGCTGGCCTACGTCGAGGTGACCGGAGTTCGCGTCGATGGCGCGGCTCTGGTGTTGCTCGTTCCCGCGCGTCCCGTTCCAGCCGACGGCGCCCTCGAGATTCTCGCACGCGAGGCGCGGCCGACGCTGCTGCATGTGGTGGATGCGCGCACGGGAGTCGAGCTCGGTGGCGTCGAGCTGCTGCGCTCCCTCGGCCGTTCGCTGGCGGTGGCCCCGCTGGATCCGGCCCTGCGCGACTCGGCGCGAGTCGGCCGGGGCCTGTCCTCGCCGATCGACCTCGCCGCCCTCACCCAGCTTCCACCCGGTGGCGCGGAGCTGCTCGTGGGGGTGGCGGGCTACGCGTGGACGCCCATCGCGGTCGAGGTCGGGGCCGGAACCGAGCGCACCGTGGAACTCGCGGCCGGCGGGGAGCTGCGGCTGCGCGTCGAGGGCGATGTGCGGGCCGAGGCCCCCGTTGCGGTGGTCTTGCGGCGCTCCCAGCCCCCCGACGGCCGACCCGACGGCCGACCGCTGGCGGCGCTGTCCGTCACGGCGCCCACCACGCTCGTTCTCCACGGGCTCGCCGGGGCGGAGTACACGCTCACGGCCGAGCCGGGGCGACCGGGCCAGGTCACGGAACTCGGCTCGGTCACGGTCGCCGTCGCCCCGGGCGGTGTCAGCGACGCGACGCTCGTGGTCGCGCCGCAGCCCAACGTCCAGCGTGCCTCCGTGTCCGGCCTGCTGCTGGTTCCACAGGGCTGGGAACTCGAGAGTCCCGAGGTCGATGTCCAAGCCCTCTCGCCACTGCTCTACGGGCAGCGCGGGCGGATCGAGCTCGAGGTCGACCCCGCCGACGGCGTTTCGGGCTTCGACGTCTTCCGCTTCTCCCACCCGGGCCTCGACGTCGGTCGCTACAGCCTCGGCGTCCGGGTTCCGCCGCTGCGCGTCGAGTTCGAACTGCCTTCGGCCGGCCTCGCCGACCTGCAGGTCGTCGCCCCACCTCCCGCGCAGCTCGTCGTGCGCCTGCACGAGTCCGAGACCGGCGCACCCATCCGACCAGCGCTGCTCTACTGGGCGGCGAGCCGCGACGGCCAGCCCATCGGGACCATGGAGGCGGTTTCCTACGCGTCCGACCTCGACGGCTACCGCATCGTCAGCGTGCCCGGCGCGGTGGTGCTGCTCCCTGATGACGAGGACGGGATCGAGCTCCCCGAGCCAATCGTGCCGCTGCCCGCGGGCTCGAGCGAGGCTTCCGTTCCGGCCACCCGGCAGACCGAGCTCGAGATCGTGCTGCTCGACAACGGAGTGCCCCAGCCTTTCCCCGAGGGTTGGCGGGTGCGCTTCTTCCGGCCGGAGGAGCAGCAGCCGCTCGAGGTGCCGCTGCGGGCCTCGACCGTCTTGCGGCGGGCCCGGCTGCCCGCAGGTGGGCGCTACCGCATCGAGTTTGACCCGTTCCCGAGCTACCAACCCTTGTCGGCGCTCGAATTCGAGGCCAGTCAGCGCCAGCGCTCTCGCATTGAAGTACGGCTAGAGCGGTGACATCGACTTCTCTATTGGATCTCAAGAGTAAATCGAGAGGCTAGAGGCCTGCCCCGAGGCCTCGGCGCTCCGCGAGTTCGGTCCAAGGTGGTCGAATGATAATTAGATGGCTAGATAATGCCCTTTTGGTGCAATCCGGCACAGATGGCGACCTCGTCGGGCATGGCGTCCTCCGGGTGGGCGAAGCGAACACCGTCGGGGTCCTCGGCCAACTCCGCGGCCACCTCGCGCAGGCGCACGAGGTCGAGCACCCGATCCTCAAGTCGACGTCCCGGCGCCACCTGCAGCACCCACTCGACCTGCCCTTCGGCCACCGCCGCCACATCGATCTCGGGGCGCGCGGGCGCGGTCACGAGGCGTACGGTCGCGCCCAAGGGGTCCGGGTGGAACAAGGAGCGGATGCGCAGGCCCCACAGGCGCTCGCCGTCATGGGCCCGCAGGCGCCACTCGTCGACTTCGACGAGCAGGCTCGAGAGGTCCGGCCGGGGAGTGAAGATCAGCGAGCGACGCGTCGAACGCAGTTGCTCGAGCCGCGGGCGCCAGAACGTGGGTTCCAGCAGGTAGCGGCTGCGCAATCGGAGGGCGGTGTCCATCGTTCAACCGGGGCGAGCCGAGGGAACGGGGGCGACGAACGCCCGGCGTGCGGGAGCGTGCTCGAAGCAGGCCCGTCGCGGCCAGAAAGGAGGAATTCCTTTCTGCCTCTCGCGGCGCGGGCGCGCGCGAGCCTGCGCCGTAAGACGCGGGCAAATCGGAGGCAACGGGCGCCTCTGGCGCGCGCTTTCCATGCCTCCGGACGCCCGGACGCCTCTATCATCCCCGGCCCTCACTGCGCCGCTCCCCCGGAGCTGCGCCTGAGCTAAACGTCCCGACCGCCCCACCAACCCCGCCCCGCGCTCGTCCCGCCTCGGGACTGGCCCGCGACGAACCGCCCTCTACGCACGGCTCCCACAGAGCCCGTGCGATGCGGGCCCCGGAGCCAGTGCCTTGCTAGCCATCCCGAGCCTCCTCGCGTTCGGCATCGCCGCCCTGCCGTCGCTCGTCCCTGGGGACGAGAGCGCCGCCACTCCGAAGGATCTCTTCATCCGCGCCGAGCAGCTGCATCTTCGGCCGGGTCGCGTGCTCGAACGCGGCATGCTGTGGGTGCACGAGGGCCGCATCGTGGCCGTCGGCACCGATATCAAGCTGCCCGAGGACGCGCTGCTGATCGAAGGCAAGGTCGCCTGCGCCGGCTTCATCGACAGCTGGTCCTCGTTCGCGCTCGAGCCCAACGCGCAGTTCGACGATCGCGCGGGCCCGGCCACGCGCGCAGTGGACGCCGTCGACAGCTACGTCGATACGCGCCACGAGCGAGCGCTGCTGGCCGCCGGCGTCACCGCCGTGCGCCTGCAGCCGACGGTCGGCGCGCGCGCGGGCGGCGTGGGCGCAGTGCTGCGCGTCCATCCCTCCAAGAACTTCGCCGAGACCACGGTGATCGCCGAGGCGTGCTCGGCCACTGCCATCGGCGTCTCGCGCGACGGTCGCGCGCTCGACGTGTTCGAGCGCGTCTCCGCGGTTGACCGCATGGTCGGTGCGCTCGCGGACGGCTACGGCTACTTGGTCGAGACCAACGAGTACCGCCACGAGCTCGCCGAGTGGGAGAAGAAGATCGCGGACAAGCAGAAGGAGCTCGACGAGGGCTTCAAGAAGGCCAAGAAGGACCGCGAGAAGGCCCAGACCGAAGCCAAGGACAAGGGCAGCGAGTTCAAGGACAAGGAATACAAGGAAGACAAGAAGCCCAAGGCCCCGCGCTTCGACGAGGAGAAGGAGGTCTATGCGCGCGTCGCCGGCGGGGAGCTGCCGCTGGTGGTCGAGGTGCACCGCGCGCTCGAGATCCGCGCGCTGCTCGAGGGCACGAAGCGCTTCGAGCGCCTGCGCCTCGTGCTCGCGGGCGCGAGCGAAGCCGCGCAGTGCGCCGAGCTGCTCGTCGAGCGCCGCATTCCCGTGATCGTGTGGCCCGTGCCGATGGGCGTGCAGCGCGCTCCGGAATATCGCGGCGCGAGTCTCGCCCTCGCGGCGGAGCTCGACCACGCCGGCGTCGAGGTCCTGCTCGGCAGCGGCGCGATGGATCCGCTCGCCTCGCGCGACCTGCCGCTGCTCGCGGCGCTCGCCGTCGGCCATGGCCTGCCGCGCGAGACCGCGCTCGCCGCGCTCACCACGCGCCCCGCGCGCGTCTTCGACGTCGCCGACAAGCTCGGCACGCTCGAGCTCGGCCGCAGCGCCGACGTGCTCGTCCTCGACGGCGATCCCTTCGCCGCCACGACTTCGGTCCGCTACGTGCTCTCGGCCGGCGAGCTCGTCGTCGGGGAGGTGAAGAAGTGATGCTCTCGTTCCTGCTCGCGGCTGCGGCGCTCGCGCCCGCTTCCGCCCCGGCCGCGCACAGCGCGGACACGTTCACGCTCAAGGCCGCGCACCTGCGGCTCTACGGCAACAAGGTCGTCGACGGCGGCGTGGTCAAGGTCGAGAAGGGCAAGGTCACCTACGCCGGCGACGCCAAGGGCGCGGGCGAGCTCGGCCCCGACGTGATCGTGCACGAGGGCTGGGCCAGCGCCGGTCTCGTCGTGGCGCGCACGTGGAGCGGGCTCGGCGGCGAGGGCCTCGAGCCCAAGCGTCCGTTCACCGCCGAGGCGCGGGCAGCCGACGTGGTCGCGCTCGGCCACGCGGACTTCGCGCGCGCGCGCGCGGAAGGCATCACCACGATGGTCGTCGCGCTCAGTCCCGCCAACGTGGCGAGCGGCATCACCACGGTGGTCAAGACCGACGGCGCGACGACGCTCGCGCGCGACGGCCACCTGCAGCTCGGCCTGTCGTCGCAGGCGCTGCGCGCGAATCGCTTCCCGACGAGCTATGCGGCCGCGCTCGAGCTGATCGAAACCGAGCTCGCCAAGCCCACCGGCGTGTGGGAGCGCGTGACCGAGGGCAAGCTCCCCGTATATCTCGACGCTCTCTCGCGCGACGAGATCCAGCGCGCGGTCGCGCTCGCGAGCGAGCACAAGCTCACGGGTGCGCTGCTGCGCGCGCCGCTCGCCGGCGAGCTCGCGGGCGAGATCAAGAAGTCGGGCCTCGCGGTCGTCGTCGGTCCCTTCAGGCCCGGTGAGGAAGCGCGCGTGCTCGAGTCGGTCGTCGCGCTCGGTCGCGAGCGCGTGCCGGTCGCGTTCGGCCTCGAGTCGCCCGCCTCGCCCGAAGCGCTCCTGCGCATCAGCGCGGCGATGTGCGTGCGCGCCGGGCTCGACCCCGCGCAGGCCTGGGAAGGACTGACCACGACCGCCGCCGCGGTCGCGGGCGTCGGCGCGCGCGTCGGCAAGCTCGCCGCGGGCTGTGACGCGGACATCGTGCTGTGGAGCGGCGATCCGCTCCAGCTCACGAGCAAGGTCGAGAGCGTGTTCATCGGCGGCGTGCAGCACAAGACCAAGGGTGGCGCTGGCCACGGGGGTGCCCATTGAGCCTGTTCGTTCTTGTGGCGGCGGCGACGCTCGTCGCGCCGGGTGAGTCGAAGGACCAGACCTCGTGGACCATCTCGGCCGAGCGCGTCTACACCGCGACCGGCAAGGTGATCGAGGAGGGCAGCGTCACCGTCGAGGACGGCAAGATCCGCTCCGTCTCCAAGGGCGGCGGCGGTGACCTCGAGTGCTACGCGATCACGCCCGGACTGATCGACCTGTCGGTGCGCCTCGAGCGCGACGTGAGCTCGATCGAGCAGTCGCGCGAGATCACTCCCGAGAGGCGCATCGCGGCCGCGCTCGACTGGTTCGACGAGGCTTGGAAGCGCGAGGCGCGCAGCGGCGTCACGACCGTGATGATCAACCCGCTCGAGCGGCAGGTCGTCGGCGGGCTCTCCGTGGTCGTGAAGACCGCGGGCGAGAGTGCGCAGAAGCGCACCGTGAAGGCCGACAGCGCGCTCTACGGCGCGATCGGTTCCGCGCCGAGCCAGTCGAACCACCCCGCGTTCGGCCGTCCCGACGACTTTTACTCGCGTCGCCCGACGACGCGCATGGGCATCGAGTGGGAGTGGCGCAAGGCCTTCTTCGACGCCGCCATGGCGCGCGAGGACAAGAGCCTCTCCGGCCCCGGCACGCTCGAGCTGCAAAAGGCGCTCGCGGGCGACCTGCCCGTGTTCATCCAGACTTGGACCACGCAGGACATCCGCACCGCGGTGTTCCTGAAGGAAGAGCTCGCGCGCGAAGGCCTCGGCAAGCTGCGCCTCGTGGTCGATGCGGCCGCGGAGGCGTGGAAGGAGCCCGAGCTGCTCGTGCGCAGCGGCACGGCGGCGATCCTGCCGCCCTTCAGCGCCTCTGGCCGCAGCGGCGACGGCTCGTTCTTCGCGCTCGACACCGCCAAGGTGCTCGCCGAGCGCGGCGTCACCGTGGCGCTCTCCGGCCACGGTGCTCGCGCTGCCTCCGAGCGCCTGTGCTACCAGCCCGGCCACGCGATGCGCGGCGGACTCGCCTTCGACGCGGCCCTCGCGGCCGTGACCATCAACCCCGCGCGGATCGCCGGCATCGACAAGCGCGTGGGCTCCCTCGAATCCGGCAAGGACGCTGACTTGGTGCTCTGGAGCGGACCTCCGTTCGAAGCCACGTCGGCCGTCATCGGCGTCCTCGTCGACGGGCGCCTCGTCCTCGATCCGCGTACCCAGAACAAGTAGCCCCACTCGCTCCCACATCCACCATGAAGCTCCACCACACCCTCACTCGCGCCGCGGCCTTCGCGCTCTCGGTCTGCCTGCTCGCGTCCGCCGCCGCCGCCGACGGGAAGCTCGCCATCAAGGCCGGTCGCGTCCTGCCCGGTCCCGGCCAGCCCGAGCTCGAGCAGGCCACGATCGTGATCGAGAACGGTCGCATCGCAGCCATCGGCAAGGACGTCAAGGTGCCCTGGGATGCGGTCGTGATCGACGCGCCGAATCTGGTCGCGATCCCCGGCTACGTCGAGGCCCACAGCGCGCGCGGCATGGACCGCCCCAACGAGAACCTCGACATCGCCCCGTTCCTATCGGTGCGCGACTCGATCGACCCGGTGGGCTTCTACTTCGAGGACTCGCTGCGCTGGGGCGTGACGACGATCAACATCCAGCAGGGCAACAACTGCGTGGTCGCCGGTCAGGGCGTGATCGTGCGCCCGGTCGGCCTGACGGTCGACGAGATGATCGTGCGCACGCCCTCGGGCGTGAAGCTCTCCGCCAGCCCCAAGACGGGCTTCTCGGCGGCGACGCAGGCCCAGACCCTGCGCCGCGCCTTCGGTGACCTGCGCCGCTCGCTCGAGCAGCTCGTCGCCGAGAAGAAGGAAGGCAACGACCGCGCGCGCCGCGAGGCGCTGTACCAGGGCCGCGACCTCGAAGGCGAGAACGCCAAGGGCAAGGCCATGGAAGGCGCGGCGTGGAAGGTGACGGGCCTCGAGCTCGTGCCGCGCGGCGAGATCGACGAGAAGCTCGTGCCGCTGCTCGCGCTGGTCGAGGGCAAGCTGCCGGCCTTCCTCTACTGCGGCCGTCCGATGGACGTGCACACCGCGCTCGAGGTCGCCAAGGAGAACGGCTTCCTCGCCAAGACCACGCTGGTGCTCTCGCCCGCGGCCTACAAGGCGGCTGGCGCGATCGCGGCGGCGAAGGTGCCCGTGATCCTCGATGGCAGCTCGGTCTACGTCGAGACCGATCCGCTGACCGGCGAGGAGCGCGAGGTGTTCGTGCCCGGCGAGCTCAAGAAGGCCGGCGTGCGCTTCGCGCTCGCGAGCGCCAACCCGACCACCGAGTCGCTGTGGTTCCAGGCCGCGCAGTGCGTCGGTCGCGGCATGACCCGCGCCGAGGCCGTGGCCGCGGTGACGACCATCCCGGCCGAGATCCTCGGGCTGGGCAAGCAGCTCGGCACGCTCGAGGTCGGCAAGTTCGGCACGGTGGTGCTGTGCTCCGGCGATCCGCTCTCGGTGACCTCGTGGGTCGAGCGCGTGGTGGTCGAGGGCCGCGACGTGTACGACCGCTCGAAGGATGCGCGCGTGAGGCATCTGGTCGGCGGTCAGGCCCCGGCCAACACGCAGGTCATGGGCGCATCGCTGCTCGGCGACCCGCGCAAGGTCGTGTGCTGCGAGGGCGAAGATCCCGAGGAGCACGCCAAGCACCTCGAGGAAGAGCGCGCCAAGAAGGACAAGGGCGAAGCGGAGGACGACAAGTGATTCGGACGGCACGCACCGCGGCCGCCGTACTCGCGGCCCTCGCGCTCGCCTCGCTCGCCCACGCGGGCGGCGGCACCGTCGTGCTCAAGGCGGGCACGATCCACACCGTCGACGGCTCGGCCCCGATCACCGGCGGCGGCGCCGTGGTGGTCAAGGACGGCCGCATCGTCGCGGTCGGTAAGGACGTCACCGTGCCCGCGGGCGCGCACGTCGTCGACTACGGTCCCGACGCGGTGCTCGCGCCGGGTCTCGTGTCCGCGGGTTCGGCCTACGGGGCCGCGCAAGGCTCGCCGCGCACCGCCGATCCGGCCGTGCGCGCGATCGACAACTTCGACACATATTCGAATGCGTACCTGCTCGACCTGATGGGCGGCGTGACCACGGCTTACGTCGCGCCGGCGCGCGCGCGCTTGGTCGGCGGCCAGGGCGCGGTGGTGCAGCTCGGCGGCGAGGGCGAGGAGCGCGTGCTCGACGAGAGCGCGGCGATCCACGGCACGATCACGCGCGCCGCGCGCAGTGTCCCGGGCTTCTGGGAACCGCCGGTGCCCGCGACGATCGACGTCGGGCTCGGCCTCGTCGAGCAGCAGCTGCCGGGCTCGGCCATGGGTGCGGTGCTTGCGCTCGACGAGCTGCTCGCGCGCGCCAAGGGCCGCGTGAAGGACGACGGGCGCTACGGTCCGCAGACCTCCGAGGTCCTGCGCGAGCTGATGAGCGCGTCGACTCCGTGGCGCATGGGCGCCGACAGCCCCGAGGAAGTGCGCGTGCTGCTCGAGTGGTCGAAGCGCGAGAAGCTGCCCTTGGTGCTCGAAGGCGCGAGCGGCGCCACGGCGCTCGCCAAGGACGTCGCCGAGGCCAAGGTGCCGGTGATCGTCACGGTCGATGCGGCTGCCGACACCGCGGGCCGCGACTTCGGCAAGGGCGAGGACGCGAACTGGCCTGTCTACGACGCTGCGGCGAAGTACGCGGCGGCGGGCGTCGAGCTCGCCATCGCCACGGACTCCGGCCTGCGCGCGGGCGACCTGCGCTTCGCGGCGCAGCTCGCGTCGCGCGGCGGTCTCTCCGCCGAGGCGGCCTTGCGCGCGATCACCCTCGGTGCCGCCAAGGCCATCGGCGTCGAGGCCGAGGTCGGCAGCCTGACGGTCGGCAAGCGCGGCGACGTGTGCGTCTTTACCGGCGCGCCGCTCGCGGCGACGACCGGCGTGGTCGCCACGTGGATCGGCGGCGAGCTGGCGTGGAAGAACGGTGCGTCGAACGCGGTCGTGGTCGAGGTCGAGGAGCTCCACGTCGGCGACGGCGAGGTGCTGCGCCCCGGCCAGCTGCTCCTGCGCGATGGGCGCGTGGCCGAGCTCGGCCGCCGCGTCAGCCACCCGCCGGGTGCGACGGTCGTGCGCGCTCCGGTCGCCATGCCCGGCATGATCGACGCGCTCGGGTTCCTCGGGCTCGACGGCTCCGGCCGCGTGCCTCAGACGGACTTCAAGCTCGCGCGCATCGTCGAGAGCGGCGACGAGACCGATCGCCGCGTTGCCAAGGCGGGCGTCACCACGGTGGTGATGTCGCCGCGCGGCGTAAACGAGGCCGGCGTGCCGATGCTCGCTTACAAGCCGGCGGCGCTGGACGTCGAGGCCGCGATCGTGGCCGACCCGGCGGCGCTGCGCGTGCAGTGGACCGATCAGAACCGTCTGAAGAGCGGCCAGCGCGTGCGCGAGACCCTCGAGAAGGCTCGCGACTACGCCAAGAAGTGGGCCGAGTACGAGGAGGCCATGAAGAAGTGGGTCCCGCCGCCCGCGGAGGCTCCCAAGGACGACAAGCCGGCGGACAAGAAGGAAGGCGAGAAGAAAGAAGGCGAGAAGAAAGAAGGCGAGAAGAAGGACGAGAAGCCCGCCGCCTCCGAGGAGAAGAAGGACGAGTCGTCCGGAGACAAGAAGGACGACAAGAAGAAGGGCAAGAAGGAAGAGGAGGAGGCCGACCCGGTCACGGGCATGTGGTCGGGCAAGCTGGCTCTCCCCGGCGCTTCGGAAGAGTCGTTCACGCTGCGCCTGCGCCTCGAGGGCGACACGGTCAGCGGTGCGCTGCGCTGCGACAGCGTGTCGAACACGCTGGTACAGCTCGGCGGCACGTGGAAGGACAAGCGGCTCGCCGTCGCCGGTCTCGGCACGCGCGGCTTCGTGTACCTCTCGGGCGAGCCCAAGGGCGGCAAGTTCGAGGCGCGTATCGACATCGGTGCGAGCGACGCGAAGTGCGCGCTCGAGCGCACGAGCAAGGAGCTCCCGGAGATCAAGGCGCCCGAGCTCCGCAAGGCCAAGGTGGTCGAGGCGGCCGAGCCCAAGGGCAAGCCGCGCTCGCCGGGCGTCGACCCGCGCCTCGATCCGTTCCGTCGCGCCATGCGCGGCGAGGCGGCGATCCTCGTCAACGTCGATCGCGAGGACGAGATCCTCGCCTGCGTCGCGGCCTTCGAGGCGGCTGGCATCAAGCCTGTGCTCGTCAGCGCGGAGGATGCTTGGAAGATCGCGGACAAGCTGCGCGGACGCGTGGCGGGCGTGCTGCTCAGCCATCAGGTGCTCGCGACCGAGGAGGGCAAGGGCCTGAACGGCCTGCGCAACCGCTACGTCGAGCTCGCCAGCGCCGGAGTGCCCATCGGCTTCCACAGCGCGGCCGAGGAAGGCGCGGCGGAGCTGCCGGTGATCGCGGCTTACGCGGTGTCGCGCGGGCTGAGCCCGGACGTGGCGCTGCGCGCGCTCACGGCCGACGTGGCGCGCATGATGGGCGTCGCCTCGCGTGTCGGCCGTCTCGCGGCCGGCCTCGATGGCGACGTGCTCTTGCTCGACGGTCCGCCGCTCGAGCCGCAGACGCGCGTGGTGCGCACCTTCGTCAACGGCGAGGAGGTCCGCTGAGCGGACCCATTCTGGAGAACACTCCCATGATGCGTTCCATGCTGGTGCTCGCGGGGCTCGTGTTCGGCGCGCAGGTCGCGTCGGCACAGCAGCCGCAGCCGGGTGTCAAGGGCGGTCCGGGTCTCGCGCTCCTGACGGCGAAGGCGCTGGTCGCCTCGCTCGACGGCGAGCAGGTCGTCGACCAAGCCGTGATCCTCCTGCGCGACGGCAAGATCGAGCTCGTCGCCCCGCGCGCGAGCGCGGCGGTGCCGGTCGGCTACGCGGTGCGCGATCTCGGCGCGCTGTGGTGCATGCCGGGCATGATCGACCTGCACAGCCACGTCGGCGGGTCGATGGACATCAATGAGATGGTGTACGTCACCAACCCCGAGGTGCGCGTGCGCGCCTCGGTGATCCCCGAGAACAGCGAGTTCAAGCGCGCGCTCGGCGGCGCGGTGACGAGCGTGCTCTACATCCCCGGCTCGGGCACCAACGCCGGCGGGCAGGGCATCCTGCTGAAGACTGGCCTGCCGAAGTACGAGGAGGCCGTGATCCGCGATCCGGGCTCGCTCAAGGTCGCGCAGTGGGGCAACCCCGAGCGTTACCTCTTCGGCGTCGGCAAGACGTGGGAGAACTGGCACCTGCGGCACATGTTCACCCAGGGTCTCGCCTACGCGAAGCGCTGGGAGGCCTTCGAGGCCGGTCAGGGTCCCAAGCCCAAGCGCGACATGCGCCTCGAGCTGTTTCGTGATCTGTCTGCGAAGCGCACGCAGGTGTCGACGCACACGCAGGTCGCGCAGGTCGTGATGATGACGATCCTGATGATCAAGGGTGAGTTCGGGGTCGACGTGTACATCGATCACGGCGAGTTCGGCGGCTACATCTACGCCGGTCTCGCGCAGCAGATGGGCGTCAACGCGATCCTCGGACCGCGCAACGTCGACGTGCCGAGCCGCTCGATGATCGACTGGGTCTCGAGCAACCCCGAGAAGGTGCAGGGCCTCGCGGCGGGCTATGTCGAGAAGGGCCACAAGATGGTGGGCTTCAACACGGACGCGCCCGTGATTCCGCAGGAGGAGCTGTTCCTCCAGTCGGCGGTCAACGTGAAGTACGGCCTCGACAATTCGCAGATGACGGCGGTGCGCGGCCACACGATCGTGCCGGCCGTCACCGCGGGCATCGCGCACCGCGTCGGCAGCCTCGAGAAGGGCAAGGACGCGGACATCGTCGTGATCTCCGGCGATCCCTCGGACCCGCGCTCGCACGTCGAGCTCGTGCTGATCGAAGGTCGCGTGGTGTACGACCCGAAGCTGGAGCCCCGGCGCTTCTGATGCTCTCGCGCCGCGCCACGACCGCGATCGCGCGCACCGCGCTGGCCCTCGGGCTCGCGTGCGGTGTCGTCGCGTCGCCGTCGTGGGCGCAGCGCGCCGGCGAGAAGGGCGGTCCGGGTCTCGCCCTCACGGCGGCCAAGGCGCTGGTCGCGTCGTGGGACGGCGAGCAAGTCGTCGACGCGGCGCTGGTGCTCGTGAAGGACGGCAAGATCGAGCGCGTGTCGAGCGCGGTCGAGGCGGTGCCCGAAGGCTACGAGCGCGTCGAGCTCGGCGAAGCGTGGCTCATGCCCGGCATGGTCGACCTGCACAGCCACATCGGCGGCACGCAGGACATCAACGACATGGTCTACCAGACCAACGAGGGCCTGCGGGTCTCGCCCTCGGTCGTGCCGCGCAACCCGAACTTGCTGCGCTGCCTCGCGGCCGGCGTCACCACGATTCTCTACATCCCCGGCTCCGGCACGAACATCGGCGGGCAGGGAATTCTCATGAAGACCGGCCTCGACACGTTCGAGGAGACGCGCCTGCGCGATCCGGGCTCGCTCAAGGTGGCGCAGGGTGACAACCCGACGCGCTGGGCTTACGGCATGGGCCGGTCGATGATGAACTGGCACATCCGCACCAGCGTGCGGCGCGGGCTCGGCTACGCGCGGCGCTGGAGCGAGCACGAGCGCGGCAAGGGCGAGCGCCCGAACGTCGACCCGCAGTACGAGACCTTCCGCGCGCTCGCCTCGGGCGAGGCGCAGATCTCGACGCACACGCAGATGTACCAGCTGGTGCACGCGACGATCCGCATCCTCAAGCAGGAGTTCGGGCTCGACGTGTTCATCGACCACGGCGAGTGGGGCGGCTTCCTCGCCACGCCGGACGCCGAGCGACTCGGCATCGCCGCGATCGTCGGCCCGCGCGAGGTCGACACGCCCGAGGGACGTCACTACACCGACGGCGCGATCCTCTCCTGCGCCGGCGAGTACCAGCAGCGCGGGCTGTCCAAGATCGGCTTCAACACCGACGCGCCCGTCGTGCCGGCCGAGGAGCTGCCGCTGCAGGCCGCCGTGTCGATGAAGTACGGCTTCGACGGGAGCGAGATGCAGGCCGTGCGCGGCCTCACGATCGTGCCCGCCGTAGTCGCCGGCATCGCGGCGCGCGTCGGCAGCCTCGAGCGCGGCAAGGACGCCGACATCGTGGTCATCACCGGGGACCCGGCCGACCCGCGCAGCTGGGTGCGACGCGTGTACATCGAGGGCCAGCTCGCCTACAAGGCGCCGCAGGAGCCGCGCCAATGGTGAGCCGCGCCGCGCTGCTCGGCCTCGCGCTAGGTGCGCTCGCCTGCGCGAGCTCGCGCCGCTCGTCCGCGTCCGCGCCGGAGGGCGTCGGCGCGATTCAGCCGCTCGCAGCCGGCGAGCAGGGCTTCGCGCTCGCGTGCGGCAAGCTCTTCACGCTCAACGACGCCGACGAGGTCTTCGCGCCCGGGCTCGTGGTCGTGCGCGGCGGTCGCATCGACTACGCCGGGCCGCGTGTCGAGCTGCCCGTGGGCTACGACGTGATCGACGCGCCCGAGCTGTGGGCCGCGCCGGGGATGATCGACCTGCACTCGCACATCCAGACCGGCGGCTGGGGAGACATCAACGACATGGTGCTCTCCATGAACCCCGAGTACCGCACGTCGCCGACGATCGTGCCGGGCAACCGTGACATCCAGCGCGCCTGCTCCGCGGGCGTGACGACGCTGTTCGGCATCCCGGGCAGCGGCACGAACAACTCGGGCTTCGGCGTGCTGTACAAGACGCGCTGCAGCGGCGGCTACGAGAGCTGCGTGCTGCGCGATCCGGGCGGCATGAAGGTGGCGCAGGCCTACAACCCCGAGCGCCGCGTCGACCTCGGCGCCACGCGCACCGGCATGGCGTGGACCATTTCGCAGGCGCTCGAGATGGCGATCGCCGCCAACGAGCAGGGCCGACGCCACAATTCGCTCACGAACCTGCAGCGCGTCGTCACCGGTGACCTGCCGGTCTTGATCCACACCGCCGGCAGCGATGCCGTGCACACCACGATCGAGATGTGGGGCGAGCGCTACCCCGACACGCGGCCGGTGCTCAGCCACGGCTGCTTCGACGGCTGGAAGGTCGCGCCCTACGCCGCGCGCGTCGGCGTACCGGTCAACTTGGGCCCCCGCACCTTCGACTGGCGTCAGTCCGAGGGCGAGTGGGTCGGCACGCCCGAGCGCTACGCCAAGGCCGGTGCCCACCTGATCACGCTCAACACGGATGCGCCCGTGATGCCGCAGGAAGAGCTGTTCCTGCAGGGCGCCATGGGCGCGCGCTACGGCGCCGATCCGTACCTCATGCTCAAGGGCTGCACGGTCAACCCGGCCAAGTCCTTCGGCATCGACGACAAGGTCGGGAGCCTGCAGCCCGGCCGCCATGCGGACATCGTCCTGTGGCGCGGCGATCCGCTCGATCCGCGCGCGCGCGTCGAGTCCGTCTGGATCGAAGGCACCCTCGAGTACGACCGCGCCCGGGACCGTCAGCGGTTCTAGGCGCGAGCGAAAGAAGAAGAGAACGTCATGACCATCCTCACAACCATCCTGACGCTCGCACCCGCCTTCGGCGGCGTGAACGAGCCCTCCGGCGGGCTGCTCGCCATCAAGGTCGGCCGAGCGGAGACCGTCTCCGGCGCGGCCATCGAGCACGCGGTGATCCTCGTGGACGACGGCAAGATCGTCGAGATCGGCGCCGACCTGCCCGTGGCGCGCGGCATCCCGGTGTTCGAGCGTCCCGACTGGGTCGTGATGCCCGGCCTCGTGTCGTGCTACACGCGCCTCGGTGTCGACGGCCGCTCGGGCCAGGAGTTCAGCCCCGAGGCCTCGCCGACGCCGGAAGTGCTCCCGCGTCACCCCGACTACAAGGAGGTGCTCGAGGCGGGCGTGACCACCATCGGCCTGTATCCCCCGGGCACGGGCTTCCCCGGCCACGCCTCGGCCCTGCGTCCCCACGGCGCGACCCTGGCGGAGATGCTCGTCGACGAGGACGCCTACCTGAAGGTGTACTTCCGCGCCAACGCGCAGGCGAAGAAGCAGGTCCGCGACGTGTGGTCGAAGGTCGACGAGCACGACGAGAAGGTGAACAAGGCCAAGGAGAAGTTCGACAAGGACTCCAAGGGCAAGCCCGCCGACAAGAAGGAAGAGGAGAAGAAGGAAGGCGAGGCCAAGCCCGAAGAGAAGAAGGATGACAAGTCCAAGGCTTTCGTGCCGCCCGAGGCTGACTCGAAGATCAAGCCGTTCCTGCAGGTGCGCGACGGCGAGCTCGGCATGCTCGTCTCGATCGCGCAGGCCGCGGACTGGGCGCACTGGGTCGATGCGATCGGCGAGCGCAAGCTCGACTTCTCGCTGCGCGTGGTGATGACGCGCGAGATCGACATCTACGAGATCAAGGAGGAGATCGGCAAGCGCGGCGTGCGCGTCGTGATGGAGCCGCAGATCTCGCTCGTGCCCGGCACGATGCGCCAGCGCAACCTCGCAGCGGAGCTCTCCGCCAGCGGCGCGAAGATCGCCTTCAAGCCGCGCAACGACACGGCCGGCGACCACGCCGCGCTGCTGCGGCACGTGGGTGAGATGATCGGCGCAGGTCTCGCCCGCGACGTCGCCCTCAAGGGCGTCACGCTCGAGCCCGCGGCGGTGCTCAAGCTCGAGAAGCAGCTCGGCAGCCTCGAGAAGGGCAAGGTCGCCAACCTGCTCTTCCTGAACGGCGATCCCTTCGAGCCGAGCACGCAGGTCATGGCCGTCATGCTCGACGGTGAGTTCGTGTCCGGGGAGGTGAAGGAATGAAGCTCGCGAATCGTTTCCGCGCCCTCGGCGCCTTGGCCCTCGCGGCCCTGTCGTTCCTCGCCCAGCCCGCCTTCGCGCAGGACGGTGACAAGAAGGACGACAAGAAGGACGAGGCCGCCAAGGACAAGAAGGACGAGAAGAAGGACGAGTGGTTCGCCGTCACGGGCGGCGACGTCTACACCGGGACCGGCGCCGTGCTGCGCGGCGCCACGGTGCTCGCGAAGAACGGCGTGATCGAGGCCATTGGCCACGAGGTCGAGATCCCCGCCGAGGCCAAGACGCTCGATGCCACCGGCCAGCGCGTCTACCCCGGCCTCGTCGCGATCAACTCCAACGGCCTGTTCGGCATGGCCGCCGGTGACTTCGCGGACTCGGTCGATCCCTACAACCAGCGCATGCTGCTCGCGCTCGCGAGCGGCATCACGACGGCCGGGCAGTCGAACACCGCGCTCAAGCTCAAGCGACGCGATATCAAGAATGTCGTGCTGCGCGAGCGCTACCTCGCGACGCTCTCCTTCTCGAACTCGAACCCCAGCGGCAAGCGCGAGTGGGTCGAGAAATTCGATCGCGCCGCGCGTTACCTGCGCGAGTACCGCGACTGGGAGGAGAAGAAGCGCGAGCAGAAGGACCTGAAGGAGCCCGGCTCCAGCGGCGTCGACTCGACCGCCAAGGCGATCCTCGAAGGCCGCGTGCTGGCGCGCTTCAACGCGTCCAACCGCGAGGACCTGCTCGAGATCGCGCGCCTCGCCCAGCGCTTCGGCTTCCGTCCGGTGATCGACGGCTGCGTCGAGGGCTGGACGGTGGCGGACGAACTCGGCCGCGCCGGCGCCTACGCGGTCATCACGCCGCGCGACCGCCGTGACAAGGAAGAGCAGCTCGTCCGCGACGGCGGCTCGAGCATCGAGAACGCGGCCATCCTGCACCGCTCCGGCGTGCAGGTGTGCGTGATCCCCTCGGCCACCGGCGTCGACCTCGGCGGCATCGCTGGTCGCGACATCCTGCACCTGCCGATCGAGGCGGGCTTCGCGGTGCGCGGCGGCCTCACGGATCAGGCGGCGCTCGAGTCGATCACGATCGTGCCGGCGCGCCTGCTCGGCGTGTCCCACAAGGTCGGCAGCCTCGAGAAGGGCAAGGACTGCGACCTGCTCGTGCTCGACGGCGACGTGATGCACTACCAGTCGCTGGTCCAGTACACGGTCATCGAGGGCAAGATCGCCTACGACAAGTCCGCGGAGCTCTTCTACGCCCACATCCGCCCGCGCCCGAGCGACCAACTCGCGCCCGGGGCCCGGCAGGACAAGGGCGAGAGCGAAGAGAAGCCCGACGAGGGCGCCAAAGAGACGCCGGGTGACAAGCCCGAGGAGTCCCCCAAGCCCGAGGACAAGCCCGAGGACAAGCCGGCCGAGAAGCCCAAGGACGGTTGAGTCCCGCTCGGGGGCGGGCTGCCCACCGATTGCCCCGCGGCTACCCACCGCTTATCCACATCGAGCCCATGCCGCAAGTCTTTGTGGTACAGGCTCTTGCGTCGAATTCCATAAGCTGCCCCCGACGTCCGCCTAACGGCGTCTGGGAGCGCTCCTGTTAGGCCCTTGGCCCCCTTGCCGGCTGCGCCCCTCCTGCTAGGGTACCAGCGGTCCGTGCCGCGGGCCGGATGCGCCGGTACGGTGCCAGCACCTACCCGAATCTAGATTCTGCCCATGCTCCTCCGCGATCTCCTGCGTCTGCTCGGCTCCGCCAAGCGCGACGGCCGCAACCTGACGCGGGACGAGGCCTACCGGGCCTTCGAATTGATCGTTTCGGGCACCCAGAGCGAGATTCAGGTCGGCGCCTTCCTGATCGCCCTGCGCTGGAAGGGCGTCACGGTCGAGGAGCTCGCGGCCTTTGCCAAGGCGGCCCGCGACCACGCCACACTGCCCTGCATCGGCATGGAAGACCTCGTGTGCGTGTCGGCGCCCCTCGATGGCTCCGACTCGTTCCCGCCGCTCGACGTCGCCGGCTGCCTGATCGCCGCCGCCGTGGGCGCGAACGTGTTGCTCGTGACCGATCGCTGCGTCCCGCCCAAGCGCGGCCTCACCGGCGCGAGCGTGCTCGAGCACCTCGGCGTCGAGATGACGTGGGACGCCGCCGAGGCACAGTCGTGGGTCGAGAAGACGCGCTTCGCGGCCGTCTCGGCCTCGGGGCTCCTGCCGGGGCTGATGGGGCTGCGGCGCGTGCGAGCGGAAATCGGCGTGCGCACCCCGCTCGCGACGGTCGAGAAGCTCATCGCCCCGCCCGGGTGCTCGATTGTCATCGGCGCCCAGCAGGGCCCGGTGCTCGGCACGGCGGTCGAGGTGCTCGCTGCGCTCGGCCACCCGCGCGCACTCGCCGTGCAGGGACCCGAGGGCGGCGTGGTGCCGTCCGTGCGGCGCAAGACGCGCGGCATCGAACTCGCGGAGGGCTTCCAGGTCCCGCTGACGATCGAGCCCGCGGACCTCGGCCTGAACTGCGAAAGTGAGCCCGAGCTGCCGATGTTCGGGCCGCCCGACGAGGGCTACGGCACCGGCGACAACAAGACCATGGTCGCGGCGAGCGGCGACCTGACCTCGCAGGTGCTCGCGGGCGAGCTCGGCCCCGCGCGCTGCGCCGCGCTGCTCGCAGCGGCGCTGGTGCTCAAGGCGGCCGGTCGTGCACCCACGTTGGCCGATGGCGTGTCGGCCGCGACCGAGGCTCTCGACTCCGGCGCCGCGCGCCGCGTGCTCACGCAGCTGCGCGAGCTCGCCTGACGCACGATGGCGAGCGACGACCGCTTCCGCGAGCACAACTGGTCGAACCGGCCGATCCGCGATCTGGGGCTCAAGATCGAGGGGACGCCGCTCGAGCCGGTCGTGGCCGAGTTCCAGCGCGAGGTCGAGGTGCTCGGCCTGAAGGTGCGGCCGCGCCTGTATCTCTCGACGGAGTGGGGCGTCGTCACGGGCACGATCGCGATCGCGATCCCGTTCTATCTCGCCGAGGATCCGCTCAAGGACCTGCACGCCAAGCAGGGCCTGATGCTCGAGGGCAACGGCAAGCAGGACGTGCTGCGCTACCTGCGCCACGAGCTGGGGCACGTGATCAACTACGCCTTCAAGCTCTACGACGACGGCGAGTGGGTGCGGCTCTTCGGCCCGATCACGCAGCCCTATCTCGAGGACTACCGGCCGTCGCCCTTCAGCCGCCGCTACGTGCGGCACCTACCCGGCTGGTACGCGCAGAAGCACCCTGACGAAGACTGGGCCGAGTCGTTCGCCGTCTGGATGCTGCCCGGCCACGACTGGCGCGACGAGTACTCCGACCAGCCGCAGGCGCTCGCCAAGCTCGAGTACTGCGAGCGCGTGATGGGGGAGCTGCGCACGCGCGAGCCGCTGGTCGTCGAGGCGACCACCGAGGAGGACGTCGGCGAGCTCGGCTACTCGCTCGAGGAGTACTACGGCCACATGGCCCAGCCCGAGAGCGAGTTCCCGCACGGGCTCGACGGCGCCCTGCGCTCGATCTTTGAGGAGCTCGCGCCCGAGGCTGGCCGCGAGGGCCAGAGCGCGTCGAAGCTCGTGCGCTCCCTCGAGCGCGAGCTGATGGCCTACGTCTATCGCTGGACCGGCCACTTCCCCGAGCGCACCCGCGCCCTCGTGCGCCATCTCGCCCAGCGCTCCGACGACCTCGGTCTCGTCCTCGACCCCGCCCGCGAGCGCGAAGCCACCCTCGCCCTCACCACTTTCGTCGCCGCGCTCGGCATGAACCACGTCCACCAAGGCAGCTACCTGCCCTGAAGCCGGCCGGGAGGCGCTGGCTCAGCGGATGCCGTGGCGCTCGACGGCGAGGTCGACGATCTCGTTGATGAGCTGGACGTAGCTCATCCCGGCCACGCGGGC